>ODAI010016637.1_pt1 | contig 43728 bp, 38 predicted proteins | sample 1539321 | NCBI WGS metagenome assembly ODAI01 (sample SAMN02144231, study PRJEB22623) | gut metagenome | biome: sheep rumen | host: Ovis aries | place: New Zealand
GCCCTTTGTCCTGCATATAGTCCATGATGGCATAGGCCACACGGCGCGACCTTCTCAGCCAAGAGGCATTCTCCTGCCTCCACTTGGCATCGTCAACAAACGTGGAACGCTCACCTGACTGGTGTGCCTCCAAAAACTGTATTGCCTTTGACTTCGTCGAAACTCGTCGAGACTCGGCAATGTTGGAGCAAGCTCCCATTGCACTCACTTCTCCTCGCTTTGATTTCATAATTCGTCCTCCTCTATCATTGAAATAAAACTGTCTGAATCGAATATGCCATTGCTGGCAAGATACTGGCGACACTGATTGAGCTTGTCAAGTTCTGCTTGGGTATGGCTACGCTCCTGCATGGTTCTCGTGAGTTTGATGGCTCCACCCGTAATGACAAACACATTCTTTTCAAGCCGGATAGCATAGACTCGAAGCCAGCTTGCGTGTCCCGTGCGGTTCCAGTTCCTGGCCTTTTCCCTTGCCAACTCTCGAATGGTCATATCAGCAGAACTGAGCGGAAGGAAAAGTTCATCAAGATTCTCTGTGTAAGGAATCTCCAGTATCAGCCTCTCCAACTGCTCTGCGTCATCAATCGTGTCTTCAACGGCCTCGCTGATTCTCTCTATGTGGAAGAACTCCTGAAGGTCGTTCTGGTTTTCAAGAAAGAAATCCCATAGGTATTCGGCATCGTTCCACTTCTGGAACAGTGCTGCCAACTCGTTTTTGGGCTTGTTCATGTCTCTCACTGCCCAAAGATGGTCTTTGCCTTCTATGATACGTTCAAATTTCATAATGCGCTGCAAATTTAATGATTATTTTTGAATTGTGCAACTTTTAAGTTGCATTTTTGCATTTTTCTTATAACTTTTCAAGTTCCTCTGTCAGTTGGTCGATGATAGCCTGCGATCAGGGGGACATGCTCACAAAGAATCTGACCCCATGTGTCGACGAACACCACCCGAAGCCAAGACGGCGCAAGTGGTTGACGCGACACTATGCGCGCGTAATAGTAGGGAAACGCTGAAACATCCCGCACCTCTTACACCTCCCACACCCAGCCTGGGTGTGGGAGGTGTAAGAGGTGCGGGCAAAAAAGGACATATAACAACTATATAAGAACATGAAGCTGAAAACCATTCTAATAACTGCGCTACAACGTGATGAAACAGTCGGAGGAGTACCGCTCCCGCCACAGCATGGAGGTTCCTGGCAAGTCTACGGAAGTTCCTGGCGGCTGTACGGAAGTTCCTGACAATTGCCAGGAGCTTCCATGGAGCAGAAAGAAGCCTCTTTACGGCTGCCATGAAAATGCCGCTTGGCAGCAACTACAGAGGGGCGAACTGCGTTCGCTCGGCCTGAAAGGACGCTTTGCCAGCAAAGAATCTTCCAAAATCGCTTTCGTATGTCAGCTTTATTTTGTAATTTTGCAGCGAACTAACCCCAAAAGTACAACATGAGACTAAGAAACATTTTAAGTATGATACTTCTGTTGGCAGCAGCAACAGTATCGTCAGCAGAGGAGAAGACGCCCGCCTTCCCCGGTGCCGAAGGCTTCGGCATGTACACAACAGGCGGCCGCGGAGGCAAGGTATACCACGTGACAACCCTCGAAGATGGCACCCAAGAAGGCACCTTCCGCTGGGCCTGCAACCAGAGCGGAGCAAGAACCATCGTGTTCGACGTCAGCGGCACCATCTTCCTCAAGTCGGAACTGAAGATCAAGAACGGCAACGTCACCATCGCCGGGCAGACGGCCCCTGGCGACGGCATCTGCATCGCCGACTATCCCTTCGTCATCGCCTGCAAGAATATCATCATCAGGTATATGCGTTTCCGACTGGGCAACCGCGAGGTGGCTCACCACGAGGGCGACGGCTTGGGCGGCATGGACTCGGAGAACATCATCATCGACCACTGCTCCGTCAGTTGGAGCGTGGATGAGTGCCTCTCCGTCTATGGTTCAAAGAATCTCACCGTACAGTGGTGCATCGTCAGCCAAAGCCTCAACAACGCAGGCCACTCCAAAGGCTCCCACGGCTACGGCGGCAACTGGGGCGGCAGCGGTGCCTCGTATCACCACAATCTGATAGCCCACCACATCTCGCGAACGCCACGACTCGGCCCACGCCCCAGCACCCAGACCGACGAAAGGATGGACATGCGCAACAACGTTGTCTACAACTGGATAGACAACGGCTGCTATGGCGGTGAGGGCATGAATGTGAACATCGTGAACAACTACTACAAGCCGGGGCCCGACACCAAATCCGGTGCCAAAGGCATGCGCATCGCATCGCCAGGCATCCGCACCACAAGCTATACCCACCACGACACAGAAAAGCCCAATCAATGGGACGTGATGTGGCACGTATGGGGAAAATACTATGTCAGCGGCAATGTGAATACAAAATATAGCCAGGTGACCGATGACAACTGGACCTACGGCATCTACAACCAGATAGACAACTCGAAGGTGGACAACACCTTCACCGACGTGACAAAGGACACGATGCGCATCGACACCCCCATAGCCTATGAAACCGTGACCACGCACAGTGCCGAAGTAGCCTTCGAGCAAGTACTAGCCTGTGCCGGTGCCTCGCTCCATCGCGATGCACTGGACGAGACCATCATCATGGATGCCCTCAACGGCGAGACCACCTACACCGGCAAGGGCTGCAGCCGAGGCATCATCAACTCGCAGGACGACCTGAGACCTGAAGGAGCCGCTGACGACTGGAGTGCCTGGCCGGAACTGAAGAGCGAAGCGGCACCAGCTGATACCGATGGCGACGGCATGCCCGACGAATGGGAAACGGCCCGCGGCCTGAACCCCAACGATGCGGCCGACGGCAACCAGCTACTACAGGCCGACGGCGGCACGGAGCGATACACGGCTCTCGAAGTCTATCTGGCAGAACTCGTCTCCAAGATTACCGCTGTACAGAATATGCGCGGCATCCAGATGAGCGGTCAGCAGACCACGGCCATACGCATCCCCTTCCGGGCACAGGCAGACGACAAGATATATACCCTCAGCGGCACTCAGGTTGAGGGGGAGCCCGCCAGAGGTATATACATCAAGAACGGTCAGAAGGTCATCGTCAACTGACTATACCTCCTCGAACCCGTCGGGATGGCGCTTCAGCTGTTCGATGAAATCGCTGATCTTATGCAACTCGCGGGTGATGCGGATGCTCTGCGGACAATGGGGCTCACACTGGTGGCAGCCGATGCAGTGGTCTGGCTGCCGCTCCCGTGGAACGACACGGTCGAGGCCCACAAGGTACTGCCTGCGGTGCTTGCGATACTCCGGGTCGCCAACGGTATAAGGCAGTGACCCTTCATTCTTGCACTTATTATAATGTATGAAGATGGCGGGAATATCGATGCCGTAGGGACAAGGCATGCAGTACTTACAATCATTGCAGGGAATATTCTCCAGCCCGAAGATCTTCCGGGCGATATCCTCATGCAGATATTCCTGCTCATCCTCTGTCAGAGGCTTCAGCGGACAGTAGGACAGCAGATTATCCTTCAGATGCTCCATATAGGTCATGCCACTGAGCACGGTGAGCACACCCTCAGGCGTACCAGCATAGCGGAAGGCCCACGAAGCGACCGACTTCTCAGGGGCATGGCTCTTCAGTTCTGCCACGAGATACTGCGGCAGATTGGCCAGGCGTCCCCCCAGAAGGGGCTCCATGATGACAGCAGGGATGCCCCGCTTGTGGAGTTCATCGTAGAGATAGTGCGCATCGACGTTGCGGTTGCTGATCTCGTTGGCGAAGTCCCAGTCGAGGTAGTTCAGCTCTATCTGGCAGAAGTCCCAGTGATACTTCTCATGCGTGGCGAGCACCTGGTCGAACACGTCCTTCAGTCCATGGAAGGAGAATCCGAGGTTGCGGATACGTCCAGCCTCACGCTCCTTCATCAGGAAGTCCATCATGCCGTTGTCGACATAACGCTTCACAAATTCGTCCCAGTTTCCACCGACACTATGGAGCAGGTAGTAGTCGATGTAGTCCACCTGCAGCTCCTTCATCGAATTGTGGTACATCTCAATCGCCTTCTCCCGCTTATGGTAGTCGGGATTGAAGTTGGAGAGTTTCGTAGCCACGAAATACTTATCGCGGGGATGGCGGTGCAGGGCGATGCCCGTGCAGTGCTCCGACTTACCCTGACAATAGACGGGTGACGTATCGAAGTAGTTCAGGCCGTGCTCAATGGCATAGTCCACCTGCTTGTTGATCATCTCCTGGTCGTACTCCTCAGAGTCAACCTTTGTCGGCAGTCGCATCATGCCGTAGCCGAGGAGCGACACCTTCTCCTTCGTCTTGGGATTCTCACGATAGGTCATCTTGCCCACAGGGGGCTCCACCTGATTCTGATATTCATCGGCAGCCTGCTGCTCGGCCTTGTCGGGTTGCTTGCAGCCAGCCAGCGTGGCAGCGGCAGTCACTGTTCCTGCCCCAAAGAGCTTCAGGAACCCACGTCGGGAAATATTTTTGTCGTTAGAAGTATTCATCTGTAAAAGGTAAGCTATAAACAATAAACTAAATCATCTTGTGTACCTCATGCCCCTCGACATAGATAGCCGAGAAGGGACGTGACGGACAGACATACTCACAGGCACCGCAGCCGATGCAGGCGTTCTCGTTGACGGCAGGCACCTGGGGCGAGTTCTCGTCCTCGGGGTCAGACGGCACCATCTCGATGGCTCCGGCAGGGCAGTGGCGGGCACAGTTGCCGCACTCCACTTCGTCGGTGAGCACCACGCAGTTCTTCTTGATCCATACGGCATGGCCAATCTGAACAGACGACTTCTCGATATTGTCGAGCGGCTTGATGGCACCGGCAGGACAGACATCGGAGCAGCGCGTACACTCCGGACGGCAGTAGCCACGCTCATACGACATGACAGGCTGCATCAGGTGCAACAGGTCGGTAGAAGGTCGGAGCACGTTGTTGGGACATTCGGAGACACAGAGCTGACAACCCGTACAGTGTTTCGACAGGTTCGATATTGAGAGCGAGCCCGGCGGGGTCAGCGGCGTCTGTCGTGCCGGAGCCACCTTGTCTTCTATCTCGGCGAGGCCGCCATCCATCAACTTCTCTTTCTTCTGTGCCATGGCAGCGGTGGATACAAGGGCCGAAGCCAGGAGGAAGGAGCGCTTGGAGGCGTCGGGGGGAGTGGAGGGGGCGGAGGGAGCGGATTGCCCGGATTGCCCGGATTTTCCGGGATAGCCGGAATAGGATAGCGCGCCGAACTTGCAGCTGTCGATACAATTGCCGCAGACCACGCAGCGGCTATAGTCGACGGTATGTGTCTTGTAGTCGATACAGGAAGCCTTACAATTCTTCGAGCACATCGAACAGTTCTTACACTTGTCAGCATCGAAGCGTACCTTCAGCCACGAGAAGCGTGCCAGGAAGGACAGCGTCGTACCCACCGGACAGATGGTGTTGCAATAGGTGCGACCGCCTCGCCAAGCCAGGATGAAGAGCACCACCAGCGTGACAGCAGCAATGATGAACACAGGCAGCGAGCGCATCCAGACGTCGACACTGTAGAAGGCATAACTGTCAGACCGTTCTGCCAGGGTGGCCAGCAGGTTATTGCCCATCTTCCACAGTGGCTGGAAGATCATTGTGGCGATGCGGCCAAAGGCACTGTAGGGTGCCAGCAACTGGAACAGCGAGCCTACATGGGCAACGCCGGCAATCACAAACACCACCAGCATGGGATAGCGCAGCCAGCGCACTTCCCTGGAATAGTTGTACTTGTTCTTTTTCCGGCGGAACCTCGCCAGGATGTCCTGAAGTACACCCAGTGGACAGATCACCGAGCAATAGATACGCCCGAAGATGAGCGTCAGCACAACGAGCACCACGATGACCACCACGTTGAGGGCCATCACTGCCGGCAGAAACTGAATCTTGCTGAGCCAGCCGAGCCACGTGTGGAGTGTCCCCGTGAAGTCGAGGAAAAGCAGTGTTATCAGGACGAAGAACACCGCTGCAAGTGTGGTTCTGATTTTACGTAACATATCTGAAAGAGTATTTGTTTAATTAGTCAATCTTACTATCCAGATGCTCAGCTCGTAGAGCAGCCATATCGGCAGAGCCACTACGAAGAGCGTGAAGGCATCGGTGGTGGGCGTGATGATGGCCGAAACCACCAGTATCGCCACGACGGCATGCTTGCGCCATGTCTGCATCAGCGGAGCACTGATGAGTCCCATCTTGCCCAATATCCAGCTGACCACTGGCAGTTCGAAGACGATACCCATCACGAGCGTCATCGTCAGCAACGTATCCACATACGACTGCAGGGTCAGCATATTCGCCACATCCTCGCTCACCTGATAGGTTCCCAGAAACTTCACCGTCAGGGGGAAGATCAGGAAATAGTTGAGCAGTGCGCCAAGCAGAAACATCGTGTATCCGCTCGAAACAAGTAGGGTGGCATAGTGTCGTTCGTTGTCGTAGAGTGCCGGAGACACAAAACGGAACAGTTGATATATAATATAAGGTGAGACCAGTAGCAGTCCTGCGCACATCGCCGTCTTGACGTGGATCATAAACTGCTCCGTCAGCCCCGTGTTCATCAGGTGAATGGAGAAAGGCTCAACGCCCATCAGCCTATAAGTAATGAAATCGCCCGTCCGGGGAGCCAGCACCACGCTGAAGAGTTGCTCTTTCAGGCAGAAGGCCGCCACGGCACCCAGCATCGTGACCACGAGGATGCGGATGATGACCGTCCGGAGCTCGTCGAGATGGTCCCAGAAGGTCATGCCGGAACCGGAGTCACTCATCCTTCTTCTCGTCCTTCGTGATGTCCGTCACCTCATTCATCCCTTCCTTGAAACTCTTCACGCCCTTGCCCAGGCCTTTCATCAGTTCAGGGATCTTCTTGCCGCCGAACAGCAGCAGAACGATCAGGGCGATAATCAGTATTTCCTGCAATCCTAGTCCAAACATCTTATCAAGCGTTAAATTAATGTGCAAATTTACTAAATAAATCCCGAAACCTCATCATTTTCTATGATTTATTAACAAATTAGTACTCTACATAGGGGAGTAGCCGATCGATGACCTCCTGCGGGAAATCTTTCGAGAGCCGAAGATCGTACAGGCTCTTGATGGGGCCGTGGAGGCGTCGATAGTCTGTGATGGCCTTCGCACGATAGAAATTGATATAGGGATGCCGACGCAATTCGCGGAGCGAGAGCTGATTGATGTTCAGCTTGCGGGGATTGGGGTCAACGACAGTCAGATAATCTTTCACGCCGTCAGGCAGGTCTTCAACCTCATCAAGCTGGGCCGTACTGACATAGCCGCCGAGCCGATCGCCATACTGCACGATGCGACGGGCATAGTAGGAGCCGACTCCCGGGATTGTCATGAGGGCCGTGGTGTCGGCCGTATTAAGTACCACATGCTCACCTGCCCTGATTTTATGGCGCAGCTCACGGAAGGTCTCGGCAGAATCGCCTGAGGCCACCTGGCGCGTTTCGTGACGATAGTCCTTACGGCCGTTCCTTGAATACGTCACATACTTAGGCTTCAAGTAGACGGTGTCCACCCTGTGGTAACCGTTGCGATAGTGACGGCGCTCGGCACTGTCGTTGGCCATACTGTCTACCGCAGTCAACGGATTGGTCTGCTGTTCGTTGCCTGAGAGGAAGATGACCAGCAGCGCCACCAGGATGACACAAAGTAGCGTCAGTATCACCTTGCGGTCTGACTTCCTCAGATAAAAGAACTCACGGAAGAAACTCATATCACCCCGAACTGATGCATCAGGATAAGGAAAATGCTGACGGGCACAATGAAACGGACACAGAACAGATACAGACCGAACAAAGACTTGACGGAAGAGGTCTCGAAGTTGGTGAATTCCTCCCGAACCAAAGCCTTTGAAGCACACCAACCCACAAGGACACTCGTCAGGAAGGCACCCACGGGCAGCATGATCTGTGCGGTCAGGAAATCACAGAAATCCATTAGCGAGCGCCCCATCACCTGCAGATCAGGCTGTCCCACCGACAGCGAACAGAAGATGGCTATCAAGCTACAGACAATGGTCAGTATCCATGCAGCACTGCTACGCCTCAGTTTCAGCTCCTCGGAAAAGAAGGCCGTACCTATCTCGTGCATCGAGATGGTAGACGTCAGGGCCGCGAACACCAGCAGGGCATAGAACATGATAGAGACGACATAGCCCAACACGGGCATAAACGCAAAGGCCTGCTGGAACACGTTGGGCAGGGTGATGAAGATGAGCGACGGTCCGCTGTCGGGCAACACCCCCACCGAGAAGGCGGCAGGGAAAATCATCAGGCCCGAGAGGACTGCAATCAGGAAGTCGACCAGTGCTATCTGGCTCGCGGCCTGCAGCAAGTGGGTGCTACGGGAAAAGTAGCTGGCGTAGGTACACAGACAAGCCGTACCAAGACTGAGCGAGAAGAAAGCCTGCCCCAGGGCTTCAAGGAACACACTGCTGCTGAGTTTGGAGAAATCAGGCTTGAACAAGAACTCGATACCCTTGCCGGCCCCGGGGAGAGTACAGGAGGCCGCCACGATGATGAGCAACAGGACGAACAACAGCGGCATCAGCAACTTCGACACCCGCTCGATGCCGTTCCTCACGCCACGCACGACGACGAAATGAGTGACGAGGACAAACGCCACACCCAACACGGCCGGCTTCAGAGGATCAGTGGAAAAGCGCTGGAAATAGTCGAGCACAAAGGTACTGTCGCCCTTCAGGTGGCCAAGCACGGAAGCCCCCAGGTACTGAAGACACCAGCCAGCCACCACGGCATAGAAGCCCAGTATGATGGTAGACGTCAGCACGCCCAGGACTCCTATGAATCCCCAAGCCTTATGCCCATTGAACTGGGCATACGCCCTGGCAGCATTAGCCTGGGAGCGACGCCCCACGATAAACTCACTGACCATACCCGGAATACCCAGCAGCAGGATGCAACCAAGATAGATGATGATGAAGGCAGCACCGCCATTCTGACCAGTCATGAATGGGAAGCGCCACACATTGCCCAGGCCGACGGCCGAACCTGCCGTTGCCAGCACTACGCCGAGCCTATCGCTGAAATTCCCTCTGTCAGTCACTACGTTAACTCATTAAATCAGTCCAAGTTGATGCAGGAATATCCAAAGGATGCACAACGGGCATATATATTTCACCAGGAACAGATACAAGTGGAAGAAATGAATGTTATGCAGCGTACCACAGTTGGTAAACTCATCGCGCACCAGTTTGTGGGGCACGAACCACCCAATCAGTATACAGGTCAGGAAGCCCACCATGGGCAGGAACAACTGCCCCGTCACAAAGTCGAACAAGTCGAACAGCGACATGCCGAACAGTTGCATATACTGTCCTGAGGGACCTAACGACAGCGAGCAGAAGGCGCCCATCACGATACAGGAGACCGTGACAATCAGGGCTGCACTACGCCGAGGCAGACGGAACTCCTCCTGAAAGAAAGCGGTGCTCACCTCATGCAGCGAAATGAGCGAGGTGAGAGCAGCCATCGACAGCAGGGCATAGAACAACAACGATATGATATAGCCTACCGTCGGAATGGCAGAGAACGCCTGCTGGAACACGTTCGGCAGCGTGATGAAGATGAGCGACGGACCGCTGTCGGGATTGACGCCCACCGAGAAAGCGGCCGGGAAGATCATCAAGCCGGCAAGGATAGCCACCAGACAGTCGATGATACCGATCTGAGCGGCAGTACCCAGCAGGCGGGTCTCTTTCGAGAAATAACTGGCGTAGGTACAGATACACCCCATGGCGATGCTCATCGAGTAGAACGACTGTCCCAGTGCCGCGAGGAACACATCGCCCTTGATCATCGTCCAGTCGGGCTTAAAGAGGAATTCAATACCATCATCGGCATCTGGCAACATGCACGAAGCGCCCACGATAATCAGCAATAATATAAATAAGGTGGGCATCATCAGCTTCGAGGCCCGCTCGATGCCATCACGCACACCGTGGACTATCACAAAAGCCGTGATCGACAACACGAGGAAAGTCCAGAAGATGGGTTTCACCGGATCCTGCGAGAACGTTGTGAAGTAGTTGGTGAAGAATGCCGGGTCGCCGCCTTCCAGCTGGCCAATCAGTGAAGCCCAGATATACTGCAGGCACCAACCAGACACCACTGCATAATAGCCCGTTATCAGGAAGCCTGTCAGCACACTCATATAACCAATATACGACAACGGATTCAAGCCTCCCACCTTTCGGAAGGCGCGCGCCGTATTGGACTGCGCATGGCGACCGATGATAAACTCACTGATCATACAGGGTATGCCCAACAGCAGCACACAACCCACATATATCAAGATAAACACCGCCCCGCCATTCTGGCCCGTCATATACGGGAAACGCCACACATTGCCGAGTCCTACAGCAGAACCTGCAGTGGCCAGGATGACGCCCAGTTTACTTCCGAAACTTGCTCTTTTCAGTTTTGACATCTCAACATTTCTCATAAATTCGTTGCAAAAGTATAAAATAATTCTTAATTTTGCACCAAAATTGATAATAAATATGCTTTCGTTAAGTCAAATCGTAAGGAAATACCCCTGTTCCATCCTGTGCATCGCGGTTGTATGGATACTCTCACTGGTGCCTTTCTTCCCAGAGACACCCCTCGACAACGTGGTATTCATCGACAAATGGGTACACATCCTCATGTATGGCGGCACCTGCTGTGTGATATGGATCGAATACATCCGACATCACACGGAGCCCGACTATGAGAAACTGTTCTTCTGGGCCTTTCTGGCCCCTATTGCCATGGGGGGAGTACTGGAACTGCTGCAAGAATACTGCACCTCTACACGCAACGGCAACTGGCTCGACCTCGCAGCCAACGTCACCGGCGTCACATTGGCAGCTGCTGTCGGCTTGGCTATCTGCCTTCTCCGCCCCAGACGCTGAACGGATTCCTGCGCAGTTGTGAATTGTAGTATCGACGGTCGCCCGTCACCTCTTCTCCGATGAAATCGGGCTTTTCATAAGACTCGTCCTCGGAGCCCAGCTCCACCTCAGCCATCACCAGCCCCTCATTCTCGCCATAGAACTCATCCACCTCAAAGATGTGGCTACCGCTCTTCACGAGATAGCGCCGCTTGTCGATGATGCCCGGCTCGCAGAGTGCCATCAGCTGGGTAGCCTCGTCGAGCGTTATCTCCTTCTCGAACTCATAACGGCTCAACCCGCCATTTTCCGAGGGCCCCTTGATTGTCAGATATCCGCGTGAGTCACGGATTCGCACCCTGACGGTGCGTCCGCGCTCACTACAGATATACCCTTGTTTAATGCGACTGCTGTCGAAGGCCAACTGCTTGTAGCCGTCGCCTTTGACGAGAAACTTACGCTCGATCTCCAGACCAGCCATCAGCTGACAATGTAGACGGAATAGATGACGAACAGAATGGCCAGCAGGATCAGTCCACAGAAAATGTACTTCACCACGTTGTTGCCACTCTCTTCTACTTTCTTCTGATAGGCCACCTTCTTCTCGGTGCCCTTCGATGCTCTTGCAATTTGTGCCATAGTTTTAATGTTTTATTGTTATTATTGATTATCGTCATTCACGGGGAACTCCATCAGATAAGCCTTGATGAAGCCGTCGAGCTTGCCGTCCATCACGGCATCGACGTCTGTCGTCTGGTAATTGGTACGGTGGTCTTTCACACGACGGTCGTCAAACACATAGCTACGTATCTGACTGCCCCACTCTATTTTCTTCTTGCCCGCCTCAATCTTGGCCTGCGCCTCCAGGCGTTTCTTCATGGCGCGGTCGTAGAGCTGCGACTTCAGGAGCGTCATGGCGCGCTCCTTGTTCTTAGGCTGGTCGCGGGTCTCGGTATTTTCGATAAGGATTTCTTCTTCCTCGCCAGTGTCGGGGTCAGTGTACCAGTAGCGCAGACGGACGCCCGACTCCACCTTGTTCACGTTCTGACCTCCAGCACCGCTGCTTCGGAAAGTGTCCCAGGAGAGCTTGGCAGGGTCAACATACACCTCGATGGTATCGTCAACCAATGGCGACACGAAGACGGAGGCGAATGAGGTCATACGCTTGCCCTGAGCGTTGAAGGGCGACACGCGCACCAGGCGATGCACGCCGTTCTCCGACTTCAGATAGCCGTAGGCATAGTCGCCCTCTATCTGCATCGTCACGCTCTTGATGCCTGCCTCATCGCCGTCGAGCAAGTTGGAGATGGTCACCTTGTAGCCATGAGCCTCCGCCCAGCGCATATACATACGCATGAGCATCGAAGCCCAGTCCTGAGCCTCCGTACCGCCGGCACCAGAATTGATCTTCAGCACGGCATCCATCGGGTCTTCTTTCTGACGGAGCATATTCTTGAGTTCCAGGTCTTCGATGGCTTGCACGGCTTTGGCATAGGTATCTTCCACCTCCTGTTCCGTCACCATCTCGTCCTTGAAGAAGTCGAAGGCCAGCTGCAGCTCGTCGGCCAGTGTGCGCACCTCCTTATAGCCGTCGAGCCACTTCTTGATGCCTTTCACCTTCTTCATCTGCTCCTCGGCCCGCTTGCGGTCTTCCCAGAAGTCGGGAGCCTGGGTGCGGAGGTCTTCCTCTTCGAACTCTATCTTCTTTTTGTCAATATCCAGATAGCGATAGAGCGCATCCGCCCTCTCCTGTACGTCTTTCAACTGGTCTTGTGTAATCATCTATAAACTATAAACTATTCTGCATACATTTCATCTATCTCCCGCTTGTAGTTCTCGTTCAGCACGCGGCGCTTGATCTTCAGCGTGTTGGTCAACTCGCCCTTCTCCATTGAGAAATGGTGGGGCAGCAGCGTGAAGCGCTTGATCTGCTCATAGTGGGCCAACTGCTGCTGAAGCGTGTCGATACGCTCTTTCATCATCTCGTAGATCTGCTTGTCGGCACAGAGTTGCTCACGGTTCTCAAACGCGATATGATGCTCACGGGCGTATTCCTCCAGCAATGAATAGACGGGGATGATGAGGGCCGACACGAACTTACGCTGGTCGGCGATGATGCATATCTGGTCAATATACTTATCCACCAACAGTTTCGACTCAATCATCTGCGGGGCGATATACTTACCGTTCGATGTCTTATAGAGATCCTTGATGCGCTCCTTGAGGAAGAGCTCTCCATCCTTCAGATAGCCAGAGTCGCCGGTCTTGAAATAGCCATCATCCGTAAATGCCTGACGGGTCAGATCCTCACGGTTATAATAGCCTTTCGTGATGGTCGGACCTTTCAGCAGTATTTCACCCTCGTCGCTGATTTTAATGTCGATACCCTCGATGGGCACGCCGACTCCTCCGACGGTGTATGGCTCTCCCAGATGATTGCAACTCACCGTGGCCAGGCTCTCTGTCAGGCCATATCCGACAATCATATTGATGCCGATGGCATGAACGAACTCCTCCACCTTCGGATTCACCGTGGCACCCGCCGTCGGGAAGAAGTGGGCATTCTCCAGGCCCAGTTCCTTGCGCACCAGCGAGAAGACGGTCTTATTGAGCATCTCGTACTCAAGATGCATGGCCAGCGGTGCACGCTTGCCCTTCGAGAGATAGTCGATATTGTGCCTCTTGCCCACGTTAAGCGCATGCTGGAAGAGTTTGCGCTGCACGGCACTCGAATTCTCGATTTTCTCCAGCACGCCCATGTACACCTTCTCCCAGAAACGGGGAACGGAAGACATACACGTCGGGTGGGTCTCCTTCATCGACTGCTGCACCTCCTGCGGATAGGTATTCACAATCAGACGGGCGCCCTTTGTCAGAGCCAGGATCTTCCACCCCTTCTCAAAGATGTGAGTGAAGGGCAGGAAGTTCAGTACACGGTCGTTCTCATCCACAGGCACACACTTGCCGTTGGCCTCGAAGGCCGCATGATACTGGCCGCAGGTAAGGATCACGCCCTTGGAGTCGCCTGTCGTACCACTTGTATAGAGCACATTGGCGACATCATCCATCGAAGCCTGGGCCTGCAGTTTCTCCACCTCCGTCTGTCGGGGCAGATTGTCGCCCAGTTTCAGGAAGTCATCAAAGTACATCGCGTTGGGGTCGTGACTGGAGATGCGCACATTCTTGTCGAAGATGATGATGCGCTCCAGCGTCTGACACATAGAGAACACGCGACGCGCCTTGTCATACTGCTCCTGCTCGCCCACGAAAAGGAAGCGCACCTTGGCGTCGCTCACCATGAACTGTATCTGCTGCTCCGACGACGTGGCATAGAACGGTATCGTCACCGCACGGATGCCCCAGGCACCGAAGTCGCAGAAGAGGTACTGCACCGAGTTCTGCGAGAACACACCGATGTTCTCCTGCACCTTCACTCCGAGGTTCAGCAGGGCATTAGACACCTGCCAGACTTTGTCGGAGAACTGGTTCCACGAAATCGATTTCCATTCCTGACCGCCGAAGTCCTTATAGATAAGCACCTCGCGGTCGCCGTAGTTCTTTGCCTGGTCGTGAATCAGGCGCGACAGATGACTGTTTGTCTGCATATTCACCTATTATTATTTATTATTTGGGTGCAAAAGTACACAAATTAAAGCAGATTGCCAAACGAAACGATTATTTTTTGCACTTTATTGTATCCGGAAAGGAAAAGAGACAAATTTCCGCAAATAATACACGAACATTCAAAATAAAATAGTAACTTTGCCGCAGATATGGATTACAAAGACTATACGAACGACGCGGTGGAGCTGCTGAAGGCGCTCATTGCAACACCATCGGTAAGCAGGAACGAAGACCGTGCTGCCGACTTGCTGGCCAGGTATCTGGAACGCTGGGGTCTGCCCTATGGCCGGGAGGGCAATAACCTGTGGGTGGGTTGTCAGGACTGGGACGACCAGCGACCGACACTGATGCTCAATGCCCACATCGACACGGTAAAGCCCGTATCGACCTGGACGCGTGACCCCTTCCGCCCCACGCAGGAAGGCGACACGCTCTACGGACTGGGCAGCAATGACTGCGGCGGCGGGTTGATGTCGCTACTGCAAGTCTACCGCATCATGCTCAACCGTCAGCGCAGTTACAACATCCTCTGGGTGGCATCAGCCGAGGAAGAGGTGTCGGGCAGCGAGGGGTTCTGCCGCGTGCTGCACCGACTGCCGAAGATCGACGTGGCCATCGTGGGAGAGCCGACAGGCATGCAGCCGGCCATCGCCGAGAAGGGGCTGATGGTCATCGACGGCTATGCTCACGGCGTCAGCGGCCATGCGGCACGCAACGAAGGGGTGAACGCCATCTACGAGGCCCTCGACGACCTGGTATGGCTGCGCGACTACCGTTTCCGCAAGGAGAGTCCGCTGCTGGGACCGACGAAGATGACGGTAACTGTCGTAGAGGCTGGTACGCAGCACAATGTGGTGCCCGATTTGCTCCACTTTGTCATCGACGTACGTACCAACGAATACTATCAGAATGAATATTTGTTTGAGTTCCTGCGCAAGCACATGAAGAAGTGCGAGCTGAAGGCCCGCTCGTTCAGACTGCACTCATCGGCCATCGCCGAGAGTCATCCGCTCATCCAGCGCTGTCTCCAGATGGGCATGAAGCCCTTTGGCTCACCCACCTTGAGCGATCAGGCACTGATGCCCTTCCCCTCGTTCAAGCTGGGTCCCGGCGACTCTGCCCGCAGCCACAGCGCCGACGAGTTCATCCGTATCAGCGAGATAGAACAGGCCATCCAGACCTATGTCAGCCTGCTCGACGGGATACAGCTGACATAGTCAACGGCTGAGCCACGACATAGGATTCAGCGGCGTGGATCCCCGACGCAGCTGGAACTGCATGATGCCATCGCCGCCGATACGGCCAAGCGTCTGGCGGGCGCTGACCTGCTGACCACTGCTGACGCTGATACTGGCCAGATTGGTATAGACGGATAGATAGGTGCCATGGCTGACGATGACCACCCACGAGCCTGCATAATTGAAGACACTGGTGACCTTTCCATCGAACACACTACGCGCCTGGGCTCCTGCCTGTCCCTTGATGTTGATACCTTTATTATCAAGGGTGACATGTCCCTTCAGGCCCTCTACGGCGTACTGGCCGAAACGGTTGACTATCTTATAGCCGCCAGTGATAGGCATGGGCAGACGGCCACGGTTGCTCTCGAAGTTGCCGCTCAGGCGACGGTCTTCCGAAGAATAGCTATAGCTGGTCTCCTCCTCACGGGCTTTCCTACGAGTCTCAGCGGCCTCACGCTCGGCGCGCTTCTCACGTTCACGGGCCTCAGCCAGTTCACGCTTGCGGGCCTTCTCAGCAGCTGCCGCCTTGCGTTCCTCCTCGCGACGGGCTTTCTCGGCAGCACGGGCAGCAGCCTCGGCACGGCGCTTCTCCTCAGCACTCTTACGGGCTGCAGCACGGGCCTCGGCCTTCGCCTTCTCCTCACGCGCCTTCGCCTCGGCGATACGACGGGCATTCTCCTTGGCAGCAGCCTTGGCAGCAGCCTCGGCGGCAGCTTTCTTACGCGCCAGTTCCTCAGCAGCCTTCTTTCGCGCAGCCTCCTCAGCGGCTTTCTTGCGCGCCAACTCCTCGGCTCGCTTCTTGGCGGCAGCCTCAGCCTCCTTACGCTTGCGCTCGGCCTCGGCACGGGCCTTGGCACGGGCTATCTCCTCGGCAATGAGCCTGTCGATCTGGGCATTGAGCTCTGCATCCTTCTTCTGCTGCTGTTCAATCAGGCTCTGGATGGTCTTCTGCTGTTTCTGCAGGGTACTGACCACCTGCTGCTGCTCTACCTGCTTCCCTTCGAGGGCTTTCTTCTCCTGTTCCCCCTTTGAAAGCAGTGTGCGCTTCTGTTTCTTGGCAGAGTTCAGTTCATCGACGGCCTCTGCCACCTGCTGCTGCATGGCTTGCACTGCCTCGCCCTGGGCGCGCTGATAGACGGCATACTCACGGACGAATCGCATACGGCGATACATCTGCGAGAAATTATGAGCGCTGAAGATGAACATGAGTTTGTTCTGGATATTACGGTTGCGATGCATATAGCGCATCGACTTCATATAGCGTTCCTTACGGATACTGAGTTCTCTCTCGAGAATCTTCAGCTGTTTGTCGAGATCGGTAATATTACCATCGAGAATGCCGATATCATGACGGATGGTGTCAATGGAGCGACGCTTGTCGTCAATCTCACTATTGATGACCATCAGGTTCTGCAGGCGCTGCTTCACGTTGCGCTCGTTCTCCCTCAGGCGGCGCTGCTGCTCCTGCATCTGCTTCTGCAATTTCTGGCGCTGGTTTTTCAGGCTTTGCACGGTGACTGCCGGCTGCTTGGTCTTCGCAGCCTGCTTCTTGGTGGTCTGTTTCCTGGTAGTTTGTTTCTTGGCAGCCTGTTTTCTGGCAGTCTGTTTCCTGACCGTCTTGGTAGCCACAGACTTCTGCCTGGTGGCGGTCTTACGCTGCTGAGCAGGTAGGGCCGTCACCAGGCAAAGTGACAGCAATAAGAGCAGATGGAGTCTCTTCATCAGCAGGGCTTAGAGCGACATGAAGCGACGCAGGATCTCGTCGACCGTTACTTCGCGATACTTATTAGACACTTCTGTACGCGTCTCCCACTCCGACTGATGCTCGATATAGTTGAGCGTCATGCCCAGTTTGACTTCCTTCTTCGGGGTGGTCAGCGTGATGAGCGACTTCTTGGGGAACATCTTGTTGGACACAGGGGTGAAATCCTGATAGTCCCAGTTGAGCTGAGAGGTTCCGTTGAGCTTGTCCTTATACATCATGTTGGCCATCTTAATCAGCCCGTCGGCCTTGTTGGCCAGCCAGCTGTATTCCATCTTTCCCTCGGTGAGGGTGATAACCATGTCATCGCCGTTCTCCAGCATCGAGTAGACCTTGGTGGTATCAACATCCTTCGACAACGAGTAGCGGTTGGGCTCTGTCAGCTCGTCCCAGAAGAGGGCCTGCAGCGACTGGAAATTCAGGCCGTTGTTGCGGAGGAAGTCGACCTGCACATAGGAGGCCTTCAGGTACTGCTTGTTGATACGGTCCATGATGAGCACATAGTCAGGGGTCAGTTCGATGCGTCCTGCCTCAACGAAACCGAAGGCCATCAGTTGCAGGCGGATGACGTCGTCGCGCTTCATCTTCAGGTTGCCCGTCAGGGTAAGCTTCTGCGCACCAGTCTCTACAGAGAACTTCACCTTAGAGGTAATGAACTTCTTCTCCAGGGCATTTCCCTTCACCCGCTCGATAAAGTCACGGCTCTGAATCTGCTCAGCCGTCAGGGGCTTCGTATTCTCCACTACTGCCTTTTTCTTGGAGGCACAAGAACTCAAAAACAACGGAATTGCCACGAGGGCAACCTTCACAAAACTGGATGTCTTCATTCTCTTACGTATTTTTTAAGTTTTATCTTCCTGATTAATATTTGCTTTTCAGGGGCTCCCTTGAGGGCCTGCTCCCAATATTCGAGTGCCTTGTCGCTGTCGTTGCAACAGGCATAGATATCTCCGGCATGCTCAAAGATGACAGCATTGTCGAGCGAGTCATCCTTGTTCTGCAGGGCCTGCTCGATATACACCTTCGCTTCGCTGTAGCGTTGCTGCATGAACAATATCCAGGCGTAGGTGTCAAGATAGGTGGCATTCTTCGGCTCGGCCTTGATGGTCTTGTAGCTCATCTGTTCCGCCTTATCGAGCTGTTCGCCCTCCTCGCTGAGGTAGTAGGCGTAGTTGTTCAGGCATCCGATATTATCGTCTTTCCACACTAGGCAGGAATCATAGGCGGCATAAGCGGCCTGTGCCTGTCCTTTCTGATGAAGGATATCGCCCATCACGGCATAGAAGTCGCTGACAATGGCCGGATTGCTCTCCTCATTAATGACGCCAATACCGTTCTGAAATGCCGAGAGGGCCTCGTCGAGCTTCTCCTGCTTATAGTAGGCGATGCCTTGATAGTAATAGAAGGCCATCTCGTCTGGGTTATACTGCCGTCCTCCCTGACAGAGGCTGACCACGGTGTTCATGCTGTCAGTCTCCCATGCATTGGCCACCAACTGCAAGCGTGCAGCCGCATTGTCGGGGGCGATATCGAGCACGTGCCCCAACACGGCGTTGATGCTGTCCTTGGGCATCTGCTTGAGGTTCATATAGGTAGCTTGCAGAATCAGCATGTCGGCACTGGGCTGCAAGTTGTTCATACGACGGAACAGGTTGAGCACCCGTGTGCTGTCGCCATCGGCATTCTCGCTGGCCTGCACTTCCTGTCGTATCAGGTGGATCTTGTCTTGCTGAGAGGTATTCCGACTAAGCAGGATGCGGGTGGTGAGCGAGTCTGCCATCGCCTGATCCGAATGAGCCAGATAGTAAGTGCGCAGTGACATCAGCACCCGACTGTTGTCGGGTTCCTGGCCGAGTATATGGTTGAAGGTCTTGAGACCCTTCTTCTCCTGTCCATTCACCATCAGCATATCGCCGTACATCGCCAGATAGTTCAAGTCGTTGGGATACTGTCGGGCCAATGCCTCCATTTCAGCGATGGCAGCCTTCTTATCGCCCATCTTGGTATACATCTCACTCTTGGCCACCGAGAGAAGCTCGCTCTTGCCATCGATCAGTTCGATGCGATTGAGCACGCTGACGGCTTTCTTGTAGTCGCCATCCTGCTGATAGAGCTGGAAAAGCATCTCAAGAAGATCTTCCCGGTTCTTGTCGCGGTCGTAAAGGCGTTCGACCACGGCGATAGCGTCGCTGATTTTCTGCTGACGGATATATATCTGCGCCAACGTCTCCATAAATGTCTCGTTGTCAGGATTCAGCTCAGCGGCCCGCTTGATATGTGCCAGCGAGAGGGAGTCGTTCTTCAACCCAGCATAGTACTGGGCAATGTAATAATGGGCTTCAGAAGCGTCAGGCTTGATCTGCAGGCAACGGCGCAGCAAATCGAAGGCCGCGTCGTTGTTGCCCTTCTGCCGCTGGATCATGGCATCAAGGAAGAAATGATCGTATAGCGAAGCGTCAGACACCGAGGATTGAGCACACACCCATCCCAGCGGCATGACGCACAGCGTCATCATTAAAAATATCCTAAGCACCTTTAGCACCACTCTTTACCTTTTCAAATTTAAACTTGATATCATTTCACTCCTGTATGACCGTAGCCTCCTTCGCCACGCTCTGTTTCATCGAGCAGTTCCACCTCCTCAAAGAGGCCCTGCTCATGACGCGCAATCACCATCTGGGCAATGCGCTCACCATCCTCAACAATGAAGTCTTCCTGCGACAGATTGATGAGTACCACCCCTATCTCGCCACGATAATCAGCATCGATGGTACCTGGCGTATTGAGCACGGTGACACCTTTCTTCAACGCCAGTCCGCTACGCGGTCGGACCTGCGCCTCGTAGCCAGCAGGCAACGAGATATGCAGCCCCGTCGGAATCAGCCTGCGCTCGAGAGGCTTCAGGGTGACGGAGGCGTCGAGGTTAGCCCTGAGATCCATGCCCGCACTCTGCGCTGTGGCATACTGCGGCAGGGGCTGATGCCCCCTGTTGACGACTTTTATTTTCAGCATGTGGTTAAAATTTCATTTTAATTTCAGTGCAAAAGTAGTCATTTCTATCCAAATAGCCACATTTTTAAGAAGAAAATGTGCTTTTTTATCATATTTTCGCTACTTTTTCGTACCTTTGCAGTCAAAATATGATGAATTGGCAACAATTGATATCTAACAAGCGACTCGGACAGGAGCACAAACACCCCGAGCGCCACGACGACAGGACGGAGTTCAAGCGCGACTACGACCGTCTGATTTTCTCTGCCCCCTTTCGCCGACTTCAGAACAAGACGCAGGTCTTCCCCTTGCCTGGCAGCATCTTCGTGCACAACCGTCTGACCCATTCACTGGAAGTGTCGAGCGTGGGGATGTCGTTAGGCAACGACGTGGCCAGACTATTGACACAACGCCACCCGGAGTTGCGCGACACGCTTTTCGCCGAGATTGGGCAGATTGTCTCTGCAGCCTGTCTTGCCCACGACATGGGCAACCCTCCCTTTGGCCACAGCGGCGAAAAAGCCATTCAGACCTATTTCACTGAAGGGCCGGGGCTTAACCTACAACGCGAGGTGAGCCACCAGTTCTGGGACGACATCACTCACTTCGAGGGCAACGCCTATGCCTTTCGGTTGCTGACCCATCAGTTCAAGGGTAGGAGGTCAGGAGGATTTGTCATGACTTATTCCATGCTTGCCAGCATCGTGAAATACCCCTACTCATCGTCTAGTCCCAGCAAGAAGGGCAAATTTGGATTCCTCAATTCTGAACGTGACATCTACCGAAGAATTGCCGATGAATTGGGCATAATCTGCATCTCCCAGCCTGGAGAACCACTAAAATACGTGCGCCATCCGTTGGTCTATCTCGTGGAGGCTGCAGATGACATCTGCTACGAGATCATGGACATCGAGGATGCCCATAAGCTTAAAATTCTTTCCTATGACGAGACGGCTCAGCTGATGCTTGGATTCTTCGATGAAGAGAAGCAGCAGCGCATCCTGCACCGCATCACCGATGAGGGGTTGACAGACAATAATGAAAAGGTGGTGTATTTACGAGCCTGCGTCATCGGAGACCTGGAGAGGGAGTGCGTCCGCGTGTTCTGCGACCATGAGGAACAACTGCTCAGCGGCACCTTCGAAGGATCGCTCATCGATCATATCGCCGAACCATTGCGCCAAGCCTACCAAACTTGTGCCGACCTCTCCGTCAAGCGTATCTACAAGAGTCGTCCTGTGCTTGACGTAGAACTATCTGGCTACAAGATCATGGAAACGCTGATGGAACACTTCATTGAGGCGGCCCACTATCCTGACCGCTTCTATTCCAAGCAGCTCATCAGCCGGGTGAGCAGCCAGTATGAGATCGATTCGCCCGATCTGGAGACGCGCCTTATGGCTGTCATCGACTACATCAGCGGCATGACTGATGTCTATGCTCTCGATGTGTACCAAAAGATATGCGGCATCTCCCTACCTATTGTGTAATATTGATAATCAAAAGATATGAAACAGCTACTTACTATTGCCTTGATGGGCATTGCCATGATCACACAGGCACAGGAACCGCTTTACGTGGGCGGCGACATCTCTCTACTGCCGAAATATGAAGAGGCAGGCGTTGTATATAAGGATAAGGAAGGGCAGACCGTCAGCGACGTACTTGCCTTCTTCCGTCAGCAGGGGCAGAACGCCATGCGCGTACGCTTGTTCGTCAGCCCCGACGGCAGCGACAAGGCCGTCTGCCAGGACCTCGACTACGTCAAGGCCCTCGGCAAGCGTATCAAGGATGCCGGACTGAAACTGATGCTCGACTTCCACTACAGCGACACCTGGGCCGACCCTGCCAAGCAGTGGACGCCTGCTGCCTGGCAGGACCTGAACAATAACCAGCTGCAGGACAAAATCTACGAATATACCAAGGACTGCCTGCAGCAGATGAAAGCCGCTGGTGCGGAGCCTGACTTCATACAGACAGGCAACGAGATCAGTTACGGTATGTTATGGGGAAAGAGCGGCGCCACTGCCAACCGCTGCTACACCAACTCTTCGGACGCCAACTGGAACCGCTTCCTCAGTCTGCTGAAGAAAGCCGGGCAGGCCTGTCGCGAGGAGTGCCCGCAGGCCAGGATCATCATCCACAGTGAGCGCGTGCCCAAGCCCGACGTGCTCACCGACTTCTTCGACCGCATGAAGGCAGGCGGCATCGACTACGACATCATCGGACTGAGCTACTATCCCGCCTTCCACGGCAACCTGTCCACACTGGAGACTGCCCTCACCGCGCTGGAACGGAAGCAGTATGGCAAGGACATGATGATCGTGGAGACGGGCTACAGTTACGCCTGGGCACTCGGCGGAACAGAATACGACTATACCAAGACCTACCCCTACAGCGAGGAAGGACAGCGGCAGTTCACAGCCGACCTCGTGGCAAAGCTCAAGAGCCATCCAGGCGTGAAGGGCCTCTTTTGGTGGTGGCCGGAGGATAACGGCAACAAACAAGTGACTAACAACTGGTGGAACGCCGCCCTCTACGACCACAATTCCGGACAGCCCTACGCCGCTTTTTATGAACTGAGCGCCTTCGCCCAAGGCAGCACCGCCATCACCGCACCTCAGGCCAAGCCCCAGTGCAGTCAGGGGTGGTACAGCCTGCAGGGCACACCGCTCAGCGGCCAACCTTCGCACCCCGGTGTCTACATCCGTAACGGCCAAGCCGTCATCGTCAGATAGTTCCTTGTGGTGACAAGTCACCAGATAGTACTTGATGCACTAATCAACGATGTGACCAAGTCACGGAGAGGCGGTGGAGCATAGTAGTGCTCTCGCCGCAGGAGCCAGTGTGCAGGATGGCGATTCCACCAAAAACCGACGGTTTCATCGGGGCTGAAAGATCTACCGTATGAGGAAGCTCACTGCCGGAAGGCTTGGGAGTGGTGGTTTCCACATGGGCTGTGAGGTACTGGCCAATGGCCTGGAGTGTGATGGTACAACCTGTGCGATAGCAGGTGGACGAGACGGGTTCCGTGATGGGTGTCACTTTCCCATGGTCGTATTCCACAAGATAGAAGTCTACCGCTTTGGCATGCTTGGTGGTGCGGATGATACGTAGGCCGTAGCCGGTGAGTGTCTCGGGGTCGAACTTCAGGCATACGTCCATATATTGTCCCGTGGCTGAGCCGAAGCCCTGGCCTGCCGTCTTGGTGGGATCAACCAGGAGGGCCAGCGTCATGTCGCCGTATTCCTTTTCAAGCGGCATGTACATCAGACGTGCCCCGCGCTGAGCCTGCAAAAGTCCCATTCCAACGGCTCCATTGAAGCCTTCACCGTATTCCCACATCGGCTTGCTGCGGTCAAATGACCATGGAAACTCAGCAGTGTCGGCAGGCTTGTAGCCGTCGACAGTCCAGAAGCCCGGCATGATGAGCGGTTGCCAGTCGCAGGGAAAATCGTGGAAGTCGGTGGTGTACGCATCCTTGGCCGTGTCACTTATTTGGGCAGCAGTGACGGGGCCGTCAGCTCCGACCCAGACGGGTGTCCCATAACCGCTCCGTTGATGCTTCGGCCAGATTCTTGCCGTGAGCTGATTGCCGAGGTCGGGTGCAGACAAACGGTAGGTGCGCTCGGGTGCTACGTGGCTTGTGCTGACAGTGAAATACTGACACTGATTGATGCTCCGCATCCACTCAATGCGTGACTCGTCGCGCCGCCCCTGTAGGTCAAGCTCGTAGTCGAGCGTAGCGTTACCGGCATTATCAAATGTGATGACGGGCTCTCGTGTGAAACAGGGCGGAGGCAAGATTGATGGTTTCACCATGAGATGACAGGCAGCCACGCGACCGTCGCCGGTATAGGCTTCGATGCAAAAATCGGCGGTTTCATCGGTGTTATTGAGGGGGATGACGGCGACGGTGTCGCCGTTTACTGGACGGAGGGATACGAAGGATTCGAAGGGGCTGGGGATGCGCCAATGGGCATCGGGAGCAGTGAGCAGGAGGGTATCAGAGCCGGTGAGCAGGGTAGCCTCGTGGCGGCTGATGGCGAGGTGGGGCGGTAGCACGCCTTTGAAGTCGTTGAGCAGGATGGTGTTCTGAGGATGACGGCTCCCGATGATGTAGGGCCGTCCATTGAGGGTGAAGTTCTGCTGGTAGCAACGGAGCCAGGGCTGGGGATAGGCAGTCCAGCCGATGTAGATGCTGTCGGTGGGGGCATGATAGCGGCAGTCGATGAGTGTCAACGGCCCACCCTGTTTGCAGAAGTACATCTCACGGTTGTCACTCTTGACGTTGAAATCGCAGTCGATGAACATGGCCCCGCTTCCGAAAGTACTCCAGAAAGGTTTCTGGCCGTAGAGGTCGATGTCACAGTGCCGGTAGACGGCGGTGCCGTTCATGGCATCGTCAGTACACTCGAAGTGACAGTCCTCGTAGTAGGAATGCTTGGCCCCGTTGAGGGGATTCAGGTTCAGACGGCTGACGAAGCGCACTTTTCTGGCCGTCAGGCTCTCACCGTGTACATAGCCTACATGGGCCTGCGTGATGGCATCGCTGCGTTTCTTCCTTGAAAGCGATGGGTTGTGGGGATAGTCGAGGTCTACATTGCAGTAGTTGCCCATGGTGAGGTTCTCAACGCTCAGCGAGTCGCACCAGAAGTCGAACATGGTGAAATTGCCCACTGCTCCCTGCGTCTGTCCGCGCTGTGAGGCCAGCACCACGTCGGCAGGCGTCTCACCCAGACCGATGAAATGGAGGTTTTTGGCGCGGATGACGATGCCGAAAGGCTCGCGGCCGTTCTCCCCAATAGCCACCCGTGGTGAGTCGGGATTGTCAATCCAGTAGACGCCTGGCTCGATGTAGAGCGTACAGCTGTCACCAAGGTGGGCGGCAGCCTCGCGAAAGTCTGAGAATACGTATGGGCTAGCGTTGTCGGCCTGCATAGAGAGCAGCAGGTGACGGTTGTCGAGCAGGCGCGGTGAAGCGGATGGTTGCGCCAACAGGCTGACACTGGTGAGTGTCAGAAACAGATAACTAGCAAGTCGCATATCGTCGTTGGATGGTTTATTCTTCCGTGCGTTCTTTGTAGATCACCTTGTTGGCACCGCTAGTAATCTTCAGTGCCTCAGGGTGCTCTTTGATGAAAGAGTCGATGTGGCGCACGCGCTTGTCTTCCAGTATCTCGTCGACAGCAATCAGTATACCCGTCTCCTCTACGTCGCCAAAGCCATAGTTAATGGCCGTGCCGAAGAGCTTCATCGTCGGCGAGAGGTTCATATAGGCATTTACCAGTGGGGGTATGTTGTATCCCAGTTTGCGTATCTCGGTATTCAGTATGCGGTAGTCCTTCCTGAAGTCGCTCTCGCAGAACAAGGCCTCCAGTTCATTGGGGTCTTCCTCGATTTTCAGCGGTTTCATCGGGATAATCAGATGTTCCTTATCGTCGAAATGTTTCTTCAGGAAGTATAGAATCATATCACGCCCCTTGCGGATATAGGAAGGGTACATAGTCATCTTGCCGAAAAAATAACGCACGTTGGGCTTAATTACCGTGAGCGCTCCCAGTCCATCCCAAAGATTGTCGAGGGCAAAGAGACTTTTAGCACCCATACGCGTCGACTGATAGGGCAGCGAGACAAACGAACGTCCCAGTTCGATGGTCCAGGGTGCATAATCTTTGATGAATTTCTCCGAGAAGTGGAACATATGGCTCGTGGCCAGGATAGGTTGCCCCTCCTGATCATACTCCCAATCAGTGCCCAACAAATAACGATAGCCTCCTATAATCTCCTCCTGCTCAGGATTCCACACAATCAGTTGCTTATAGCAATTCTCGCAAGTGTCGAACTCATCAATATCCATCGACTTGCCCGTTCCTCCTCCTGCCTCGCGGAAAGCAATCTCACGCAGCCGACCGATCTCCTTCATCACATTGGGTGCATTATGTGCCGTGATGACGTAGATCTCATTGTTGCTCTTGTTGGTCATCCTGAGCTGGCGTTCCTCCGTCAACTCACTCTTCAGAATCTCCTTGTCGATGGGCTGAATGATTTCTTGTTCCATAGTTTTTGCTATTGGTGCTATCGTTAAAGAGTATATACTTGTTGTCTGACATATTGTGCCCATTCAATGGGTTTCCTACTCTTGTCGAAAGTCTGCCAGGGGATGGGTTTACCGATGGCAACACGGAAAGTCTTATGCACATTTTTGTACATTTCATCGACCAGGAACATCATGGCCAGGTTGAACGGCAGGAAGCGGTCGGAGAAATTGGCCAGACGATAGAAGAAGTTGGAGTTCTGACCGCTGAAATGGATAGGCACCACATCGCGCTGATACTCCACACTCTTGGAGATAAACGTCTTCGACCAAGGGATATCGCTAATGACACCGTTCTTTTTTCGGGAACAGAGTCCGGCTGGGAACATCAACATATGATTTTCACTCTGGAAGCCAGCCTCTACCATCGCCGGAAAATTGCGTCCCTGACGGCCTGTCTTGTTGATGGGTATCGAGACGGGAACAAGTCCAGGCAGATTCATCAGCAGGTCATTGACCAGATAGCGGAATCGGCCGTCATAATGACGACCAATAATTGCTCCGAGTGCCACACCGTCCTCCCCTCCAAGGGGATGATTACTGACGAAAGTGTAAAAACGTCCGTCATCAGGATCAGGCAGATTCTCCCTGCCCTCAATCTGAAGCGTCATGTCGAGATAGCGCACACACTCCTCAAGCCATTCCACACCTTTCTTATCGCGGCTCTCCCAAAGGAAGGCATTCACCTGATCTTCATGGACCACCCTCTTGAGCCAACTGACAAGGAAACCCGGCACAAACTTGGCCTTCGTCCCCATTTTGCCTTTCAATATCTTATCGATATCAATGGTTCTTTCCGTAATCTCAGCCATTACTCTCTTATCTTTTTGCTAACAAGGTGCAAAAATAGCACAATTCTTTTAAAAATAAGCGAAAAGTGAAAGATTTTTTTTATTCCCTAACATTTTGCTATCCCCAAACTAGCGATTTTACTAAAATAACGTTAAAATAGAAAAACCAGTGGAGGAAAATGGTGGAAAGTGGGGGAAAATTCCTAATTTTGTAGCCGAACTCATAAAAAGATGAACGCATGCGTTTTTTAGGTAATATAGAAGCCAAGACAGACATGAAGGGAAGAGCCTTCCTGCCCGCTGTTTTTCGCAAGGTACTGCAAGTATCCGGCGAAGAGCTGTTGGTACTGCGCAAGGATGTCTTCCAGAAATGCCTGGTGCTATACCCAGAAAGCGTATGGAATGCCAAGCTCGATATGCTGAAGGCACAGCTGAAGCCGTGGAAGCCATCCCACCAGCAGATGTTCCGTCAGTTTGTGTCAGAAGCAGAGGCCATCACCCTCGACGGCAACGGACGCTTCCTCATCTCAAAGCGCCTGCTGAAAATCGCAGGTATCAACCAAGACATCCAGTTCATCGGCATGGATGACACCATTGAGATATGGTCGCCACAACACCTGCAAGAAATTCAAAAGTCGGATGAAGACTTTGGCGCTGAGTTCGAGATTATTATGAATGCAGAGAGTGAACAATGATACAGACGGCAGGGACATATCACGTAGCAGTACTCCTTCGGGAGAGCGTCGACGGGCTTGATATCAAGCCCGGTGGCATTTATGTAGACGTGACCTTCGGTGGAGGTGGCCACAGCCGAGAGATACTCCGTCGGTTGGACAAGACGAGTCATCTGTACAGCTTCGATCAGGATGCTGATGCCGAGAACAATATCGTAAGCGACGAGCGATTCACTTTCGTCAGAAGTAATTTCAGATACCTGAGAAACTGGATGCGCTATTATGGTGTGGAACATATCGACGGACTACTGGCAGACCTCGGTGTATCAAGTCATCACCTCGACGACGAAAGCCGCGGTTTCTCCTTCCGTTTCGACGCACCACTCGACATGAGGATGAACAAACGAGGAGGCAAGACTGCCGCCAATATCGTCAACGAGTACAGCGAGGAACAGCTGTCTGACATTTTCTACCTTTACGGAGAGTTGAAAAATGCCCGTAAGATAGCATCACAACTCGTCAAGGTACGTCAGGAGCACCTCATCGAGACAACGGGTGACATACTAAACGCCATAGGCTCTCTGTTTCCAAAGGACCGTGAGAAAAAAGAGATGGCCAAGTTGTTTCAGGCCCTGCGCATAGAGGTAAACCACGAGATGGATGCGCTACGCGACATGCTCAATGCAGCCAGCGACCTACTTGGCAAAGGCGGCAGATTGAGTGTCATCACCTACCACTCACTGGAAGACCGTATCGTGAAGAATATGATGAAGGCAGGCAATGTCGAGGGAAAGGTAAAGCAGGATTTCTTCGGACGCATCGAGGCACCTTTCAAGACCTTCAACAACAAGCCCATCATTCCCGATGAAGAGGAATTGGCGAGAAATCCGAGAAGCAGGAGTGCCAAGCTCCGTATAGCAGAAAAGTTGTGACAAGAAAGAGTTATGAAGAAGCAAGACGACATAGAACTGGAAATGCAGGAACCGACAGTTGGTGAGCCAGCAGTAGCCGAGGAGACAGCGGCAACACCCCAGCAGGACGAGGAAGAAACGAGTCTGAAAGAAGAAGTGGCTGAGGTGAAGGAGCAGACCAAGAAGGCCATCCGCAAGATCAAGGAGAACGTGAAGGAGGAAGATCCGAAAGTGTCTCCCACAATGACCCTGCGCACAATCCTCGGCGGCGACTTCCTCACAGCAGAGATGGTGCGCCACCAGATATGGCTCATCGTACTAATAGTCACCTTCGCTCTCGTCTATGTCGCTTTCAGATACCAGTGTCAGCAAGACATGATAGCCATCGACAAGATGGAAAAGGAACTGCTCGACGCGAAATACAAGGCACTGTCAAGTTCAAGCACCCTGACGGAGAAATGCCGTGAGAGCCATGTGCTCGAGGCACTGAAACAGAACAAAGACAGCCTGCTGCATATCTCTGACCAGCCACCTTATATAATATATATACCTTAACAAACAGAGAAGGATGAGTAGATTCAGTTCAGATAAGGTCATGCCACGCTACTTCGCCATTGCAGTAGTATTGACATTTGTTGGTTTTGCCATTGTAGGCAAGGCCATGTATATCATGACCGCCAAAAAGGACTATTGGACGAAGGTGGCCTCACGCCTGAAACGCGACAGTGTCGACGTGAAGCCCAACCGTGGCAACATACTTAGCTGCGACGGACAACTCATGGCCACCAGCATCCCAGAATACAAGGTCTTTATGGACTTCCAGGCAGGTACAGACGATTCGATAGGCCAGAAGCGCCATGACTCCGTATGGGCCGAGAAGATAGACACCATTTGTCATGGGTTGAGTGAGATATTCCCCAAGAAGACAGCTGCCGAATTCAAGACCCATCTCCTGGAGGGCATGAACAAAGTGACGAAGAGTGGGAAGAAAGGCTCCCGGCACTGGGCTATCTGGCCCAGACGCGTTGATTACAACACGTTCTGCGAGGTACGCAAACTGCCTATCTTCAAAGAGCCAATCTACAAAGGAGGCTTCCATTGGGAGGAGTTCAACTCACGACGGAGACCCTTTGGCTCGCTGGCACGCCGCACCGTGGGCGATCTCTTCGGAGCCAAGGATAGTGCCAAATACGGTTTAGAGCTCTCATACGATTCCATTCTGCGAGGCACCAGCGGACTGATGCATCGTCGGAAGGTGCTCAGCAAATACCTAGACATCCCTGTGATGTCGCCTATCGATGGTGCCGACATCGTGACGACCATCGACGTGGGTATGCAAGACCTGGCAGAACGTGCACTCGTGGACGAGCTGAAGGAGATCAACGGCGAAATGGGTGTGGCCATTCTGATGGAGGTAAAGACCGGCGACGTAAAGGCCATCGTCAATATGAGCCGTCAGTACGACAGCAATGGAGAGCCTTACTACGCTGAAGCCGTGAACAATGCCATCAGCTACCGATGCGAGCCAGGCTCCGTGTTCAAGGTGGCCTCTTTCCTCGTGGCGCTCGACGATGCCGTGGCCGACACCTCCTTCATCATCCATACAGGCAGTGGCGTGATGGAGATGCATGGCCGGCTCATGAAAGACCACAATTGGCGCCGCGGAGGCTATCAGGACATCAACATGGCCCGCTCGCTGGAGGTGAGCTCGAATATTGGCGTAAGTTACGTCATCGACAAGTTCTACGGCAGCAATCCCACGAAATACGTGAAGGGACTGTATCGCGTGGGTATCCACGAAGACCTCAAGCTGCCACTTGTCGGTTATCATCCTCCCTATATCCGCATGCCAGACACAAAGACCACCGACCGCGCCAAATACTGGAGCAAAACCACTTTGCCCTGGATGTCGATAGGTTATGAGACACAGATAGCACCTATCAATACGGTGGCTTTCTATAATGCCATAGCCAACAACGGCAAAATGATGCAGCCACGCTTTGTGAAGCAGTTGGTGAAGGACGGAGAAGTGGTGAAGGAATTTGAGCCTGTCGTGCTGAAAGAGCGCATCGCCAGGCCAGAGGCCATCAAGACCATGCAGACCATTCTGGAGCATGTGGTCAGTCAGGGCCTGGGACGCAAGGCTGGGTCGAAATCATTCAAGGTGGCAGGTAAGACAGGCACAGCTCAGGTGGCAGACCAGTATGGCAGCTATCACTCTGGCACAACCCGTTACTGGCTCAGTTTCGCAGGCTACTTCCCTGCAGACAATCCACGATATACCTGTATCGTCTGCATCAAGAAATCAGGACTTCCCGCTTCAGGTGGCGGTATGTCGGGTGTGGTCTTCCACCACATCGCTGAAGGTGTGATGGCCCAGAACCTGAAATTGAGTGTCAAGGACGCCCGCGACGAGAACTCCGTATTTACTCCAGGCGTGAAATACGGCAACAACGATGCTGCTAACTACGTGATGAGCTCGCTGGGCATCAAGGAAAAGCCACAGATGGAGCAAAGGAAAGCAACGCGCAACATCGTACCCGACGTGACAGGCATGGGGGCCCGCGATGCAGTGTTCACACTGGAGAACTGTGGAATGAGAGCCTTCGTCAGAGGCAGGGGCAAAGTCAAGTCCCAGAGTATTGCTGCCGGAACGGCCGTGAAGCAAGGAATGGTCTGCGACCTCTATATGGAATAACAAAAAAATTGAAGATATGAAACTAAGCGAGTTACTCAAAAGTGTAGACATCCTCAGCATCACTGGCGATGCTGAACAGGAGATCACCGGTGTGAACATCGACTCCCGCCGCATTGGGCAGGGGCACCTTTTTGTAGCGATTCCAGGCACTCAGACTGACGGTCACAAATACATCCCCAAGGCCATCGAACTAGGTGCAAAAGCTGTGTTGTGCGAGCACTTGCCCGACCAGCAAGCGTCGGGGGTAACTTATATTACCGTAGCCTCAACAGAAGACTGTGTAGGCGAGGTGGCCACACAATTCTATGGCGCCCCCTCGTCGAAACTCAAGTTGGTAGGTGTGACTGGTACCAATGGCAAGACCACCATCGCCACCTTATTATATAATATGTTCCGCAAATTCGGACATAAGTGCGGATTACTTTCCACGGTGTGCAACTACATCGAGGACGAAGCCATTGCTGCAGACCACACAACTCCCGACCCTATAGAGCTGAACCATCTGTTGGCCAGGATGGTAGAGGCTGGTTGTGAATACGCCTTCATGGAATGCTCCAGTCATGCCATCGCACAGAAGCGTATCGGTGGGCTGAAGTTTGCCGGAGGTCTCTTCACCAACCTGACACGCGACCACTTGGACTATCACAAGACGGTGGAAAACTACCGCAATGCCAAGAAGGCATTCTTCGACGGATTAGGAAAAGATGCCTTTGCCATCACAAATGCCGACGACAAGAACGGCCTGTTTATGGTACAGAACACGAAAGCGACAGTCAAGACCTACTCCACCCGTACGATGGCTGATTTCAGAGGACGCATCATAGAATGTCATTTCGAGGGAATGTATCTGGATATCGATGGTCGCGAGGTGGGGGTGCAGTTCATTGGCAAATTTAATGTCAGCAACCTGTTAGCAGTCTATGGCGCAGCAGTCATGCTCGGCAAGCAGCCAGAAGATATCCTCGTGGTACTTAGTACACTGAAGAGTGTGAGCGGACGACTGGAGCCCATCCGTTCGCCAGAAGGTTATACCGCAATCGTCGACTATGCCCACACCCCCGATGCTCTGGAGAATGTGCTCAACGCCATCCACGAGGTGCTCGATGGCAAGGGGCATGTGATCACCGTATGTGGGGCTGGCGGCAATCGTGATAAGGGTAAGCGCCCGCTGATGGCACAGGAGGCTGTCAAACAGAGTGACAAGGTAATCATCACCAGCGACAACCCACGTTTTGAGGAACCGCAGGATATCATCAACGACATGCTCGCTGGGTTGAATGCCAAGCAGATGAAGAAAGTTATCAGCATTGTAGACCGCAGGGAGGCCATCCGTACTGCCTGCATGCTGGCCCAGAAAGGCGACGTTATCCTCATAGCCGGCAAAGGGCATGAGGACTATCAAGAGATACAGGGTGTGAAGCACCACTTCGACGACAAGGAAGTAGTCCGTGAGGTTTTTGGAAAGTAGTTTATTAAGATTTAGAGGCATATGCTATACTATCTGTTCAGGTTTCTCGACCAATACGACATCCCAGGTTCACACATGTGGGCCTACGTATCATTCCGTTCCCTGCTGACACTGATTCTTTCGCTGCTCATCTCAGCTTGGTTTGGTGAGAGATTCATCAAATGGATGCGTCGCAGAAAGATCTACGAGACGGAGCGCGATGCCAGCATCGATCCGTTTGGCGTTGAGAAGAAGGGTGTGCCTACCATGGGCGGTATCATTATTATCGTGAGCATACTGGTGCCCGTCATATTGCTGGGGCGTATCCGCAACATCTATCTGCTCCTGATGATTGTCACAACCGTCTGGCTTGGCTTTTTAGGATTCATGGACGACTACATCAAGATCTTCCGTCATAACAAAGAGGGCCTGAAAGGCAAATATAAGATTGTGGGACAAGTGAGCATCGGCTTTATCGTCGGCTTGACTCTCTGGCTCAGCCCCGACGTGCTGGTACGAGAGACCGTTGACACGCCGCAGCAGAAACAGGAATTGGTTGTGAAACACAAGAAAGAGGCCGTCAAATCACTGCAGACAACCATCCCCTTCATCAAGAACCACAACCTGAACTACTCCGAGGTGATGGGATTCCTTGGCAAATATAAAGTGGCTGCGGGATGGATACTCTTCGTGATTATCACGATCTTTGTCGTAACGGCAGTAAGCAACGGAGCCAATCTCAACGACGGCATGGATGGTATGTGTGCCGGCAACTCTGCCGTCATTGGCACCGCACTCGGCATACTCGCGTATGTATCGTCACACATTGGCTATGCCTCATATTTCGACATTATGTATATCCCCCACACTGAGGAACTGGTGGTATTCCTCTGCGCCTTCGTAGGCGCCATGATTGGTTTCCTCTGGTACAACGCCTACCCCGCTCAGGTCTTTATGGGCGACACAGGCTCACTGACAATCGGAGGTATCATCGGTGTGTGCGCCGTCATCATCCATAAGGAACTGCTGCTGCCTATTCTCTGCGGAATATTCTTCGTTGAGAGTCTTAGTGTCATCATCCAGACGCAGTGGTTCAAGTTCCAGAAGCGCAAAGGCAAAAGGGTACGCATGTTCCGTGCCACCCCCATCCACGATAATTTCAGAAAACTCGATTCACAACTCGACCCCACCAGTACCTACGTCTTCAGGAATTGGCCTGAGCGTCAGTTCCACGAGTCGAAGATTACAGTGCGTTTCTGGATAGTAAGCATCATTCTGGCTGCAATGGCCATCATAACCCTGAAAATGAGATAAGAACATGAAAAGAATTGTTATATTAGGAGCTGGCGAGAGTGGCGCAGGAGCCGCCGTCCTTGCAAAAAAGGAAGGATTCGATGTATTCGTTTCGGATATGTCGAGGATTACCGATAAGTATAAGAAGATGCTGGACGACCACCAGATCGAGTGGGAAGAAGGGCATCACTCAGAAGAGAAGATACTCAATGCCGACGAGATCATCAAGAGTCCGGGCATACCTGAGACGGCTCCGATGGTCAGCAAGGCCAAAGAAAAGGGAATACCCATCATCAGTGAGATTGAGTTTGCCGGACGCTACACCCACTCCAAGATGATCTGCATCACAGGGTCTAACGGCAAGACCACGACAACCTCGCTCATCTACCATATCTTCAAACAGGCAGGTTACGACGCTGGTCTGGCAGGCAACATCGGCAACTCATTGGCCTTGCAGGTGGCAGAGGATCCACATGAATACTACATCATCGAGCTCAGTTCGTTCCAGCTCGACAATATGTACGACTTCCGCGCCAACATCGCCATCCTGCTGAATATCACGCCCGACCATCTGGATCGCTACGACTATAAGATGCAAAACTACGTCGACGCCAAGATGCGAATCATCCAGAACCAGGAGCCGGGCGATGCATTCATCTACTGGGCTGACGACCCTATCATCAAGCGCGAACTGGAGAAGTACGACATCAAGGCCATCCAATATCCCTTCTCAGAACTGAAGGAAAAAGGAGCCATCGGCTATATAGAGGAGGGGCAGTACAAAATAGAACAGCCTGAGCCCTTCAACATGGAACAGGAGAGTCTGAGTCTGACGGGTAAGCACAACATCTACAACTCGCTGGCTGCAGGTATCGCTGCTGATATCGCTGGTATCAAGAAAGAAGAAATCCGCAAGAGCCTAAGCGACTTCCCCGGAGTGGAACACCGCCTGGAAAAGGTATGTACGGTACGCGGTGTACAATATATCAACGACTCGAAGGCCACCAATGTGGATGCATGCTGGTATGCCCTGGAGGCCATGAAGACGAAGGTGGTGCTCATCATCGGCGGTAAAGACAAGGGCAACGATTACAGTCCCATCATCCCATTGGTGAAGGAGAAGTGCTCGGGACTGGTCTATCTGGGAGCTGACAATCAGAAACTGCACGACAATTTCGATGCCCTGGGTATCCCTGTGCGTGACACCCACTCAATGAAAGAGTGTATGGAGGCCTGCTACGAGATGGCACAGCCTGGCGAGACCGTGTTGCTATCACCCTGCTGCGCCTCTTTCGACCTCTTCAAGAACATGGAGGACCGCGGTGAGCAATTCAAGGAATTAGCAAGGAACCTATGAACAAGAAAATAGGCAATCTCTTCAAAGGCGACAAGGTCATCTGGATGGTCCTTCTGTTTCTCTGCCTGATCAGTGTCGTGGAGGTGTTCTCGGCCTCCAGTACGCTGACCTATAAGAGCCAGAACTATCTGGGTCCCATCATCGGTCACACCTGGAAGATTCTTGTGGGTGTGGGCGTAGCCATCATTACCTTGAACATACCTTGCCGGTTCTTCAAGCTGATGACGCCAGGGCTGCTGCTCATATCTGCCATCATGCTGATATGGGTTCTCGTCTTCGGTGAGAAGACAAACGATGCAGGACGATGGATCAGTCTCTTCGGACTGAAGTTCCAGCCTTCTGAGATTGCCAAGGGGACGATGGTTCTGGTCACTGCACAGATACTCAGTGCCATGCAGCGGGAGAATGGTGCAGACAAGCGAGCCTTCAAGTGGATCCTCTTCATCGTGATACCCACCTGCATACTCATCGGACTGGAGAATCTCTCCACAGCCGCCCTCATCATGGCCGTCATCGTGCTGATGATGTTCTTGGGGCGTGTGCCTTGGTCACAGTTAGCAAGGTTAGCTGCATTTGGTCTGATGCTCATAGTAATAGCTGGAGGAGCCGTTTACATCCTGGGTAGTTTGGATAATGACGAGACTAACGAGACGCAGACGGAAAAGATTGTGAATGGTGAGGTCAAAAAAGACAAGAAGAAGAGTACAGGCCTACTCCACCGCTTTGGCACGTGGAAGGCACGTATCGACAAACACCTGAACAGCGAGGAAGTGACGCCCGAGAACTACGACCTCGACAAAGATGCACAGGTGGCACATGCCAATATTGCCATCGTGGGCAGCAATATCATCGGCAAGGGACCAGGCAAGTCAGTAGAGCGCGACTTCCTGCCTCAGGCGTTCAGCGACTTCATCTACGTCATCATCATCGAGGAGCTGGGCATAGTAGGTGCAGCCTTCGTGGCCCTGCTCTATATCGTGCTGCTTTACCGTGCAGCCCGCATTGCCAGCCGCTGTGAGAACAACTTCCCAGCCTTCCTCGTCATGGGGCTGGCGCTGATGCTGGTTATTCAGGCTACATTCAACATGATGGTGGCCGTGGGCTTGGCACCTGTCACTGGTCAGCCTCTGCCGCTGATATCCCGAGGGGGCACATCCACCATCATCAACTGCGCCTATATTGGTATGATTCTCAGCATCAGCCGTTCTGCCAAAAAAAGAGGCGAGAAAGTGCCGCTAAAAGAAATATAATTTGTAATTTTGCACGCAAAATAGATTAAATATGGACAAGGAACTAAGAGTGATTATCAGCGGAGGCGGCACAGGAGGCCATATCTTCCCTGCCGTAAGCATTGCCAACGCCATCAGGACCTTGCGCCCCGATGCCAAGATCCTATTCGTGGGAGCACTGGGACGTATGGAGATGCAACGCGTACCTGCTGCAGGTTATAAGATCGAAGGACTTCCCATCCGCGGCTTGTTCCGCCCACTCTGGAAGCCAGCTAACGTGATGGTTGCCATCGACTATCTGCGCAGCAAATGGATTGCCCGCAAGATTCTCAAGCAGTTCCGTCCGCAAGTGGCTGTAGGTGTGGGAGGCTATGCGAGCAGCGCCACGCTGGCTGCAGCTTATGCACAAGGCATACCTTGTCTGGTGCAGGAACAGAACAGCTACGCTGGTCTCACCAACAAGCGTCTGGCCGATAAGGCTGAGAAATTCTGTGTAGCCTATGAGGGAATGGAACGTTTCTTCCCTGCCGATAAGATTATGCTCACCGGTAATCCCGTGCGCCAGTCATTGCTTGAGACCACCATCTCACACAAGGATGCTATCAGCAGTTTCGGCCTCAACCCCGAGAAGAAGACCATTCTGCTCGTTGGAGGCAGTCTGGGAGCAAGGACCATCAACGAGAGCGTACTCCAGCATCTCGACTTGGTAAAGACCTCCGATGTCCAGTTTATCTGGCAGACGGGAAAGTACTATAGCGCAGAGATCGGTGAGAGGCTGAAAGGCCAGGAGTTGCCTAACCTAAAGGTCACCGACTTCATCACCGATATGGGTGCAGCCTACAAGGCAGCAGACCTCGTCATCAGTCGTGCAGGAGCAGGCAGCATCTCGGAATTCTGCCTGTTGGGCAAGCCAGTCATCCTGGTACCCAGTCCAAACGTGGCAGAGGATCATCAGACCAAGAACGCCCTGGCCCTGGCCAACCGCGATGCAGCTCTCTACGTGAAGGATGCCGAAGCACCTGGCACGCTACTCAGACTTGCCATCGACACCGTCAATGACGAAGCAAAGCTTCAGTCACTCAGTGAGAATGTGCTGAAGCTCGCCCTCCCCGACTCTGCCGAGATCATCGCCAAGGAGGTCATCAAACTGGCACAAAGCACCCAAAAATAGGGAGACAACAATAACAAGATTATTGATATGGAATTAAAAGATATAAAATCAGTCTATTTCGTAGGAGCCGGAGGCATCGGCATGAGTGCCCTGGCCCGCTATTTCCTCAACAAGGGACTCGTCGTGGCTGGCTACGACAAGACCCCCACCGACCTGACACGCCAATTAGAGAAGGAAGGCATGCTCATCCATTATGAAGAAAACCTGGATGAGATTCCTAACGCCTGCAAACAGAAGGACACTTGCCTGATTATCTATACCCCGGCCATACCCGACACCCATCAGGAACTGCGCTTCTTCCGCGACAACGGCTTCGAGATACAGAAGCGCGCACAGGTGCTCGGCACACTGACCAAGTCGCACAAGGGGCTGTGCGTGGCTGGCACCCATGGCAAGACCACCACATCCACCATGTGTGCACACATCATGCACCAGAGCCACCTCGACTGCAACGCCTTCTTGGGAGGTATCTCCAAGAACTACGGCACCAATTATATCCTCTCAGCCTCCGACTACGTGGTCATCGAGGCCGACGAATTCGACCGCAGTTTCCACTGGCTGCGCCCATGGATGACCGTCATCACTGCCACAGACCCCGATCATCTCGATATCTATGGCACCAAGGAGGCCTACTTGGAAAGCTTCCGTCACTACACAGAACTGATACAGCCAGGAGGAGCGCTCATCATCCACCGCGACCTGGAGATGAAAGAGTCGCTTCAGCCTGGAGTGAAACGCTATGACTACAGCCTCACGGAAGGCGATTTCCATGCCGAGAACATCCGCATCGAGCATGGCGAGATTACCTTCGACTTCATCTCACCCATCGAGTGCGTGAAGGATGTACAGCTTGGACAACCCATCCCCATTAATATCGAAAACGGCATCGCTGCCATGGCAATGGCACAACTCAACGGTTGTAGCGCTGACGAACTGAAATACGGCATGCAGACCTATGGAGGCGTAGACCGCCGCTTCGACTTCAAGATTAAGACAGATCGCCTGGTGTTCCTCAGCGACTATGCCCACCACCCCAAGGAGATCTACCAAAGTGCCAAGAGCATCCGCGAGGTATACCGCGACAAGCGCATCACGGCCATCTTCCAACCGCACCTCTTCACCCGTACACGCGATTTCTATAAGGAATTTGCCGACGCTCTCAGCCAGCTCGACGAGGTGGTGCTTACGGAGATCTACCCTGCCCGCGAGAAACCTATCGAGGGCGTCAGTTCGAAGCTCATTTACGACAACCTGCACGAGGGTGTCCGCAAGGAGCTGATACGGAAAGATCAGGTGCTCGACTACGTCAAGGCTCACGACTTCGAGGTGCTCATCGTGCTCGGAGCAGGCGACCTCGACAATCAGGTACCCGAGATCAGTAAGATACTACAAGAAAGAATTAAATAACAAACAAGGATGTCAGTCAACTGGAAGAAATCTCTCATCGTCGCTTTCGACATCGTCATCACCATCTATCTGGTGCTGGCAGTTTCGGCATTCAACACGCCTGTTGAAAAGGCTACCGTGTGCTCTGAGGTGAAGATTGACATCAACAACGAGATGACTGACGGCTTTCTGAACACCACAGAGGTAAAGCAGATCCTGGAGCGCAACAAGCTCTACCCACTGGCTCGACCAATGTCAGGCATCGACGCCCGTCAGATAGAAGAGAACCTGCAAAAGAATCCATTCGTGGAGAAGGCAGAATGCTATAAGACACAAAGCGGACACGTGTGTATCAGCATCCGCCAGCGCACGCCTATCCTACACGTGATGGCTGGCGATGGCGACAGCTACTACCTCGACACCTATGGCAGCATCTTGCCCGAGTCGAGGTATCCATCAGACATCATTATCGCCACGGGCAACATCAAGCGGAAGTATGCCCAGAAGATACTTGCCAACCTGGGCAACGAACTGCTGCAGGACAAGTTCTGGCAAAGCCAGGTGGTTCAGGTGAACGTGCTCAGCGATGGTTCCGTAGAGATGGTGCCGCGCGTGGGTGAGCATATCATCTATCTGGGCCCTCCGCAAAACATCAGCAAGAAGCTGGAACGCCTCCGCAAGTTCTACATCTACGGTCTCAACGAGGCTGGGTGGAACAAGTACGACTACATCAGCGTGGAGTTCGACAACCAGATCATCTGCAAGAAAGCAAAAAAGAAATAGTGAAAAAAATATAATCGTTTATAATATGGTGGCAGCAAAGGAATTTATCGTAGCAATTGAACTAGGCTCATCCAAGATGACCGGTATCGCGGGACAGAAGAATCTCGACGGCAGCATCACCGTGCTTGCCTTGGTGAAGGAAGACTCTACATCCTTCATCCGCAAAGGGTATGTTTACAACATCGACAAGACGGCCCAGTGCCTGACGAACATCGTTAAGAAGCTGGAAGCCCAACTCAAGACAGAAATTACGCAGGTATATGTGGGCGTTGGAGGACAATCCATCCGCAGTGTGAAGAATGTTGTCAGCAAAGACCTGCCTTCAGAGACACGTATCACCCAGGAGATGGTCATCGAGCTGATGGACAACAACCGCAACATGACCTATCAGGATCAGGAAATACTTGATGCCGCCGTTCAGGAGTACAGGGTCGACTCCCAATACCAGCTCGACCCTGTGGGCATCCAGGCCACACGACTAGAAGGCAACTTCCTGAACATTCTGGAGCGCAAGGCCTTCTACCGCAACCTCAACAAGTGCTTCGAGGTGGCTGGTATCAACGTGGCTGAGATGTATCTCGCCCCACAAGCCCTTGCCGACAGCGTACTCACCGAGGCCGAGAAGCGCTCCGGATGCGCCCTCGTAGACATCGGGTCCGACACTACCACCGTCTCCGTCTATAGCAAGAATATCCTGCGCCACCTCGCCGTCATCCCCCTGGGCAGCAACAATATCACCAAGGACATTGCCACCCTGCAGATGGAGGAGAGCGACGCTGAGAAGATGAAGCTCAAATACGGTTCTGCCTATACAGACAACAACGATATCGACAACTCGCTGAAATACTCCATCGACAGCGACCGGCAAGTGGAGAGCCGCAAGTTCATAGAGATCGTTGAGGGACGTCTGGAGGAGATCATCGAGAACGTGTGGTACCAGATCCCCAACGACTACTATGACAAACTGCTAGGCGGTATCATCCTCACTGGTGGAGGCTCAAATATGAAGAATATCGAGCAGGCCTTCATCAACCATACGCACGTGGATAAAATCCGCATCGCCAAGACGGTCATTCACACCATCAACGCCACGCAAGAAGACATCAAGGCCAAGGACGGTCGTATGTGTACACTCCTAGGACTGTTAGCTAAGGGTGACCGCAACTGTGCCGGCAGTCCCGTTGAATTCAACGGCGACCTCTTTGGCAGCAAGCGTGAGCCCACACCCGTACAGCTCAATTCCGAGCGTCAGGCCCGTTCTGTCAACGAGATTCCACAGGGCGTCGTCCTGACATCGAAGGAAAAGCAGAAAGCCGATGAGGAGGCTCGCCGCAAGAAAGATGAAGAGGAGCGTCAGAAGCAGGCCGAAGAGGAGGCCGAGCGTCAGCGCATAGCCCAGGAGAAGAAGGAGAACAGCTTCTGGAACAAGACATTCAAGAAACTCAAGAAGTTCGGTCAGGACATGATCACCGAAGAAGAGTAACTCCTCTCACACAACATATATTTCATACTTCAAATTTCAAACTTCATAGAATATGTCAGACTCAAATATCGATATCCTCGACTTCGGCAATCCCGAACAGGAACATAGCATCATCAAGGTGATTGGTGTAGGAGGCGGTGGCGGCAACGCTGTCAACCACATGTACCGCGAAGGCATCCACGACGTGACCTTCGTACTCTGTAATACAGACAATCAGGCACTCAACGACTCCCCCGTGCCCGTGCATCTGCAGCTTGGCAAGGAAGGCCTGGGTGCAGGCAACAAACCCGAGAAGGCCCGCGCAGCGGCCGAGGAGAGCATTGAGGACATCAACAATATGCTCAACGACGGTACCCGCATGGCCTTCATCACTGCTGGCATGGGTGGTGGCACGGGTACTGGTGCTGCCCCCGTCATCGCCCGCGTCTCTAAGGAACTGGGCATCCTCACCGTGGGCATCGTCACCATCCCCTTCCGCTTCGAGGGCGACCGCAAGATCGACCAGGCCCTTGACGGTGTGGAGGAGATGCAGAAGCACGTCGACGCCCTGCTTGTCATCAACAATGAGCGCCTGCGTGAGATTTATCCTGAGCTCTCCGTGCTCGATGCCTTCGGCAAGGCCGACGACACACTGTCGGTAGCTGCCAAGTCAATCGCAGAGATTATCACCGTACACGGACTCATCAACCTCGACTTCAACGATGTGAAGACCGTGCTGAAGGATGGTGGCGTGGCCATCATGTCGACTGGCTATGGCGAGGGAGAAGGGCGCGTGAAGAAAGCCATTGAGGACGCTCTCAACTCACCACTGCTCAACGACAACGACATCTTCAACTCGAAGAAGATTCTGCTCAACATCTCGTTCTGCGACCAGAAGGACTCGAAGGACAACTTCATGATGGACGAGATTAACTACGTGCATGATTTCTTGGCCAAGTTTGGCGACTTCGAGATTAAGTGGGGTGTGGCCAACGACCCCGATTTGGGCAAGAAGGTGAAGGTCACCATCCTGGCCACGGGCTTCGGCATGAGCAATGTCGACGGCATGCAGGAGCGTTTTGCCAAGCTCTCCCACGAGGATGCCACCAAACTGGCTGAACAGCAGGAGCGTGAAGCTCGCAACATTGACCGTCGTGAGAAGTTCTATGGCGACGACAATACCAGCCGCCGCGTGAAGCGTCGTCCCAACATCTACATCTTCCGTCCGGAAGATCTCGACAACGATGATATAATCTCGGCTGTCGAACAGACACCAACCTATAAGCGTACACGGGAGATTCTCGAAAGCATCGGGCAGCCAGCCCAGCTTCAGGAGACTGCCAAGCCAGCCGACACGGCAACACCCGACGTGCAGGGGGTAATCAGCTTCGTATAGTGGCCTGTTCTTCCGAAACGATTCTTCTATGGATATACAACAACTTTATCAGCTCTACAAGCAGTATCCCTGTATTACTACCGACAGTAGGGACTGTCAGAAGGGGAGCATCTTTCTTGCACTGAAAGGCGGCTCGTTCGATGGCAATGAGTTTGCTGCACAGGCTTTGGAGAAAGGCTGTGCCTATGCTATCGTTGACAAGATAAGTGAAGAGTTAAAAGTGAAGAGTGAAGAATTTGCTTCCGCTCGCCACTATAACCCCGTCATCAAAGTGGACGACACGCTGCAGACCTACAAGGATCTGGCGCGTGAGCATCGTCGTCAGTTCAATATCCCCGTCATTGCCATCACCGGCACCAACGGCAAGACCACGACCAAGGAACTGGTTCGCGCTGTGCTGGCTGAGAAATATAACGTGCTGGCCACTGAGGGCAACTTCAACAACGACGTAGGCGTA
>ODAI011430039.1_pt1 | contig 43710 bp, 31 predicted proteins | sample 1539321 | NCBI WGS metagenome assembly ODAI01 (sample SAMN02144231, study PRJEB22623) | gut metagenome | biome: sheep rumen | host: Ovis aries | place: New Zealand
AGTTCAAGGCTGGCAAGGAATTGGCATTCTAAAGAAAGCTTAGTCCTAAGCTCCTCTACAAACAGAGGAGCTTTTTTTATGCCTCTTTCCGAAAGGGAAGGGGCTTTTTTGTGTGCCGTCCGGGAAGGGGCGGCTGTGGGGCACGAAAAATCCCCTATAGGGCGTTGCTTACTCCCCTATAGGGCGTTGCCCACTCCCCTATAGGGCGTTGGCGATTCCCCTATAGGGCGTTGACAAGCTCCCTTGCTGGCATTAAATGACGTCATATGTTCTTATTCTTATATCCGTACGCGCGCCTGTGCGCACTAATATATTATAATGTGTGAGGAAAAAGTTTGCCTATTTTCGTAAAAAAGTCGGGCCTTGGGGTTGAAAAAAGAGGGGGGGGCCTGTATATAAAGACAGAAGCGCTTCTGAGAACAACTAACTTATCCATTAACCTAAAACTTAACAATTATGATTAATTACAGCATCGCAATCATGGGCACTAAGCCCGGTACCAAGAAAGCCGACATCACCGAGACCAAAGCGTTCGGCGTCTCTCAAATCAGTGGCAAGGTCGATATCAACGACTTCGCCCGCCACATCGCCAACCACGGCTGTGTCTATAGCCGAGGCGACATCGTGGGTCTCCTCACCCAGGCAGTCGATTGCCTGAAGGAACTCCTGCTCGAAGGCAAACGCGTCAAGCTCGGCGACCTCGGCGACTTCCAAGCACGACTCAAGTCTAAGGGAGCCAAGACTACCGACGACTTCAACGCCAACTACATCGAGGCCGTCAACGTCAGCTGGGAGCCTGGCAAACCCTTCCAGAACCTCCGTAGCGAGGCAAGCTTCCAGCTTGTTCCCAGCCGAGTGGCACAGGCCGACGCCATCGAAGTGATCCGCAACGAAGACACCATCCAAGGACTCGAATAGCCATGACACGAGGACTGAGAAACTGCAACCCGCTGAACATCCGGCGGGTTGCAGGTACAGAATGGAAAGGACAGAGAGCGGAGCAGACGGACAGGCACTTCGTGCAGTTCGAGCGGATAGAGTGGGGCCTCCGAGCCGCCTTCTGCATCCTCCGCACCTATGCCCGCAGGTACAACGCCGTCTGCATCTGTGACATCATCCATCGTTGGGCACCACCCTCCGAGAACCTCACCGAGCAGTACATTCGCAACGTCTGCCTCTGGACAGGTTTCGGCGGACTGCAACGCCTCGCAGAGAGCGACTGGCCCCGACTCGTCAAGGCAATGGCCCGGCAGGAATGCGGCATCGTGCTCGAAGACGCAACAATCGTAAGAGGCTTCTGCCTGTACAAACTAACCTAAATCATTAACACACCAAAACTAACACGCAAAATGAAAAAGACAAACATCGTAGAGCTCGTGGCAAAGGTACTGGTTGCCGCACTCACAGCATTCCTCACCGCACTGACCACCACCTCGTGCATGGGCTGCGGACCATTCTAAGTCTGCTGCTGCCGCCACAAGAGGTACTAATCAAACAGGCCTCCCCATCTCGGGGAGGCCTGTTGTATATCAGAATATTCTGTACGAAATGCCTATCGACAGATTGGGATAGACCTTGACCTTCGATATGAAATTTACGGTCTTGCCAGCCTCGCCGGGAATGTGCTTCAGGTCGCGAACCAAATCGACATGGTTCCGGAGCTCTCCGTAGGGACCATAAGTGTAAGTCCCCGGAATACGGCCCACAATGTCGCCATAGTAGAAATCGTCATCATCAAAGCCAATGCCGCCCAGATACTTGCCGCTATCATCGAAACGAATGGGGCTTGCATCAATCTTGTACACATTGTCCACATATATCTTGGGCGCACCGCAAAGGAACATGACACCGGCATCGACATTCAATTGCCATTTCTTGTTCTTCGACAGATGCGTGTTGTAACCAAAGCCAATATATGGACGAATCTTGCTCACCTGCATCTCGGCACGAGCCTTATTGTCCTTTCCCGGAATCATCAAGGCCTTGTCGCCATCAGCGAAAGTGCCCAGGTTGAAGCCCGCAACGCCATATCTGTAGAAAGGATCGTCCTTTGCATTGCCGTCGGTGTGCAGCCAGGTATAGTTGATACCTTCATTGGGATATTTGGCATATACACCGTTGTAGGCATTGATGCCTTCCAGAATCAGTGTCTCCTTGTCCAGACTGCAGGCATCAGCCACAGTGGACGGACCAGCAAAGAAGCCTGCCGTGAAGCTCCAATGCTTGTTGTTCCTGAAGGGCAACACATCAATCATGAGCTTGAACTGGTGCATGCAAGGCTTCATCCCTGCCGTCACATAGTCCTTCGCCTCAACATTGCGGAACTTCTCGAACATCTCCTTATATTCCTCGAACCCGGGGGAGTTGAGGTCAATGCCATATTCAGCAAGCTTGTCGTCAATCCTGCCGACCTTATTGATAAGGTTGCCTATACCGCCGCTGCGCGTCTCGACATTAAAGTCGGAATTGATGGTGAAGCGCGGCATATAGTTGTAGCCTGCACGGATACGTACATAATCGCCCACAGGCATAGCCACATCTATGCCGATGCCCATGGTCCCTACGTTGACGCCCACATCCATGTGATTAAAGATGTTCTTCTCCTTCATCACGGATGCCCTGTCCTGTGCAAGCATGCATGCTGCAAATGACAGCATTAACAGGAATATGCTAAACTTCTTCATCGCGCGCGTATATTATATATAATGTATAGGTCGCTGTTCCTCCAGAGGATAACCTTACTTCACAGCTACCTTCTTGCCATCTATAATATAAAGTCCGGCAGGCAAACCGGCAGTGTCGCTCGTCGGACGCAGCAAGGTGCCGCTGACAGAATAGATGCCCTTGCCAGATGATTTCTTGCCTGCAACGATGCCGTTGATGCTCGTGGGATCAGATGTCAACTCAATCACATCTGGGGTGTTTGCATCTGCCGGGAGATAGCTTGTGTTGGCATATAAGCACAAAGCATCAACCTGAGTGTATGTCGTGTAGTCGTTCACCTTAATGTTATTAAGCCGAGACTCATCCTGGTTACTCAAGACAAGCTTGCCATTCGCAACAGTGAAGATACGCATCGTGGCAGCATCAAACTTCTTGTAAGCGTCTTTCGATTCTTTAGGACGTTTGCCGTTGCAGAAATATACACCGCTAAGCTTGTTGCCAGAAACAGTAGCAGATGTTGTGACGAGGAGTTCAATACGATTGTCCGAAGGCTCGGCCGATGCGCATTCTATGATGACAGGCGTGCCGGCAGGAACGTCGCCTTCAATCTCTTGCAAGAGAGCAATCTCACCACCAACGGCCGTAATATAATATATGTGCATATCTGGCGAAACGGCTCTGAAGGGGAAAGCAGCATAGAAAGGCTGGTAATAAACCCCATTCAGTTCGATGGTTGGCTTAATGCCAACATAGTTGATGGCATGATTAGTGTCAATCTTGTCAACAATCCAGCGGCGATATGAAATGTCCTTTCCGCTTGTGCCTAATGTTCCTTGTTGAGCAGTAGAACTGGATTTGCCGTCGTAAAGGTACTTCGTCACATTATCCTTTGAAGCTGAAACCTCGTATGTTTTATCCGTCTTCTTGCTGACGTTGACGTAGTAGCCAGTGAGTGAATGAACACCAGTGCCCTGACCCGTGAGGTCATACTGGACGTCATTCCTTTGTGTTATATATACAACGCTGGCAGGGTCATAAATGGCCTTCTCGACATTCTTCCAAAGTTGGATTGCCTGGAAGTCTTCCTTGTCATGCGTAATGTCGTAATAATCCTTGTTGTCTGTAACGTAGATATAGCGTTGCGTAGCAAGATTGTGGATGCGATAATATCCGTTACCAATAAATCCAGTTCCCGTGTCTATGTCTTGTGATTTGGCAATTGATACGACTATAGCTAACAGAGCAAAAGTATAGAGTCTTCTCATAAATGATAATTATCCCCCCGTCATACTACATTTGGTAGAATGACAGGGGGAAGTTTGTCTTGTTGTGATATGTAAATAATTACTCAGCGATACAGATTGTAACGCGGTTCAAGTCATTCTGTTCGTATGGCTGAACGGTGTCACCCTTGCTGTCCACCATCATACGGCTGCGTTCGATGCCAAACCTCTTGGCCAGCACATCTGCAACACCCTGAGCACGGCTACGTGCATAGCCAACATTAAGTGTTGGGTTACCAGTGTTCTTGTCAGCATAACCAGTAATGGACACTTTTGCTTCGGGATACTTGTTGAGGTAGCTTGCTACATCCTCAATCTTAGCCATCTCAGTCCTGCTGATTTCTGAGCCACGCAATGTGTAGAAGATATCACGACGCAGAGGCTCACGTACCTCAGGAGCGGGTGCAGGTTCAACTTCTTTATAGACAATCTTCTCAACCTCAACAGGCTTCTCGACAATCTTCTCGACAACCTTTTCCACTACAATAGGCTCAGCAGGAGCAGCGACTGGTTTCTTGCCAAGTTTGCCAAGGCGAACCTTGATACCTGCCAATGCATTGAAGTACCAGTCTGTGTTGCCAGCATCCTTTGAGTTGTATGTATCGGAAAGAGTGTTGGTGTTCAACTCAAGGCCGAGAGATACGCGACGGCTAACTCTGAAGTCAAGATAAGCACCGAGTCTGCCTACAAAGCGTGTCGTTGTTCCACCCCACAAATATGTCATCTGGTGTTCAAGGGGAGCTGTGACACCTGTGGCAATCTCTTGGTTTGCAACCATGTTGTAAATGCTATACGCTTCACCATTGTGCCAAGCAAAGTTGAGACCAATGCCTGCCAACAGGCCGAAGTTGCATACTCGATCTGCCTTGTAACCAAGAATCCAGTTGGTCAAGTCACATGTAACATCAAGTGAAGGAGCGATGTACCTGTATTTCCAAGTCTGTTTGCCAAGGTCAAGGTAACGCAGGTCTGAACCACCCTTACTCTGCCATGTGTTAAGAGAAAGGCGCAAACCCCATACTGGTGTGAAGTTGTATCCAGCACCTAACTGAAGGTTGCCAGAGAGGAGGTCACCAAAGTCAACTTCTCCTAAAGTGTACTGGCCGCCAATCTGAGCTTGAAGATACCAGTGAGGGACAAAGGCATTGTCAGCCTTTTCCGCAGCCTGCGGCTCTTGCGCGGATGCTGTGAGGCATCCCGCAAGCAGCGCAGCTGTCATTATAATACTCTTAAATTTCATAACTGTTTATTCTTTATCTGTTCAAGATTACTCAACTGTAACGTAGTACTTCTGAGTAGAGATGTTACCATCGAAGTCGAGGATAGAGTAAGCAACCTCGTAAACGAAGCCCTTCTTCAAACCTGTTACCTCGAGCCAGCGAAGTGTGCCATCAATAACTGTATTAAGCTTGCCGGTGTTGGCAGCATTCAATGCAGACTTGCACTCGCTGTTGCCGCCTTGAGCACTTGCAGTGCCCTTGAAGACATTCGTTACTGCAACATGCTTCCTTGCAAGAGGAACAATGAGTTCTAAGCTCTTTGAGGTGGGATAGAACTTAAGTCCGTTGGTCTTCAGAATTGTTGGATATTCCTTACTTGCACTCAAGCGCTTGAAGCCCTTTCCTTCGTTGCTTGCAACCATGAAGGGACCGAAGCGGCGGTTGATGGAGTTGAAGAAGTACACAACGTCTTCATTGAGTTGATCCAGATATTTCCTGAGGAATTCATCAAAGCCTTGGTCAATCCAACCATTGATAGCACCATGGTAGCTGTTGATATTATTCAGCATAGCATTCAATTCAGCGACTACATTATTGAGTGTTATGCCCTGACGTTCGAGCAAGCTGCGGATGTTGCTTGAAATCTCCAATGCTACGGGGAGACTAAGCGTGCCACCGGTACCTACTACATTACTGAGAATAAGTCTTGGCGTGCAACCAGTCGTGTTAATAGATGTACCAGCAAGGTTAGCAATGGTGTATGTGCCATCAGCCGTAGTAATGTTAATTACATCAGGAGTCGAGGTCACAGTTGCTGACATGTTATCCAGCTTCAGAGTTGCATAAGCAGCGACAACGCCGTCTTCAACACCCTTTGCAGGAACAACAAGAGTTGCGTTCATACCAGTAACAATATCACCACCAATCACAATGGCTGCTCTTTCGAGGGTAACGTGTTCCTCATCGTATGCAATTGCAGCGGGAATTGACATAGCTGCACCATTAGCTTTCAGGTTCTTGTTGAACTTAACATCAAATCCACCTGCTGCAGGAACCATTATACGATAGTCAACGCCGTTCAGTACGATGTGTGATACTCTTGCTTCGAAGTTGCTGATGAGGGCATTCGCCTCTCCAACATATGCGATTTCGTCAATCTGGAGGTTACCGATGAGGTTCTGGATAGCTCCAATGTTAATAGCATCATTGTAGATAACATCCACATGATTCTTCAATGTGCTTGCAAAACGATTCAGATAATCATCGAAGAATTCGTAGCCAGGCATTGTTGAATAGTTGAAGTCCTTGCCCCAAGCCAGGTTGAGAGGCTTGAAGAATGTGGCAGCCAGGTTGTATTCAGAGTATACGGAGTGTTCCTTATCTGAATAGCTTCCGTCAGGATTCTTTTCCTGAGTGGTGTAAGTGACTTTCAGACCATTTCTATCAACCTTCATGTTGCGTATCACTTGATAGATGTCGGTAGCAAGTTTGCCTAAATCAGATTGCTTGCCAGGAGTGTTGAAGTTGTTGGCAAGACCCATGATTTGTTCTTGTACATCGTGATACAGGGCTGTGATATCCTCTCTGGTGAGAGCAAGGCCATTGTCTTCCTCCATGACAGTGCGAGGAGTTACGGTTGCATCTGCAACATAGAAGCCATTGTCTGCACGAGTGTAACCAAACTGCAGTTTCTCATTGCACTTTCTGATTGGTGAAAGCTTAATGAATGATTCTTCATCCAGAGTGTTGACGATTGTGGGCTGGAGTCTTGTGAAGTCAACCGTGTTGGGGTTGATGGTCATGTAAATCTTACCTGCACTGCCGTTCTCATTCAAGAGGGGAAGGTTGGCAGGTGCTTCAAAGATTTCAACACCATTAATCATGGCCATATCCTGAGCAGTGAGGACTTCAGACTTACGTACATAGTTCTGGTCGTCGTCTGTTGGGAACTCAACATCCTTGAAAGGCACACCATAGTATGCAACGAGGACGTTGGACTGGATGCCTACAGGAATGTTTAATGTACCGAACATGGGATTGTAGGTACCCTGAACGATGATGCCGGTTACTTGCTTTGAGAGGGCATCCTGAATGGCAGCTACATCCTCATTGAGTTCTTCGATAGCCTCTTCAACATCATCAAGTCTGTCTTCAACAGCGTCCATGCGATCCTTCAGGTCGGTAATGTCGTTCTGGATTGTCTCAATGGTGTTGTTAATTGTCTCGAGTTGACTCTTGATGTCGCTTATGTCAGTAGTGTTAGTGTTAACCTGATCCCAAATAGCTTGCTTGTCGAGTTCATAATCATCGACCTTGACTGTGGTATTCTCGAGGGTCATGACACGAGTAACGAGTTCAACCAGTGACTGGATGTCATCGCTGCTTGCACCTGCAATAATCTGGTCAACGATGGGTTCAACGTCGTCTTCGGTGATGTAGTTGCCGTCTTCGAGAATCTGGTTGATCTTGTCGTCGAGTTCATTGTTGATTTCTTCCTTCAGGTCGGAAATCTTCTCGTTCAATGTGTTTGTCAACTCAAGGGTAATATCAGACTTAGCCTGACCAAGCAGAGCATCGACTTCTGTGCTTGTGTAGTAGTTTTCGAACTTCTCAGAAAGATATTTGAGTGCTTCGTTGATGTACCAGATAGCAGTCTCGTTGGCGGAGATTCTTTCACGATCCTTACCAACCTCGGTGAGTACCTTCTGTACGATACTCCTCATGGAATCCTTGAGCTGTTCCTGAGTTGCGAATTGATCGAAATCGGGAAGGTCAGCCTTCTTGACATAATCCTCGAGGCGGGTTGCTACTTCTGCAAGTATTTCTGCCTTAGCAGCGGCTACTTCTTCCTTAGCGATGAGGCGTGCTTTGTCGAGGAGTCCTTCACAAGTTGCCTTTACTTCTGCCAGTTCTGTCTTCAGGTCGCTTACAACGGTTCCGAGGCTATCGAGCTTGGTTGAAAGTCTGTCGACTGTGCTTGCCACATTGTTGACTGAAGTCTGGAGGCCTTCGATCTTAGCTGTGTTGCCGCCTACTACTTCTGTAAGGTGCTGCAGGTTCTCTGTCAGCGTGTTTGTTGTGTTCTCGAGGTTGCGGAACTTCTCGTCGTAAGTTCCCTTCATGCCAGCGATGGTTTCGTTGATGCCGTTGATGAGGTTGTAGTTTGCTTCAGCCTTTGCGTAGGCTTCGTTTGCACGATCAAGAGCTCTCTGTGTGGCTTCGCTCATGCTGGTGAGCTGAGTCTTAATGTTGCTTATTTCCTGAGCATTGTTCTGAATGTTCTGAGCATTTGTCTGGATGTTCTGAGCATTAGTTGCTATGTCTGCGGCATTCTTTGCAATGTCTTCAATGTTCTTCTGAACCTTTTCCTGCAGAGAGGTGATGTCTTGGGCATTCTGAGCAATGTCTTGTGTGTTCTTGTTCACAAGGTTCTCGACGATGCGAGCATTCTCCTGAAGTGTTGCAATGTTTGCAGCGTTCTCGTTTGCCTTGTCCAATGCGGTCTGTGCGAGAGTATTGGCAGATGTGGCGAGTGCATTGGCTGCGTTTGCTGTCTGCAGTGCAGTGTTTGCATTCTCTTGAGCCTGCTGTGCGAACTGCTTGGCTTCGTTAGCTGTGAGACCAGCTGCTTCAGCTGCCTGCTGTGCAAGAGCTGCTGTTGTGACTGCCTGCTGTGCTGCGTTTGTGGCATTGGTGGCAGCAGTTGTAGCTGCATCGGCAGCGTCCTTAGCCTGCTGAGCGGTCAGCTTAGCTTCGTTGGCGGTGCTGCTTGCTCCATTGGCGATGTCTTTTGCTTCGTCTGCCTTGGTAACAGCAGATGTAGCGAGGTCATAGGCCTGCTTTGCCTGTGCCTCTGCTGCAGACATCTTTGTTTCGAGTTCGACCAACTTGTTTGTCACATAGTTGTAGTCGCACTGGCACTGGTTTACACCAGCGAGGTCGCTCTTAACCTGGTTGAGTTCGGCTGTCAAGCCATCAACGGTTTGTTTGAGGATGTCCTGAGCGGTCTTGTAAGATGCGAACTCTGTAGCCAGAGGATTGAACTGTGCGAGGAGTGCTTGGAGTGCTCTGTCCAGGTCGTCAACCTGCTGCTGCATTCTGGCGATGGTAGTGTTGATGGCATTTACCTCGTCTTTTGTGGCTGCGTTGTTAAGGCCTGCGGTAAGTGTTGCAATCTGACCATTGATGCCATTGATCTGCTCTGTGAGACCATTGATGAGCCCGTTGAGTGCGTCTTCATCGCATTCGCAAGAGTTGATGGCATCGAGGGCTGTCTTGTACTGGCCGAGTTGCCTTTCCAATTCTGCAATTTGTGCGTCGAAGGCATCCTTCAAAGATGCATTGTCTTTGATGTACTGAGTACGCAACTCGTTGTACAAATCTTCGTTGGTATCCTTACAAGATACGAACGATCCTACACTGACTGCTACTACGAGCAGCATGAGAATTTGAATGAGTTTCTTTTTCATTGTTTAAGTTATTAAAAATGGATTATGTTGTTTTGGTTATGTGCATAGTATGCCCTTTTTGTAGTCAATAATTAGCACAAAGTTACGATTTAGTGCCGGAATACAGGCAATGAGGGTGGTGGTGTTAAATAAAATTAACGTCTTATACTGTGTATTTAGGAAATTTAACACAGAATATAGGCTCTTCCTATTGAGGAAGGGCCTTTTTTTATTTCATTTCGTTGGATGGAAATTTGTTCCAGAAAAGTGCAATCAGCAGGATGGAGAATATGGCGCACAGTGCCATAATGACTGAGGCTGCTGTGTCTCCTCCGAGCAGGTCTGCGTAGGAGACTTCGGCGAAATCTTCCCCCATGAGGCACATTTGCAGGGCGGCGAGGCTGTTGTTTGTGATGTGCAGGAGGGCGGTGAGCAGGATGTTTCCTGTCTTATAGTAGATGATGCCGAAGATGATGCCTAGGGGGAGTGCGTAGAGGCCTTGTGCGAGGTTGAAGTGAACTGTGCCGAAGGCAATGGCTGAGATGAGGATTGCGGTCCACGGATTGGCTCCTCTGCGCAGCATTTCGCCTTCGATTGCTTCGCGGAAGAGTAGTTCTTCGGCGATGGGACCTATGATGGCGATGGCGAGCAGTCCCCAGAAGTTGTGGGACATGGCGAGGGCCATTTCCTGCATGATGTCGGGCAGGGCGACGTCCTCTGTGAGGATGGATGTGCTGAAGGCTGCGAGCATGCCTCCGGCGATTGCAAGTATGGCTGGCTGCCACTTGATGGAGGCGAGGTCGCTTTGTGTGAGGAGGCGGATGTTTCGCAGGAAGAAGTAGCAGAGCAGGACGGCGATGATGTCTGTCGCTATGAGGATGAGTGAGAAGGCCGAAACGGGTATTAGCTCGAACGCCGGCAAGTTTTGTGCCATTCCGTGTGTAAAGGCTTTGATGGCGGCGTTGAATTCGGGTGAAACCAGCATGCCGAAGCCGAAGAGCAAGATAGTCCCGAGTCCTTGTGCCAACAGGAACACGAGGAGGGTCGTGAAGGCGGGTGAGTATTTATGCCAGTTCATGGTTTGAAGTTCATGTTTCAGCCTTTTTCAACGCAGGCAGGAGGGTTTGTCACTCCCCTATAGGGCGTTTGTCATTCCCCTATAAGGCGTTGCTCATTCCCCTATAGGGCGTTTGTCATTCCCCTATAAGGCGTTGCTCATTCCCCTATAGGGCGTTGCTCATTCCTCTATAGGGCGTTTGTCATTTCTCTATAGGGCGTTTCCCGATGCAGGCAGTTTAGTATTCTATTTTGTCAGTTTTCTCTTCCCAATTCCTGAAGGCTTGCAGTGCTTCGTCGCGCATAAAATTCTCTGTGGGAATGGTGCGCTCGGACATGGGTCGCTCTATTTCTTCGTAGATGAATTTGTCTCCGAAGTTGATGTCCTCTGCGTCTTGCTTGTTATTGGCATAGCAGATGCGGCTGAGGCCGGCCCAGTAGATGGCGCTCAGGCACATGGGGCAGGGCTCGCACGAGGTGTAGATGGTGCAGCCTTCGAGCTTGAAGGAGCCCTGCTTCTGGCAGGCGGCTCTGATGGCAGACACTTCTGCGTGGGCTGTCGGGTCGTTGTTTGCGGTAACGCGATTTGTGCCGGTAGCGACCACTTCTCCGTCTTTGACGATGACTGCTCCGAAGGGTCCGCCGCCGTTTGCTACGTTTTCTATGCTCAGGTCGATGGCCAATTGCATGAATCGCTTGTCTTGCTTGTTCATGGATATTATGGGTTTTATGGGTTTTATGGGTTTAATGGGGAAAATGGGATGGGAGGGGGCAGAGCCGAGGCCTATTTAAGCTTGCCGGAGCGGGTAGGCGGCTCTTTGCCATCCTCGATGGCTTGCTTGCGGATGGCCTCGTCGAGAAGCTCTTCGAAAGTCTTGACGCGAGTCAACTGCTCGTATTCTTCCAGTATCTTTCGGTCGCGGGCATGCTTCTTGTCCCTCTTTCTGTCCTTGATGGCAAAGGGGTGCATGATCTTGTCCGTCACCCTGGCACCGAGCACATCGCTTACGGAAGGATATCCGATACGCGTGGATTGCTCTCTGCCAAGGGCTTGGCGAATGGCTTCGTTGACGCGAAGGATGGAATCGCCTCGCACCTCCACTTCATGCAGCGTGTCCACGCGCAGGGAGTCCCCGGTCTGGGCATGAAGTGTCGCAAAAAGCAGTGCGATAAATAATAGAATAAGTAGGCGTTTCATGCGTTTCGTTGTCTTTTTCGGCACAAAAGTAGATATTTTTTTGTGAATGACAAAAGAAATCACGAACTTTGCGCAAACCATTAACATGTTTTAATTATGTATAAGACGAAACGCATAGCAATCTTATGCCTCGCCGCATGCTTTTTCATGAGCAGCAGTATGGCGACGGACTACACCAAGTATGTCAATCCTTTCATCGGCACACAGACCGACGACACAGGAGCCCTGAGCGGCAGCACGTTCCCTGGTCCGACGATGCCTCAAGGCATGGTGCAACTCGCTCCGGAAACCGAGCAGTATGTCACATGGGACCCTTGTTGCGGCTACGACTACAACCGCGACTCCATCTTCGGCTTCACCCATACGCACCTCAGCGGCACTGGCTGCACCGACCTCATCGACATCTCCCTGATGCCCACCACCAAGCATGTCACGCCCGAACTGCTGCGTAAAGGCATCTTTGCTTTGCCCTTCAAGCACTCACAAGAGAAAGCGGCTCCGGGTTATTATATGGTTGACTTGCTCGGCGGAGAGAATATCAACGTGGAACTCTCTGCAACAGTTCATGCCGGCATCCATAAGTACACGTTCCCCGAAGGTAAGGAGCAGACCGTCATCCTCGACCTCGACCGTATGACCTTCCGTGGTGATGCCTACTACACAGGACGTCGCGCCTATCAGATTATTCAGAGCCAGATACGCATCCTCGACGACAAGACCATCGAAGGCTTCCGTGTCCTGACTGGCTGGGCTAAGCTTCGTAAAGTGTATTTCCGCATAGAGTTCTCCCGTCCTTTCGAGAGCCGAATCCTGATGGACGGCGGGCGTAATGCAGGAGGAAGCGATGTTGTCAACGGCCGAACACTCCGCGCTGCACTCCGCTTCCCCAATAATAAGAAAGATGTACTGGTCAAGGTGGCTATCTCTCCCGTTGATAACGATGGAGCCCGTGGAAATATGAAGGCAGAGGCGCAGTCTTGGGACTTCAACTACTACACCCGCGCCGCTCATGATGCCTGGGAGAAGGAACTTTCCACCATCGACATCGAAGGTACGGACGACCAGAAGACCATCTTCTACACCGGCCTCTATCATGTCCTCATGCAGCCCAACACGATGAGCGACGTCGATGGCCGCTACATGGATACTAACTTCGAGATTAAGCAGATGCCTAAGGGACAAGCATACCACAGCACCTTCAGCCTCTGGGACACCTTCCGTGCAGCTCATCCTCTCTACACCTTGCTATATCCCGACATCGCCGTGCAGTTCGTCCGCGATATGGTTCTGCATCATGAGACATACGGTTACCTGCCCATCTGGGACCTCTGGGGACAGGACAACTACTGCATGATAGGCAACCACGCTATACCCGTTGTGGCCGATGCCATCATGTCGGAATTGCCTGGGCTCGATGTCGAGAGGGCTTACAAAGCTATGGTGGAAAGCAGCACCCGTACGCATTCCAACAGTCCTTTCGAGGTGTGGGAGGAGTATGGCTATATGCCGCAGAACCGGCAGAACGTCAGTGTGTCAATCACTATGGAACAGGCTTTCGACGACTGGTGCGTGGCAGCTGTGGCAAAGAAACTTGGCAAACAGCAAGACTACGAACGCTTCATCAAGCGCAGCGAGTACTATCGTAACCTCTTCAATCCTGCTACGGGCTTCTTCCAACCCAAGGACGACAAGGGCAACTGGCTGGAGCCCTTCGATCCGCTGAGCTATGAGAATCCTTGCTTCGTAGAAGGCAACGCATGGCAATATATGTGGTTCGTGCCGCAGAACCCGCAAGGGCTTATTGACCTCTTTGGCGGCGTGAAACCTTTCATCAAGAAGCTCAACGAGAACTTTACGCTGACGGAGACCAGCGGCGAAGTGAACGGCAATGCAAGTGGCTTCATAGGACAATACGCTCACGGTAATGAGCCAAGCCATCACACCGTCTATCTCTATAACTTTGCTGGCCAGCCTTGGCGCACGCAGGAGCTTGTGGAACAGGTTCGAAGCACCTTCTACAATGCTTCACCCTGCGGTTATGCAGGCAACGACGACTGCGGACAGATGTCGGCCTGGTATATCTTCTCTTCCCTGGGCTTCTATCCTTTCAATGCCGGCTCGGCAGAATATGTCATCGGCACACCTTTGTTCCGTCATGCTGTCCTGCATATGCCTGGTGGCAAAGACCTGACCATCAACGCGCCACGCAAGTCGGACAAAGCCATCTATGTGAAAGGCGTAAAACTTAACGGCAAGAAGATAACCGATTGGAAGCTTACGCATCAGCAACTCATTGCGGGCGGCACACTCGACTTCACAATGAGCGAGAAGAAATAGAGGACTAGGAGTCCTAGGAAAGCCTAGGAAGACCTAAGACAGCCTAGGGAATCCTATGAAAGCAAAGGCGCCTTCACATCGTGGAGGCGCCTTTTTGCGTTTATAGGGTTCCTTGCTTGAGTTTCTCGACGAACTCATCGACGCGTTGCAACTCTCGCGGGATGTCGATGGACTGCGGGCAGTGGCTCACGCACTCGCGACACTGGATGCAATGGTTTGCCTGGCGTAGCTTTGGCACACTCCTGTCGTAGCCGACGAGGAAGGCTCGCCTTGCCTTTTCGTAATTCTTAGCTTGCTGACTCTCGGGGACATTGCCTTTGTTCACACATTTATTATAATGTACGAAGATGCCCGGGATGTCGAGACCATACGGGCAGGGCATGCAGTACTTGCAATCATTGCAGTCGATGGTGGGATAGCTCTTGATGAGCGTGGCCGTCTCGCCTTCCAGCCATTGCTGCTCCTCCTCGGTGAGAGGCTCAAGGGGGGAGTATGTGCGAAGGTTGTCCTCCAGATGCTCCATATAAGTCATGCCGCTGAGTACGGTGAGTACTGCAGGTTTGGAGCCAATGTATCGGAATGCCCATGATGCGACGCTGTCTTCCGGCTTGCGTCGCTTGAAGTGGGCCACGACGTGGTCTGGCACTTTGGACAGACGTCCGCCGAGCAGTGGTTCCATAATGACAACAGGGATGCTTCGTTTCACCAGTTCGTCGTAGAGGTACTTGCCCGAGCGTCCCTTGTCCTCCTCATTTTCCCAATCGACATAGTTTGCTTGTATCTGTACGAAGTCCCAATGATATTCGTCGTGATGTGCCAATGCCCAGTCGAAGACGGCCACATCGCCGTGGAAGGAGAAGCCGAGGTTGCGGATGCGTCCTGCCTCACGTTGTTCCATGAGCCAGTCGAGCAAGCCATTGTCGAGATAGCGCTGATGAACGGGCCCCATGCCACCACCGCCGATGCTGTGCAGCAGCAGGTAGTCGATATAGTCGGTCTTCAGGTACTCAAGGCTACGCTCGAACATTGCCTTTCCCTCCTCGAAGTCATACTGCGAGGGGGAGAAGTTAGAGAGTTTCGTGGCGATGAAGTAGTCGCTTCGCTTATAGCCGCTTGCTTCGAGGGCTATGCCAAGGCTTTCTTCGCTTTTACCCCGACAATAGGCAGGCGACGTGTCGAAGTAGTTGACGCCGTGGTCGAGGGCGTATTTGCAAAGGCGGTTCACCTGTTCCTGATCTATTTCGTCGCCACGCGTGTTCTCTTGCGTACGGGCACTGCCATTATTGACGGTCGGCAGTCGCATCCATCCATATCCGAGCAGGCTTATCTTGTCGCCTTGCTTCGGATTGGTGCGATAGGTCATCTTGTCAGTGGGGATGGGACCATCGTGGTGTCCCATGTAATCGACTTCGCCGTCATCGCCAGCGCCTTTCATGCTGCAGGATGCCAGCGCTGCGGTTGCTGCTGTGGTGCCTGAGACTTTAAGGAAGTCTCGTCTGCTTATATCTTTCATAGTCTTTCGTCTCTAATCTTTAATCTCTAATCCCTATTCCTTAGTTAAATCTCTCTGTGTACCTCGTGCCCTTCGACGTGTATGGCGCTAATGGGATTTGAGGGACAGAGGTTCTCGCAAGCGCCGCAACCGATGCACTTCTCTTCGTTGACGACGGGAATAAGCAGCACTTTCTCCCTCGGGATTTCGTTGCCGTCGGCATCGCGCCAGCGCCATCCGTCCTGATGCACACCGGCCTGCAGGGGGACCATCTGTATGGCCTGAGCCGGGCACTTACGTGCGCAGAGTCCACAAGGCTTCTCGTCCTTGACGGGGATGCAGAGGTTGCGAGTCCAGACGGCGTGTCCGACTTGTATGGCAGTGCGCTCTTCTACGGAGACGGGCTGTATGGCCGAGGTCGGGCAGACCTGCGAACAGCGGTTACACTCAGGGCGACAATAGCCGCGCTCGTAGCTTACCTCGGGTTGCATGAAGCGGTCGAGGCTGCTGCTTGGGCGCAGGACGTCGTTGGGGCAAGCGTCGATGCAGAGTTGGCAAGCAGTGCAATGACTGCGCAGGTTGCGTATGGAGAGTGAACCCGGAGGCGTGATGAGTTTCTTACGACGCGCCTTTTCCTTCTTGACGATGTCGGCGAAACCGCCGTCTGTCGTCTTGGGCTCGACCTTGCTCTGCGCCTTTGCGATGGCAGTACCGGCAAGGAGTGCAATGCCTGTCAGGGCAGCACGGCGGCCAGACCCCTCTAAATCTCCCCTTAAAGGGGAGACTTTCTGCACTGTGTCCTCCCCCTTTAAGGGGGAGTTAGAGGGGGTCTTGGAGAGGCTTGAGTAGTGCAGCGCGTCGAACTTACACTCTTCGAGGCAGTCGCCGCACACCACGCAGCGGGAATAATCGACGGTATGTGTGTCGAGGTCGATGCAGGCGGCTTTGCAGTTGCGCTCGCATTTGCGACAGTTCTTACACTTCTCGGCGTCGATGTTTATCTTGAGGAACGACTGCTTGCTGATGAGGCCGAGCAGTGTTCCGACGGGACAAATCGTGTTGCACCAAGTGCGTCCGTTCTTCCAGGCCAGTACTGCGATGACGCCCAGACTCAGCAGGGCTATCACAAGCGCACCGATGCTCTTGAACCAGACGTCAACCGAATAGAATGCGTAACTGTCGTAATGTTCTGCAATCGAAGCAAGGCCGTTGTTCGCCAACTTGTAGAGAGGAGCGAAGATGGTCGATACGATGCGGCCATAAGTGCTGTAGGGGAAGATGAGTCCGCCCAGCCAGGCAACGCCCAGAGCCAGCGAGGCGCATGCCACAACCAGCACGGAGTAGCGCAGCACATGCTTTGCGGGCGAGTAGTTGTACTTGTTCTTCTTCCGACGCAGCCAGGCGATGAAGTCCTGCATCACGCCAAGCGGACAGATGATGGAGCAGTAGATGCGCCCCGTCAGCAGCGTGAGGGTGACGACGAAGAGCAGCGATCCGATGTTCAGAGCCAGCAGTGCTGGAATGAACTGGATTTTTGCCATCCATCCCAGGTAGGCTTGCGCAGTTCCTGTGAAGTCCAGCAGGAGCCAGGTAATCAGCACCCAGAAGATGATGGCGAGTGTCAAACGGATTTTCCTAAGCATACTTATTTATAATTATATTATGTGTTTTTGCAGCGACAAAATTACTAAAAACTGATGAATGTTGCGCCAGGTTAGTGCAAAAAAAAGTGCGAAAAATACAGATTTTGTTGCAGTCACAGCAAAATCAGTTGCAATTGTCGAAATAGACAAAAGTAAGTAAAACAATCATCTTCCTGTCATAATGTTATTTTCGAAAGTGCCGGAAATGGCCTCGAATTACGCCGAATTTGCCAATCCGGCAGGGAGGAGTCTTCAACGCCGCATAGGGGAGTTGCAATTCCCCTATGCCATCTTTGCAATTCCCCTAGTGTTCCTTGGGCGAAAAATTGCGCCGAAAAATGCCAAAAATTACGATGAAATGGCCGATTTTGTAACATGGAGTTGTCAATTCGGCAGTTTGCCTCAAAAATCGTGACATGTAACCTTCTCAGTATCAGGCGAAAGCGTTTTAAGCGCAAAAAAGCCGAAAAATGAAGAAAAGTATGCCTCGATGCGAATTTAACACTTTCGAGCGGCTCTGTGAAATTCAAAGTGTAAGCAAAAATGCTGTTTTGCGCGACAAAATGTCAAATCAGGAACAGAGTCGGGAATTACAGCAGGAGCAATGTCAAAACTTATTGCATAATGTTAAGAATGCTTATATAAAGGAAAAAATACAGCGTCAGGCAGTACAACATAAGCATTTTTTCCGTACCTTTGCACGCAATAATAAAATTAAAAAGGTTATGGTATCATTTATTGCAGACAAGATTGTGATGGACGGTCTGACGTACGACGACGTCCTTTTGGTTCCCGGCTATTCAGAGGTTCTGCCTCGTACAGTGTCCCTCGAAACGAAGTTCTCAAGGCACATCGAGCTGAAGATTCCTTTTGTAACTGCCGCTATGGATACGGTCACAGAGGCTCCGATGGCCATTGCCATTGCCCGCGAAGGTGGCATCGGCGTGATTCATAAGAACATGAGCATCGACGAACAGGCTCGTCAGGTAGCCATCGTGAAGCGTGCCGAGAATGGTATGATCTACGATCCCATCACCATCAAGTTGGGCAGCAGCGTTCGGGATGCACTCGAGCTGATGTCGGAATATCACATTGGAGGCATCCCCGTCGTCGATGATGAGCGCCATTTGAAGGGCATTGTCACGAATCGTGACCTCCGTTTCGAGCAGAACATCGACCGCCCCGTCGATGAGGTGATGACATGCAAGAACCTTGTAACCACTCACGTCCAGACCGACCTCGGTGCAGCCGCTAAGATTCTGCAGGAGAACAAGATAGAGAAGTTGCCCGTCCTCGACGACGACAACAAACTCATCGGCCTGATTACCTACAAGGACATCACGAAAGCGAAGGACAAACCAATGGCCTGCAAGGACAACAAGGGACGTCTGCGCGTGGCTGCCGGCGTAGGTGTGACACCCGATACACTCGACCGCATCAAGGCGCTCGTCGAGGCAGATGTCGATGCCATCGTCATCGATACCGCTCACGGCCACAGCAAGTTCGTCGTGGAGAAGCTGAAGGAAGCCAAGAAAGCCTTCCCCGACGTGGACATCGTGGTAGGCAACGTCGCCACAGGCGAAGCAGCCCGTATGCTCGTCGAAGCAGGTGCCGATGGCATCAAGGTCGGCATCGGCCCGGGCAGCATCTGCACAACCCGTGTCGTGGCAGGCGTCGGTGTGCCTCAGCTCAGCGCCGTCTATGATGTGGCCAAGGCACTGGAAGGAACCGGCGTGCCTCTCATAGCCGATGGCGGCTTGCGCTACAGCGGCGACGTCGTCAAGGCCCTCGCAGCCGGCGGATACAGCGTCATGATCGGCTCCCTCGTGGCTGGCACAGAAGAAAGCCCAGGCGATACCATCATCTATAACGGTCGTAAGTTCAAGAGCTATCGCGGCATGGGCTCGCTCGAAGCAATGGAATGCGGCTCGAAGGACCGTTACTTCCAGGGGAACGTCAAGGACACCAAGAAACTTGTGCCGGAAGGAATTGCAGGTCGCGTGCCTTACAAGGGCTCCGTACAGGAAGTCATCTACCAACTCATTGGCGGTCTTCGTAGCGGCATGGGCTATTGCGGTGCTGCAACCATACAGGACCTTCACAATGCCAAGTTCGTTCGTATCACCAATGCAGGCGTGCAGGAGAGCCATCCCCACGATGTGACCATCACCAGCGAGGCTCCCAACTACAGCCGTCCACAGTAACATCAATCCCAACAACCTCATTAAGCCTATTAACCTTATTAAAGATGAAAAAAATACTTATCAGCTTATCTTTGGTAGCCCTCGCTATGACGGCTGCCGCTCAGGAAGACCCCATCGTGATGCGCATCAATGGAGTCCCCGTCACTCGCAGTGAATTCGAATATAACTATAACAAGAACAACTCGGAAGGCGTCATAGACAAGAAGAACGTCGATGAGTATGTGGACCTCTTCGTGAACTACAAGCTCAAGGTCCAAGCCGCCCTCGATGACAAGTTGGACACGCTCTCCAGCTATCAGAAAGAGTTCCGCCAGTATCGCGACCAGCAGATACGTCCGCTGCTCGTGCCGGAAGGAGCCAAAGAGGCAGAGGTGCGCAAATACTACGACGGACTGCTTTCTCGCCTCGAGGGCAAGCAACTCTTGCAGCCTGCACACATTCTGATTGTCCTGCCACAAGATGCAACAGAAGAAAAGAAGGCAGCTGCAAAAGCAAGGATAGACTCGGTCTATCAGGCATTGAAAGATGGTGCCGACTTCGCAGAGCTGGCTAAACAAGTCTCACAAGACCCAGGCTCCGCAATGCGCGGCGGCGTGCTGCCCTGGATTGGCCCCAATCAGGTCGTAAAGGAATTCGAGGACGTGGCCTACTCCCTCAACGAGGGCGAGATGAGTGAACCCTTCCTGATGCCCTTCGGCTACGATATTGTGAAACTTATCAGCAAGAAGGACCTTGAAACTTACGAAGAGTTGCACGACAAGATACAGAACTATCTCGAGGGACAAGGCATAGAGAATTATATCGCTCAGCAGGTCATCGATTCCATCGCAGGACAAGACCAGAAGACCATCGAGCAGATACTCGACGAGAAGACCGAGGAGTTCTGCGCCAAGGATGACGACCTGAAGTATCTCGTGCAAGAGTATCACGACGGCCTTCTGCTCTTCGAAGAGTGCAACAGCAAGATATGGGAACCCGCTGCCAAGGACACACTTGCCCTGGAGAACTACTTCAAGAAGAACAAGAAACAATATGCATGGGCAGAACCGCACTACAGAGGAATGGTCTATTATTGCAAGAACGCTGCCGACGTCAAGCCAGTGCAGAAGCTCGTCAAGAAGCTTCCGCAGACCAAATGGATGAATACCATTCGCGATAACTTCAACCAGGACAGCATCATGGTGCGTGTGGAGCGTCGTGTCTTCAAGAAAGGCGAGAATGCAAACATCGATAAGCTCGTGTTCAAGGTTAAGGATGCCGAACTCAAGCCAGTCAAAGGCTTCCCCAACGTCGGAGTATTAGGCAAGGTGCTTAAGAAGGGTCCCGAAGAATGGACAGACGTCAGCAACCAGGTTATCAACGACTACCAACGCCTCAAGGAAGATGAGTTCGTCGCTGAACTCCGCAAGCGCTATACCGTAGAGATTGACAAGGAAGCGCTCAAGACAGTAAACAATCATTAAAGCGCATGAACGTAAGAAAACGAAATACGCTCTGCCTCTTTGCCGTGCTCTTCAGCCTGCTCTCTATGGCACAAAAGAATGTCATAGACGAAGTGGTGTGGGTCGTGGGCGACGAGGCCATCCTTCGCTCCGATATAGAGAAGCGACGCTTGGAACCTGGTTCGCAGGTAAAAGGCAATCCTTATTGCGTCATACCCGAACAACTTGCCATACAGAAACTCTTCCTGCACCAAGCAGTCATCGACAGCGTCAATGTCACAGATGAGGAAGTCAATCAGTATGTAGAGAATGACCTCAATGAAAAGGTTCTGATGGCAGGCTCCAAGGAGAAACTCGAGGAGTATATGAAGATGCCGATGGTGCAGATACGGGAAGAGCTCTTTGACATGTACAAGAGTGAACTTACGGCGATGCGAATGCGCGAACAGCTTACGGAGGAAGTCAAAGTGACACCGGCCGAGGTGCGTCGCTACTTCAAGGACATCCCCGAGGATAGCCTGCCGCTCATTCCTACTCAGGTCGAAGTGCAGATACTTGTCCTGCAACCCCGCATTCCACAGACAGAGATAGAACGCATAAAGAACTTGCTTCGCGATTATGCCGAGCGTGTCAATAGTGGTTCGACATCCTTCTCAACTCTTGCCCGTCTCTATAGCGAAGATCCCGGCACAGCACGTCAAGGGGGCGAGATGCCTTACATGGGCAAAGCAGAACTTGACCCAGGCTTTGCCAACGTGGCATTCAGCCTGACAGACACCAAGAAAGTAAGTAAGATAGCACAAAGCGAGTTCGGTTATCACATCATCCAACTCATCGACAAACGCGGTGACAAGATGAAGTGCCGACATATCCTGAAGCGTCCCGAAGTGGCACAGGCAGACATCGACAGCGCTCTGGTTGTGCTCGATTCCATAGTAAGTGATATCCGCAACGAGAAGATATCATTCGAGGACGCAGTGCGCTATGCATCTGACGACAAGGATACGCGCAACAATCGTGGCATCGTCTCCAATATCAATAGGGAAACAGGCGATACTTCTCCTCGCTTCGAGATGAGCGAACTATCGGCTCTTTCTCCAGAACTTGCCCGTACGGTAGAGTCTTTGGAGATAGGCGAGATATCAAAACCCTTCACGATGATTAACTCAAAGGGTAAGACGGTTTGTGCCATAGCACGACTCAAGAACCGTTCCCTTGCACATCGTGCCAGCATCACCGAGGATTTCCAGGTGATGAAGAACATCGTGAGGAATAAGAAGGGAGAGGAGACTATTCGTAATTGGATAAAGGAGAAACAACAGAGTACATATATTCGCATCAATCCTGACTGGAGAGACTGCGAGTTCCAATACGACGGTTGGATAAAGTGAAGAGTAGGCGACTATATTTCCTTTGTGCGTCCTTGTTCTTCTGCTTCTGCCTGCTTATGGCTGTGACACCGGACCGCAAGCCTGCCGGAAAGCGTACACCTTCCGACAGCAAGGTGCATCTGTTGCATGCCGACCGCCTTTACTTCGACGACCGCCTGCACACTACGGCACAAATCCTTGTGGGCGATGTCCGTTTCGATCACGAGGGTGTACTTTTGTACTGCGACAGTGCTCTCTTCTATGAGGCGACAAACTCCTTTGATGCTTTCGGTAATGTACGCATGAATCAGGGCGACACACTTACGCTAAACAGTGAGGTGCTCTTCTACAATGGCCTCGACCGATTGGCCAGGGCTCGATATGCTGTGGTGTTCAAGCATGGAACGATGACTATCTTTACCGATAGCCTCGATTACGATCGCCTGTATGATTTAGGTTACTTCTTTGAAGGCGGACGAGTTCGTGACCATGATAATGAACTGACAAGCGACTGGGGAGAATATAGTCCTGCCACACACGAAGCGGTCTTCAACTATAATGTCCGTCTCGTAAACCCGGCGCCGCCTGCGAAGCCAGAGACGATACTTATCTCTGACACGCTTCATTATAATACAGAGACTGCTATCGCGCACATCGTAGGTCCGTCGAACATAGAGAACGGCGAGAACCATATCTATTCGGAACTGGGTTATTATGACACACAGGCTAAGCACACGCACCTGTTGGACCGTAGTATCCTTTCCAACAATGGCAAGCGGCTTGTAGGCGATAGCGTTGTGTGGAACGATGATATTGCAACGGCCGAGGCTTTTGGCAATGTCGTTTACAACGATGTCGTTAACAAGAACATGTTCACAGGCGGGTATTGTTATTATGAGGACATCACGGGTTATGTGATGGCGACAGACAGTGCCGTTGTTATTGACTACAGCCAGCAGGACACGATGTATGCTCATGCCGACACGTTCAAGGTCTTTACATATAATATCGATACGGATTCGGTCTATCGCATGGTGCATGGCTATTATCATCTGCGTGCTTATCGCCAGGATGTTCAGGCTGTATGCGACTCTATGGTATATGATTCTCGCGACAGTATTCTGTGTATGTATCGCGACCCCATCCTCTGGCAGGCAGGCCAGCAGCAACTGGGAGAGGAGATACGAATCTTCTTCAATCATAGGGATATCGACAGTGTGCAAGTGCTGCGACAGGCACTTTCCGTCGAGAAGATAGACAGCATACATTACAATCAAGTGGCGGGTCGTGAGATGCATTCCTACTTCAAGGATGGCGAATTGTACCTCTCTACCTCCGAGGGTAATGTTTTTGTCAACTATTATCCTTTCGACGAGGATAGTGTCATGGTCGAGCTTAATCATACAGAGACTTCTTTGCTCAAGATGTATGTGAAGAACAGGAAGGTGGACCGCATCTGGATGCCTGCAGCTACAGGCGTGATGTATCCCATCCCGCTTATCCCTTCGGACAAGTACTACCTGGCGAACTTTGCATGGTTCGACTATATCAGACCTGTTGACAGATACGACCTCTTCGAGTGGCGACCTAAGAAGGCTGGCACGGAACTTAAGGAGAGCGTGCGCCACTCTGCACCCAAGCAGAGACTTACCGAGATAAAGAAGAAGAGAGGCATAGAGACTCCCCCTCCGTCCTCTCCTGAAGTTGAGGAGCCCCTCCCTGAGGCGGTGGAGCCTACAGATACCACAAGGAACATAGAACTCCCAGAGAACATTGAACAATCAGAACAATAAATGAACCTGTTTAGCACAAGGAAGCCCCGAGGTTTCCGCAGAGTAAGCATCTATACAGACGAGTCGCGCGACCGCCTTCAGAAGCTTGTGGATGACGTAAAGCGTGAGCAAGGCGAGATGCCTGCAAGCGATGAGCATTATGATGCGGACAAGTTCCGTGGCACCTTCATCAACTATACCCCTCGTGCTCAAAAGCATAAGGAGAGCGGCTCTAAGCTTGGTTGGCCCGTCATCATTGTCATCCTCTTTGGCTTGCTCATCCTGTGGCGTTTCCTGCTGACGGGCGTGAGATAATAAATAGTAAATAGTAAATCGTCAAATAGTAAAATAGCTTCCGTGGACATCATACACCTTCTTCCTGATTCCGTTGCCAACCAGATAGCCGCAGGCGAGGTTGTGCAGCGTCCGGCATCCGTCATCAAGGAACTGATGGAGAATGCTGTCGATGCCGGTGCGTCAACGATTGACGTGCTGGTGCAGGATGCAGGTCGTACGTCCATACAGGTCATAGATGACGGCAAGGGCATGACCGAGACGGATGCCCGCATGGCTTTCGAACGGCATGCAACCTCCAAGATAGCGAAGGCCGAGGACCTCTTTACGCTCCAGACGATGGGCTTCCGAGGCGAGGCTTTGCCCTCCATTGCTGCTGTGTCGCAGGTCAAGCTGACGACCCGTACGGCAGAGCAGGAGTTGGGCGTGCAGTTGTGCCTCGAAGGGTCGCGAGTTGTGTCGCAGGAGGTATGCTCGTGTCCTGTCGGAGCCAACTTCGAGGTCAGCAACCTCTTCTTCAATGTGCCGGCACGAAGGAAGTTCCTCAAGTCGAACCAGACGGAGCTGAACAACATCATACAGGACTTCGAGCGCATCGCCTTGGTCAATCCTTCTGTTGCCTTCACCCTTTCGAGCAATGGCAATCAGTTGATGCAGTTGCCTGCAGGCAGCAACTTGCAGCGCATCGTCGGCATCTTCGGCAAGAAGCTTGGCGAACAGCTGTTGCCGGTTCAGGTGGAGACATCGCTGGTGAAGATAAGCGGCTTTGTGGGAAAACCTGAGTCGGCGCGCAAGAAGAACTCTTCGCAGTACCTGTTTGTCAATGGTCGCTTCATGCGCCATCCCCGATTCCATTATGCTGTGATGGAAGCCTTCAGCCACCTCATTCCCGAGGGCGACCAGGTGCCTTACTTCATCTCCTTCCAGGTTGACCCTGCCAACATCGATGTCAATATCCATCCCACGAAGACAGAGATTAAGTTCGAGAACGAGCAGGAGATATGGAGCATCATCGTGGCAGCCGTCCGAGATGCTTTGGGCAAGTTCAATGCCGTACCGACCATCGACTTCGATGTGGAGGGCCGTCCCGATATCCCTGCTTATGACGCACGAGGCCTTGGCGACGTCAAGGTGCCTCGCGTGCAAGTGAATCCCAGCTATAATCCCTTCAGCGGACACAGCGAGAGCCGCAAGCCGGTCCGTCAGTGGGAGAAGCTCTTCGAAGGGGCAGGGGGCAAGGAGCAAGGTGCAAGAGAAAACTTAGGGACACAGCATCCCCACGACAATCCTCTTGCCCCCAGCCCCTCGCCCCTTGCTCCTTCTCTTTTCCAAGAGGATCAGGAAATCAGCAGCCAGCACTTCCAGTTCAAAGGCCAGTACATACTGACCGCTGTGCAGTCGGGTCTGATGATGGTGGACCAGCGCCGTGCCCACATCCGCATCCTCTACGAACGATACATGAAGCAGATGCAGGAGCACAACGCCCCCACGCAAGGACTCCTCTTCCCGGAGTTGCTCGAACTCTCACCCAGCGATGCGGCACTGCTCACAGGTATGCTCGACGACGTTCGGGCACTGGGCTTCGACATCACACCCCTTGGCGGCAGCAGCTTCTCCATTGTGGGAACACCTTCGGGACAGACCGACCCAACAGCTGTGGTACAGCAGATGGTGGAGAGCGTCAAGCAGCAAGACGGCGGTCATGCCGATGCCCTGCACCACCAGCTGGCACTCGTGCTGGCTCGCCACAACGCCATCGAGGTGGGCGAAGTGTTGACGCCCGTGCAGATGGAGACACTCATCGGCGACCTCTTCCAGTGCGAAATACAGAACCTCTCGCCCAGCGGCAAAACGATACTAACCATTCTCCAGCAGGAACAAATAGATAAGATGTTTAACTAAGACCTTAAGGTCCCTAAGGTCCTTAAAGTCCTTAAAGTCCTTATAATAATGAAAAAGATTATTTTAACTGGCGACCGTCCAACAGGCAAGCTCCATATCGGTCACTATGTCGGTTCCCTCCGGCGTCGCGTAGAACTCCAGAACTCCGGCCTTTACGATAAGATATTTGTCTTCGAGGCTGATGCGCAGGCACTTACAGACAACATCGACAACCCCGAGAAGGTGCGCCAGAACGTCATCGAGGTCGCTCTCGACTACCTTTCAGCAGGTCTCGACCCGTCGAAGACCACACTCTTCATCCAAAGCCAGATACCCGAACTCTGCGAACTCTCGTTCTATTTCATGGACATGGTCAGCGTCTCCCGTCTGCAGCGCAACCCAACCGTCAAGACCGAGATACAGATGCGCGGCTTCAGCGGCGAGAGCATTCCCGTAGGCTTCTTCACCTATCCCATCAGCCAGGCAGCTGACATCGCCATGTTCAAGGCAACAACCGTACCTGCAGGCGACGACCAGGAACCCATGCTCGAACAGTGTCGCGAGATAGTTCGCCGCTTCAACAACATCTACGGAGAGACCCTCGTAGAGCCTAACATACTGTTGCCCGACAACGCAGCCTGCCTGCGTCTGCCCGGCACCGACGGCAAAGCCAAGATGAGCAAAAGTCTGGGCAACTGCATCTACCTCAGCGACTCGGCAGATGAGGTCAACAAGAAAGTCAAGACCATGTACACCGACCCGCTCCACCTGCAGGTCAGCGACCCGGGACACCTCGAGGGCAACACCGTCTTCACCTATCTCGACGCCTTCTCGACCGACGAACAGGTGGCCCGCATCACAGGCGACTACGCCACACTTCAGGAGATGAAAGACCACTACACCCGTGGCGGCCTGGGCGACGTGAAGTGCAAGAAACTCCTCATGGAAGTGCTGCAGGAGACACTCGAACCCATACGCCAGCGCCGAGCAGAGTACGAGAAGGACATTCCCGCCGTCTATGAGATACTCCGCAAAGGCTGCGAAGTGGCACGCGAAGAAGCCTGCAAGACGATGGATGAAGTGCGTCGGGCCATGAAGATCAACTACTTCGACGACCGCGCCCTCATCGAAGAACAAGCCCGTCGCTTCCAGAAGTAACCCGCCCATCGGGGCACATCCACAAACGCCCTATAGAGGATTGCACATTTCCCTATAGGGCGTTTGTCAAAGTATTAGCATGCATGAGCCAAAGTAATAGCATGCATGAGCCAAAGTATTAGCATGCGTTGTCCCTGACACCAATAACCTTTTTCATGTCTAAGGAGTTTAGGAGTAAAGGAGTATCTACTTAAAAACTCCTCAACTCCTTGACTCCTTAGAGATAGTATCTTTCGACCGGGACCTTTTTTCTGTCTAAGGAGTTTAGGAGTTTAGGAGTCTCTTCGGATATAAACACCTTGACTCCTTGACTCCTTAGAGATAGTATCTTTCGCCCGTGACCTTCTTCATTCAAGACCTATACCTCTTTGCTCAAAGACCTATACCTCTTTGTTCAAAGACCTATACCTCTTTGCTCAAAGACCTATACCTCTTTGCTTCATGAGTTAGTGCCCTTTGAAACAATGCCAGCCCGAAACATTGTCAATTATACCTAATTTCTTATGTTATAGGAAATATTTAACATAAATTAACGTATATATTTACACGCGTATCGCATAAACACCTATCTTTGCCCCCGTACTTGCCTTCGTGCGCACGTATGCGTACATTTATAGATTATTATTAACCATTCAATAACTAAAACAATGAAACAAAAACTAACTTTATTAATCTTAGCTCTCGTTATGTCAATGGGGGCTTGGGCAACTTCCACGTACTTCGTAAGTGGACGTTCAGCTTCCATTACAACAGGTAAGCAGTATATGATTTATAATACGGCTCGCCGTTATTTTATCTCGGCTAATGGAACTGCTTATGCGGTTACGAGTAGTACCGCACCGTTATCTTATACTACGACAAGTGCCAATTACGTTTGGACTCTGGAAGAAGGTTCAGCATCAGGTACTTACAAGATTAAGAACGTAGGTACTTCCACATATTCGGCTGGTGGTACCAACCTTGGCTCAGCTGTGGATTACACAATTGCCGAATTTTCAACCTGTCCTTCAAAAGGTGGAATGAATTCGTTCAATGATGATGGCACCCAAACCGCATCTGCCAGCATTACTTCTGCTGATAGGGCTGTTTATATTAAAGCCGAAAGTGGCTCTAATCCTTATTGGAATGGCACTGGCGACAGTTTTAACACAACTGGTGCCGCCCACGTCTATGTCCTGTATGAGGTTGTCGAGATTGTTGATGATGCCTGCTATACGATTTCTTTCCAAAGTAAAGCAACAACAAAAACATGGGGATTGAGAGCCGGAACAACTCGACAGACTCCTTTAGCGGAAGGTACAGGTGATGTCTTTGTCGCTCATTCTTATACAAATTTGGCAGGTGCCAAACGTTGGATTTTTGTTAATAATAGTAATGGCGAGTATTTGGCATACTTTGGTGACGCAACTTCTTCATTCAATATTTCTCATGCAATCAACGAGTGGAATATATCCTCTTTGATACCTGGCAATTATGTAAGTGCCGATGCTAATGTAACAGGAAAACTCTGCATCACCAATGACAAACGATATACTAACAACGATAGTAGGGGTTGTTATATTGTAAAAGAGTCAAACGGAGCATATGATAATTCCGGTGGGCCTTACTTTAATGGTTCATTTACTTCTGCACTTATATTCACGGCTACTGGCGACGCTGTCAGTTCTGCAGCAACTTTAGCCATAGCAAAATTTGATGCTTTGAATGAGGTTAGAGGTTACTTGGCCTATGCTAGTAATATTTCGGCTCTATTTGGAGATCCCAGTGGTGTAGAAGACGCTATCAATGCCGCTGCTGATGCAGCTGCAGCTGCTTCCGCAGCAAATACCTTTATGAAATCTCCTGAAGGTAAGAAGTTCTATGCTGTTAATAGTACAGCAACTGGTAACTATTTGAATCTTGGTACAAGTCAAATTACTGCAACAGCCACCAAACTTTATGCTGATGCTGCAATGGAGGTAGAATATGCAGGAAACGGTAAGTATTATCTTAAAGGTGTCAAGAGCGGTTATTATGCTGGCAATCCTTCTTCTGGTTCTACCAATCCTGGAACTGTTTCCGCTAAGGAGAATGCCACTCCTCTATACATCGGTAACCATGCAAATTCTGTAGATAATGTTGTATATTTTGCTAGGACAAAACAAAGCAACAATAACCCTGAGGCTATTCACTATAATTCTGGATATCCAACTCAGGGCAATGTTGTGGCTTGGTCATATGATGTAGGTGCTTCTCAGTGGAATATTACAGCTATTTCTGATGATGATTACAATGATCTCCTCAATGTTTGCAATGTCTCGTATAAAGTCCTCATTGCTGCATCTGGCGAAGTTAAAGCCTCTCAAAACCAAACAGAGGTTATTGGAAGTACTTTCACCACTGTTCCCTCTGGAATCGCAAAGGACTTTGCATCTTATACATTCTACTCTGATGCATCTTGTACCAGTCCTTTAACGACTGTTCCAAATGTTGCTGAAACAACGGTTTATGCCCTTGCTGCCACTGCTGGAGATGCACCCTTTGTTGCCAGCGACAATTATTCAACGGCCACTTGGTACAATCTTAAATTAAATGACGTTTATCCTTCTTACGCAGATGCTACTCCAAATGTTACCTTGCCGTCAAATCCTAGTTCTACAGAGAATAACGTAGAGTGGGCATTCGTTGGTAACCCTTACGATGGATATCAAATCATAAACAAGGCTGCTGGTGACGGCAAAGTGCTTGGTGCTGCAAGTGCTGCAAGTGATGGAAACACTGGTGCTAACACATATGCAACTTTTGCTACAGCAGATACTCAGACTTACGAACGTTGGTTCCCCAAATCCAGCACGTATGCCACTAATGGTTTCTATCTTTTCGACGGAGAAAACTATGCTCTCAATAAGCGCAGTAATGACAATCTTGCATTCTGGACAGGTGGATATGATGCAGGCTCTACATTTGTGGCTTCCGCAGTGACAGATAACTCTGCCGAACTGGCAGGGATTGTAAATGGCATGGAAGCCAAAAGCTTCGGTTCAAATTACGGTGAATACAGCCTGACAGGTGATTATGCAGGCCACGAAAGCCAGATGGCAGGATCAATACTTCCTGCACTGGAAACATATAGTTTTAATAATTTGTTGGTTGCAAGAGCCTTCGATGCTGCTAAGAACCTGAACATTCCTCAAGCAGGCGATTTCCTGCGTATCAAGGCTTCTGCTACAAACAAATCGGCTTATTCTGTATCAGATGATATTTACCTTACATCAAGTAACACGCAATCCGACGTTAACAATAGTATATATAAGGATAATCGTGTAGGCTTTAAATTAGGAACAGCAAGTGACAACACTACTATTTTCTATTATGATGCTGAATCTCATCTTACCGGCTTTGCGAATGGTTTCCAACCCACAAACAATAGCAACCAAATGAAGATCGGTGGAGTGGGTGCTACAGCTACCATTGTAACGTTTGAGTCAATAGAAGACACAGAGAATAAAGCCTTTAGGGTTGAGTTTAATAATGGTCAACGTTCACTATATACACAGCGCTATGATGGGGTTTACTTTACCGATGCCGCAGGTGGTAATGCAACAGATTCTCATTACCGCTATTTCCTTGAAAAAGTCACAGTTCTTCCCATTACAATGAATGCAGTTGATAACAAATACTATGGCACTATCAATCTGCCAGTTGCAGTGACTATCCCGGAAGGCGTTTATGCATACAAGGCAGCGGTTGCTGGTGATGTGATGACTCTGACGAAGGTTGTTGAGAATGGTATTCTTGCTGCCAACACTCCTGTGGTTCTGTACAGTGCAAGCGAGGTAACATCTTTGGCTATCTCGGCTGAGGCAGGAACTGGAGCAGACGACGATGCATTTAGTGGCACTACAGCTGCAATAACTGCGCCTGCAGGTACAAACTATGTTTTGAGCAACAGCTCGACTGAAGGCGTGGGCTTCTACAAGTACACAGGTTCTGTAATACCAGGTTTCAAGGCATACTTTAATGTTCCTTCTGGCAGTCCTGTAAAGGGCTTCTCGTTCAGCATGGAAGATGTGGAGACTGCTATTCGTGCCATCGAGAGTGAAAACAATGATCTTGAGATTTACGACATTGCTGGTCGCCGAGTACCACAAGCTCAGAAAGGCTTGTACATCGTAAACGGTAAGAAGGTAATGTTTAAGTAAGTGTAACTTGAGGTTTAACATAAAATAAACAAAGAAGAATTATGAAAAAGACATATATATGCCCCAATATGCTTGCAGTAAAGCTCAATACGAAAAGCAGTATCCTTACCATGTCTAGAGAAGGGCAGGATACAACGAATATTACCTTTGGTGGCAATTCTGGTACAGAGATTTCCGATCAAAGTGGCGTTTGGACAAAGGAAAGCAAGAATGTTTGGGACAATGAGTGGTAAACATTGTCGCCAAGGCAACAAATTAGGGAGATGCCTATGCAGGCACCTCCCTTTGCTCTCTATACATTATTATATATATTATAAAGAACAAATTTAAACCAACATGAAACAAAAACTTTTCCTATTACTCACCGCCTTGCTTTGCACAATTAGTGTGTGGGCAACGGAGTACACTGTGACCTACAGCAAGAGCACAGGCTCCTACACGGCGACGAATGCCGGCGGTACATGGGCAAGCAAGTGGGTGTCCACTGCAACAGACCCGCAAGTGACGCTCTCTACGACGGCCAACAACATCGCCGTCTCTACCGGCTACATCTATTCCGGTGGCTCGGGATGCACCTACACCCTCACGGCACAGGCTGGTTATCTCATCACTGGCTACACCATCGCTGGTACAGCTCAGAGCGGAGCTCAGACGTTGACGCCCGCTGCAGGCGGCACGGCCACATCGTTCGCCACAAGCGGAACGACGACGCTCACCGTCTCGGGACTCTCTACTGCAAGTACTTCGTTCCAGCAGAGCACGCCCAACAGCGGCATTGCCATCTCTTCATTCACCATCACACTGACCGAAGATCCTGCATTCGCCCAGTGGAAGCCAATCATTGCCGACGACGCCTTCCTCACCGTAGGGGAAAAGGTGTCGAGCATCAGCGCCGTTACCGATGTGGCAGACAACACCAAGTGGTACATCGTGACGCAGGTGCGTAATGGCGAGTCTCCAATGTACGACGCAGGAGCAGGCAACACCGTGAAGCGTGCAGCAGCAACCGTTACAGCGGCCTCCCTCAACGAGACAAATGCGAAGAGCAATGCTGCCTACCTCGTCCGCTTCTTCAGTGCTGGCGAAGGACTGTACAACATGCAGTTTGCCAACGGCGACTGGATTGACGGTAGCTTGAAGACGACAGCCTCCAAGGGCAGTGCCGGCACATACGCCTTCTATAACAGCAACGGCGGCAGCGGCAGCTACTTCGGTTGGAACCTGAATAGCACCAGCGGCAGCATCGTCGATAACAACGGTGCAGGCAATGGTCTCGCCTTCTGGGGCAGCGGCACAGTAAGCGGCACCAGCGGCAACAACGTCTGGTATGTCTATGAGACGACCGTCGAGGTTCCTACTGTCACCATTGATGTGACATACGAGCAGTACGTCAACGGCGTGGCTACTGGTCTGACCCATACAGAGACCGTCATGCCTAACAGCAGCATCAACATCCCTGCTGACTTCACCAACGGCTACAGCACCTTTGCCTACGACATCACGACCGAAGGCACTATTGCTGATGCAAACACCACCATCAAGGTCAACATCAACAAGAAGGAAGGTCTTGTGGAGGCTCTCAGCGAGTTGAGCAACAACAAGGCTTACACCATCAAGTGCCCGCGCGGCACTTATACCACTGTTGACGGCAGCCTGGCCAATACGGTTAAGAACAGCGCTTACAGCGTCAACAACTTCGCCATCATTTCCTACGAAGGTAAGTATTACCTCTGGAGCATAGCAGAGGAGAAGTTCGTCTCCTGCGACGGTACAGCTTTAGGCAACATTCCCGTCGCTATCACATTGACCAGCGTGTCGCACGGCTTGTTCAAGATTCAAGGCAACGGCAAGACACTGAATGCGACATCAGGCAAGACAACAGGCGCGATATTCGATACATGGACGACAACAGACGAAGGCAACTCCTGCGCCATCATCGCTGCAGCTGATTTCGACGCCACCAATGTCATTGCAACCATCGAAGTCCTGCTCAACACGAAGACCATCAACCTTTCCGTCAACGTGACTGGCGCCACAGAGGCAGAGAACACACGTGCCGGCAAGATTACTATGGCACTGAGCGACGGCTCTACCTTCAACAAGTATCTCTATGCCGACACCGAGGTGACGGGACTGCAATACCTCGACATGACCTTCACCGCCATTGCAACAAGCTATCGCGGCTACGACTTCACGGGCTTCACAATCGACGGCACAGACTACGGCACAAGCATTGAGGCCGGTGAACTTACCTCAGTGGCCGACGGCGCTACCCTTGTGGCTAACTACACAGCTTCGAAAGGCAACGGCCTGAACCTTTGGTACGACTACAACGAAGACATGACCGAAGCCTATCGTCTGCCTGCCATCATCCGCACAAAGAGCGGTCGCATCATTGCCTTTGCCGACTACCGTCCCGGCAACACCGATGTGGGCATTGGCCCGACGAGCATCGAGCGTCGCTACAGTGACGACGGCGGCGAGACATGGAGTCCTGCCATCCGTGTGGCACAGGGCAACTGGGGCGTGAACACAGCAAACGTCATCGAGTGGAGCTTCGGCGACCCTGCAGCTGTGGCAGACAATACGCCCGGCAACTCCGGCAACGACGTCCTGATGGTTTGCTGCGGCGGTAATGCCCGCTGGACGAGCTCTGTCTATAACCCTGACGTCAGCCATCAGCAGCAAGGATGTGTTGCCTGGCGCTCTACTGACGGCGGCGTGACATGGGGCAACTACGAATACATCCAGCCAGCCCTCATGCAGGCATTCGTGGATGCAGGCATCCGTGCAGCCGACGGCAGCAGCGGCATCGTGCGTTCCTTCTTCACCAGTGGCAGGATTATTCAGTCTGTCCGCAAGGCAGAAGGTGCCCAGTACAACCGTATCTACAATGCTGTTGACGTGAACGGCGGCGACGTGGTGGTCTATTCCGACGACTTCGGCGCCACATGGAAAGTGCTTGGCGGCCAGATTGCCAACAATGGCGACGAGGCACACGTCGTTGAGTTGCCCGACGGAGACATCCTCCTTGTGGGCAAGGGCAGCACCTCTCGCTATGTGAATGTGTTCAACTACAGCGACTTCGACACGGCTGCCGGCCAGTGGGGACCCACCAACCAGTGGAACAATGCTGTTGCCACGTCCTGCAATGGTGACGTGGAGATGGTGGAAGCCTACGATGCTTACGGCGAGAAGAATACCGTCATCGTCGAGACAGCTCCCATGACCAGCAGCCCGCAGCGTCGCGAGATTCAGTATTACTTCATCGCCCTGCCCAAGGCAACAGGCTTCACCACAGCCGACTTCTCTACCGCTGGCGGTGCAAGCTGGACGCAAGGCATGAACGTGACGCACAACTGGGGAGCATACTCCATTCTCCTTGGCAATGGCGACGGCACGATAGACATCCTCTTCGAGGAGAGTGCAAAGGACGAAACCCATCATCCGACAGGCTACTGCCTTGTATATCAGAAGGCACACAACATCAAGGACATCACCTTGAACCAATATTTCTTCGACAAGGCACAGGCAGAGGCCGAGGCAGTGAAGACTCCTCGCCCCGGACATTTCTACCGCTTCAAGAGCACGCAGTCCGAAGCCTATCTGGCTGTCGTCAGCGGCGAGGTTAAGGTGGCAGCTGCCGACGAGGCATCCACGCTCTGGTTCTATAGCAACGACGGACTGGTGTCCTACACGACAGGCCAATACCTCGACGGCAACGCCAAGGGTCTGGCTCCTGTTGGCACTAACTACAAGGCAGCCATCGAGCCTAACAGCTACTACGAGGGCAAATATACCATCCAGACGAACAGCCGCTACACCTATCATAGGGACAGCAACGGCACCATCGACCGTGGCAGCGGCTACAACAACGACCAGGGCTATGCTTGGATTGTAGAGGACGTCACCTCTGTGCCCGTCACCGTTCAAAGCCTTGGCCTGGCTACGCTGTACAGCCCTGTCGGACTGACGGCTCCTGCAGAAGTTAAACTCTATGCCGCTACTCTGAACGACACATACATCCACTTCGACGAAGTAGAAGCCGTGAAGGCAGGCACAGGCGTCCTCGTTGAGGCAGCGGAAGGCACTTACGCCTTCACCGTCGAGAGCAATGAGGCTGATTACACGAGCGACCTCGTGGGCAGTGTGGCTACAAAGGCCAGGACAAGCATCGCAGCAAATGTATATACTTTGCAGAGTGGTCCTGCCTTCAAACCTTACACAGGCGAGAATGTGACTGGCTTTCGCAGCCATATCGAAGAGTCTTCCAGTGTCAAAGCCTTCAATATCATCTTCGGTGACGATGAGACTGCTATTAAGGACCTTAAAGACCTTAAGGACTCTAACGACCTTATCTACAACCTTGCAGGTCAGCGCATGAACAAGATGCAGAAAGGCGTCAACATCATTAACGGCAAAAAGATACTCAAGTAAGATGAAAAAGACATATATTTCACCCATCGTAAAGGTGGACATGGCCGAGGTGGCTGATGCACTTCTGGTAACAAGCATACAGATGTCGGACGAACCCGGCAACGAGGAATTCGTCAAAGAAGAAGCCGTCGGCGAAGACGGCTGGGACATTGACTGGTGATTCACAACTCATCTGTTCTATATAGGAAGGGAGGTGCCACAGAGTAGGCACCTCCCTTCTTCATTGCTCCTTACTTAAGGACTTAGAGGACATATCTCAAGGCGGCGTGTCGGGCCGTTCAACGCCCTATAGGGGAATTGCGTTTCCCTTATGGAGGGATTGTCATTCCCCTATAGGGCGTTTGCATTTCCCCTATAGGGGATGTTTTGCTCCTTTATGCAGGCTGAATATGAAAAATAAGCTGTCTTGCACATTTTTTAACAGGGAAACGATTGTTTGTGTGATTATTTTTGCTATATTTGTGCGCAGAAAGTATATAATTCACAATAAATAGCGTAATTTTATGTCAACAAGAAGAGATTTCCTTAAGGGAATGGGACTTGCTACGGCTGGTTTGGCTGTGGCTCCCGGTTCGATGTTGGCTGCCAAGAAGAAAAAGGTGCAGCCTGCTCCAGAGCCTAAGAATGAGAAAGTAAGGATTGCCTACATCGGTATCGGTAATCGCGGTCAGCAGAACATCGATGAGTTCGCCAAGACAAACATGGTGGATGTCGTTGCGCTCTGCGACGTCGATCTGAAGGGCAAGCAGTGCGAGAAGGCATTGAAGATGTATCCCAATGCCAAGCGTTACACGGACTTCCGCAAGCTCTTCGACGAGTATAGCGACCACTTCGACGCTGTGGCTGTCAGTGTGCCCGACCATACGCACTTCTTCGTCTGCATGGCTGCCATGAAGCACGGCAAGCATGTCTATTGCGAGAAACCCCTTATCCGTACTTTCCAGGAGGGCGAAATCCTCATCGAGATGGCTAACCGTCATCCCGAACTCGCCACTCAGGTGGGCAACCAGGGACACTCTGAGGCCAACTACTTCCAGTTCAAAGCTTGGCAGGAAGCTGGCATCATCAAGGACGTGACCAAGGTGGTGGCTCATATGAACAACGACCGTCGTTGGCACAAGTACGACTGGAACATGACCAAGATGCCCGAGGGCGATCCTATCCCCGAAGGTATGGACTATGACACTTGGCACGGAGGCATCCGCTACCATAACTTCAGCAAGCTCTATCATCAGGGCGATTGGCGTAGCTGGTACGACTTTGGAATGGGAGCTCTTGGCGACTGGGGAGCCCATCTGCTCGACACGGTTCACGAGTTCCTCAACCTCGGCCTGCCTTACGAAATCAACATGAAGTATGCGAAGAACCACAATGAGTTCTTCTATCCCTTCAGCAGCACCATCGAGTTCCGCTTCGGCGCTCGTGGCAACATGCCTCCTTGCGACGTCATCTGGTACGACGGCGTTGACAACCAGCCGCCATTGCCCGAGGGATATGGCGAGAGTAAGTTGGCCGACGGCATCCCCGCAAGCGGTCAGGGCGAATACACGAAGCTGAAGCTCAACCCAGGTAAGATTATCTACGGACGCGACCTTACCTTCAAGGGAGCCAGCCACGGCAGCACGCTCGAAATCATTCCAGCCGAGAAGGCCAAGGAGATGGAAGGCAAACTGCCCGAGGTGCCCAAGAGCCCGAGCAACCATTATGTCAACTTCCTGCGTGCCTGCAAGGGAGAAGAGAAGACGCGTTCTCCGTTCCAGATTGCAGGTGTGCTGTGCCAGGTATTCTGCCTCGGTGTCATTGCCCAGCGCCTGAACACCCAGCTCTTCTTCGACCCGCGCACCAAGAAGTTCACCAACAACGAGTTCGCCAACGCTATGCTCACAGGCATGCCTCCTCGCAAAGGATGGGAAGAGTTCTATAAGATTGACTAAACAAGGACATTCTAGGACATCCTAGGAAAGCCTAGGACTTCCTAGGGCCTCCTATAAATAAACAAACACAATGAAAAAGATAGTATTAGCTATGATGATGCTGGCCATTCTGCCTGCATCTGCAAAAGTAAAGAAAGTAGTAGAACAGCCTGCTCCCGTGCCAACGACTGATAACGTGCTCACAGAACAGGAGCAGCGCGAAGGCTGGAAACTCCTTTGGGACGGCAAGACAACCAATGGCTGGCGCGGTGCAAAGCTGCAGACCTTCCCCCAAAAGGGATGGCGCATCGAGGACGGTGTGCTCAAGGTCGAGAAAGCCAATGGCGCCGAGAGCGGCAACGGTGGCGACATCGTGACCGACAAGATCTACCACAACTTCATCCTCAAGGTTGATTTCAAGATTACCGAGGGCGCCAACAGCGGCATCAAGTACTTCGTCGATCCCGACATGAATCAGGGCGAAGGCAGCGCCATCGGCTGCGAGTTCCAGGTGCTCGACGACCTGCGTCACCCCGATGCCAAGCTTGGCGTGAAGGGCAACCGCAAACTCGGCTCGCTCTATGACCTCATCCCCGCTCCCGAGCAGAAGCCTTTCGACATCACTGCATGGAACACCGCCATGGTCATCGTGAAGGGCAATCACGTAGAGCACTGGCTCAATGGCGTGAAGCTGCTTGAGTACGAGCGCAACACCCAAGAGTGGAATGCACTCGTGGCCTACAGCAAGTATAAGAACTGGCCCGACTTCGGCAATCGCGACGGCCGCATCCTCCTGCAGGACCACGGCGACGAGGTTTGGTACAAGAACGTAAAGATTAAGGAACTGTAATACTAGGTTTCCTAAGCAAGCCTAGGACATCCTAAAAAGCAAAACACAATGAAGAAACTCATTCTGGCAACCTTTGCCACACTCCTTTGCGTAAGCACTTACGCCATAGACGACCCTGTGCAGTACGTTAATCCGCTCGTCGGCTCACACTCCACAGGCGGACTCTCCACAGGTAATACCTATCCGGCCATTGCCGTGCCTTGGGGCATGAACTTCTGGACGCCCCAGACAGGCAAGATGGGCAACGGATGGTGCTATACCTATGATGCCGAGAAGATACGCGGCTTCAAGCAGACTCACCAGCCCAGCCCCTGGATGAACGACTATGCGATGTTCAACATCATGCCCGAGTGCGGTGAATCTCCCATCTATGACGAGGACCGTCGCGCCAGTTGGTTCAGCCACAAGGCAGAGGTCAGCAAGCCACACTACTACAAGGTGTATCTTGCCGACTACGACATCACGACCGAGATAGCTCCCACCAATCGTGCCGCCATCTTCCGCTTTACCATGCCAGAGGGCAAGAGTTTCGTCATTGTCGATGCCTTCGACCGCGGCTCTTACGTCAAGGTAATCCCTGGCGAGAACAAGGTAGTGGGCTATACCACACGCAACAGCGGAGGCGTTCCCCGCAACTTCAAGAACTACTTTATCCTGCAGTTCGACCGCCCCTTCACTTACACCTCAACAGCAGATGAAGGCAAGGAGAGTAAGGACCTCGAGATGAAGAGCAAGCACGCAGCTGCAGCTGTGGGCTTCCAGACAAAGCGCGGCGAACAGATTAACGTGCGTGTGGCCAGCTCCTTCATCAGCATTGAGCAGGCAGAACAGAACCTCAAGGAACTTGGCAATAAGAGTCTGGAGGAAGTTTCCGAGGCAGGCCGTCAGGAATGGAACAAGGTGCTGAGTGTCATCGATGTGGACGACAACAGCGATGTCGACAGGCTTCGTACCTTCTACAGCTGCCTCTATCGCAGCACGCTCTTCCCCCGCAGCTTCTTCGAGATTAATGCGAAGGGTGAGGTCGTGCACTACAGTCCCTACAACGGCGAGGTGCTGCCGGGCTATCTCTTTGCCGACACAGGCTTCTGGGATACCTTCCGTGCCCTCTTCCCCCTGGTTAACCTAATGTATCCCGGCATGAGCCAGAAGATGCAGGAAGGCTGGGCAAATGCTTACAAAGAGAGTGGCTTCTTGCCCGAATGGAGTGCGCCGGGTCACAGAGCATGTATGGTGGGCAATAACTCTGCAAGTGTAGTGGCCGATGCCTACTTGAAAGGCATCCGAGGCTACGACATCGACGCACTTTGGGATGCAGTGAAGCATGGCGCTAATGCCGACCTGCCTCGCACGACAAGCGGCCGTAAGCAGTGGCAGACCTACAACAAGTTGGGCTATGTCCCTTATGACAGCATCAATGAGAGCGCGGCTCGTACCCTCGAATATGCTTTCGACGACTGGAGCATCTACAAGCTTGGTCAGGCACTTGGCAAGCCTGAGAAGGAAATCAAGGTGTATGCCGAGCATGCTTTCAACTACAAGAACCTCTTCGATAAGAGCCATAACCTGATGCGCGGCAAGCTTGCCAATGGCGAGTGGGCGCCCAACTTCAATCCCTTCAAGTGGGGCGATGCTTTCACAGAAGGCAATAGTTGGCACTACTCCTGGAGCGTGTTCCATGATCCGCAGGGCCTTATCGACCTTATGGGTGGCAACGATGTCTTCAACCAGATGCTGGACAGTGTGTTCATTCTGCCTCCCATCTTCGACGACAGCTACTATGGCGGCGTCATCCACGAGATACGCGAGATGCAGATTATGAATATGGGTAACTATGCTCACGGCAATCAGCCCATCCAGCACATGATATATATGTACGCGTACAGCGGTCAGCCTTGGAAGACACAGTACTGGCTTCGTGAAACCATGAATCGTATGTATAATGCTCATGCCGATGGCTATTGTGGTGACGAAGACAATGGACAGACATCCGCCTGGTATATCTTCACGGCTATGGGCTTCTATCCCGTCTGCCCCGGCAGCGGCGAGTATGTGCTTGGTGCGCCTTACTTCAAGAAGATGACACTCCATCTCGAGAATGGCAAGCAGGTGGTCATCACTGCTCCTCAGCAGAGCGACGTGAACCGCTATGTAGGCACTCTCAAGGTCAACGGTGCAGAGTATGGCAAGAACTATGTGAAGCATACCGACCTCATCGGTGGCATGAAGATGGACTACACCATGCAGTCGCAGCCCAACCAGCAGCGCGGCACGTCGGCCGATGCAGCACCTTATTCCTTCAGCAAGGAATATAAGCCTGCGGCAAAGGGTAAGAAAAAGAAATAAGGCCAATGACCTTAAGGTCCTTGATCGCTAATAAGCAATAACTATGAGAAAGCTTCTCCTCCTCTCCATGCTGGCATGCGTGGGCTATGCCAGTGCTCAGGTTGCTGTCACCTACGACGATGAGGCACAGTGGAAGGCTTATGATGACTTCAACAACGCGTTCCTTGACAAGACACGCAACATCTATAAGGCCGACACCAAGCAGCCCAATGCCGACCACCGCGGCAATGGCTATCGTGACAACGACGTCTCGGGTTGTGCTGCCGCTATCTGGTGCCAGGCTATCATGTATGACATGGTCATTAATGCCTACAATCGTGCCATACTTGAGGGTGACCGGACACGCGCGAATAAGTACAAGAAGCTGCATAACAGCATCTATAATGGCGAGAAGGCGCACTATGTGAACTTCGACTTCGACAATCCTAACACGAACAACGGCTGGTTTGTCTATGACGATATCATGTGGTGGACGTGTGCATTGGCTCGTGCCTACGAGACCTTCGGCTCGAATGCTTACCTCAACTATTCCGAGAAGAGTTTCTGTCGCGTATGGTATGGCTCGGAAGCGGTGGGCGACGATGGCTCGTATGCCGACCCTGCGCGTTTCCCTGGAGCATCAGGCGGAGGCATGTTCTGGGAATGGCAGCCCATCGCTCATGCCAATCCTCATAAGGCTGGCGACTTCCGCTCTGCATGCATCAACTTCCCGACAGTCATTGCGGCCTGCTTGCTTCATCGCTTAGTGCCTGAGGGGAGGACTCCGCCCACAGAAGCCCGTCCCACTCGACAGACCAAGGAGTGGTACCTCGAGAAGGCGAAGGAGATATATGCTTGGGCAGATGGGACTCTTGTCCGCAAGACAACGAGCGGTGGTATGGCACTTGGACAGGTGGCTGACGGCATTCATGGCGGCGGCCCTGAGTACTCCGACCACCTCTATAATCAGGCCACCTACATCGGTGCCAGCTGCTTGCTTTACCTGCTGACGCACGAACAGGCGTATCTGACAAATGCCCAGAGAGGTGCCAACTATGTTATGAACAAGATGTGCACCAGCAGTATCCTCAAGTACGAGAACGGATACGAACAGGGCATCTATACGGCTATCTATGCTCAGTATATGAAGTTGCTCATCTACGATTGCGGTTTGAGTGATACATGGGTGAATAGATATATGGGGCACATCCGCAGAAACATCCAGAAGGCTTATACCAATATGGATACGACGCGAGGCATCCAGAAGGGTAACTTTGCTCAGGCCACTGCATCGACCGATGTTGTGGAGAGCTACGGAGCCAGCGGTATGCCAGCCCTCATGCTGATGTTCCCCGCTCGTGATATGGACGCGACTCCCGTCGAGAGCGTCAATGAAGATGAGTGCAACATCCCCTCCGACGTCTATACCCCTGACGGGAGACTGGTCATGAGGGATGCTACGGAGGAGCAGGTGCACGAGCTCGACAGCGGCCTCTACATCTTTCAGCGCAAGAAGATTATGGTTAAATAAAAAATCCCCTTAGGGAGGAGTGCTAAATCCCCTATAGGGGAGTGAGCATTCCCCTATAGGGCGTTGGCTCTTCCCCTATAGGGCGTTGAAAGACACATTATGTTATGAAGAAAACCTTATTGTATTTGCTGGCGGCCATCGCCCTGCCAATCGTACTCGCATACATTGGTGTGCGTGTCATTAATTACTTCCAGAACCGTCCTTCCTGCCCGGAGGAAGACTCCAGCCAGTTCGTCACGCTGACCGACGCTGTGCCCGACGCCATCCTGGAAATCAGGTACTTCAGCACATACAACTTCGTCGGAGCACGCATCGACGGCTACCTCGAGCCCACGGCTCTGCTGACGCGCAAGGCTGCAGACAGTCTCAGGGCAGTCAGCGAAGAGTTGAAGGTCTTAGGCTATCGCTTGAAGATTTACGACGCTTATCGTCCTCAGAAAGCCGTCGATCACTTTGTGCGCTGGGCAGAAAACATTCCGGACACCCTGATGCGGCAGTTCTTCTATCCCGACCTGGACAAGAGCGTGCTCTTCGAGAGGGAGTATATTTGTGCCAAGAGCGGGCATACGCGAGGTTCTACAGTTGACCTCACGCTCTTCGACATGCGGACGGAAAAGGAGGTGGATATGGGCGGAACGTTCGATTGGTTCGGCCCCGAGAGCCATCCCGACTTTTGTGGCAACCCCGAGACTCAGGAGTTCACGGGCGACAACAGCGAGAGCCCCGTCGGTCGCAGCATTACGCCCGAGCAGTTCTGCAACCGTATGATTCTTCGCGAGGCCATGATGCGTCACGGCTTCAAGCCGTTCCCCACGGAATGGTGGCACTTCACGCTGGCCGACGAACCCTTCCCCGACACCTACTTCAACTTCCCGGTACGACAATTGTAGAGTTGAAAAAGTAACAAATTGAAAAGGTGAAAGACTGAATCGACAGTTTTTCACCTTTTTCCTTTTTCACCTTTTCACCTTTTCATAAGCAGCCCGCCGACGGTACCGATGCAAACGCCGA
>ODAI014042840.1_pt1 | contig 43709 bp, 50 predicted proteins | sample 1539321 | NCBI WGS metagenome assembly ODAI01 (sample SAMN02144231, study PRJEB22623) | gut metagenome | biome: sheep rumen | host: Ovis aries | place: New Zealand
GATCCTGTGCATATGCCCACATATCGTATGGATCCGCATCGATGCTGTTTGCGTAGCGAAGCTCTGTCATAAGATCTGTGCTTCCACTTGAGCTTCCACCGCTTCTTCCTCTGCCACTTCCGCCGGAACGTCCGCCGCCACCGCCACCGCCGGATGCTGCAGCAAGGGCTGCGTCTTCAAGTGCCTTCTGCTGACTGTACGCCGTGTTGAATCGGCTGACCTCGTCGTTGAATCTGTTGTAATTCATGTTCTCCATATTCTGGTATGCTCCAAGCAGATCGTAGAGGTTTGCTCGCTCGTCCTGCCATCTTCCGTAGGCCGTGTTATCGACTCCCTGAAGCGCGGAAAGTATGTTATAGTTATTCGCTCTGTCATCAGCCCATCTGCTGTAATCGGTATTGTCAAGCGTCTGGTACATACCAAGACGATTCATGTACATATCCTGCGCGGCCTTTGCAAGCTCCGGAATCTTATCAGCAAGTGCCGCCGTATATTCTCCGTACTGCTGCTGTGCGACGCTGTTGGCATAACTGTTATCGTATCCACCTGAAAGAGCCACCGCTTTGGCCATGGTGTCCTGCATCGCCTTCTGACCGCCCCTAAGATACTGATTCTTATAAGCCAGATAGGATGCGTCGGAATTTGGATCATAATCCTGGTTCATGAGGTTGACGTATCTGTCAATCTGATCCTGGTACCTGCTCGCGTAAGGCGTAGTGTCCGTAACTCTCGACAGTGCCTGATCAATCTGAGGCTGATACCGGGACTGATAGGATCCGTAGTTCTCGATCTTGTTCAGATTCTCATCGATACCACCCTGATACTTCGGCGTATAGGTTGGCATCGCGCCATACTGATACGTCGCATACTGTCCGGTTGTCGGTCCACTCGTCGATACCTGCGTGACAGTTTTCGATATTTCATCATTTATTTTCTTTGTCGCCATTCCTATACCACCTTTCCTTTCTTGATGGTGAATATTTCGTCGCCAAAGCGATAATTTCCGTTGTAGTCAAAATTAACTTCGCCCTTGTAGATAACCCAGATGCCTTTTTTATTCGGACAAAGACCATTGAAGCTGAAATCTACCTTGCCGCCCTGAAGGAAGAACCATCCGTTCTCATTCTGCGCTAAACCGTTAAAGCTGAAATCGACCTGACCGTTTGTGACCTTCCACCAGCCATACTTGTTCTGCACAATGCTGTTGCAGGTCTTGTCGATCTTGCCGTTCCGATAGAACCACCACGTTCCGTCCTTATGCTGCACAAGGCCGTTCTTTACGGAGTAGTCAAGGTATCTGGACAGCTTGCCGTGTGCTTCCCATCTGCCGTTCGGAGCTCCGTTCTTCCAGCTTCTGCGCGTTCCGTCCGGATCAACCCAGGAGCAGAGGACACCGCCTCTCCATGCGCCGGTACACTCAACAACATTCACGTCGTTATTACCGGAGAAATAGATTCCGCCATGGCCACCCATATACAGATACTCGCCGTTTGCAACATTACTGAAGTTGCCCCATACTACATCGCTGCAGAGCTGAAGGATTCCAATCTCATTTGTGTCAGGAATTACCTGCCCCGGACGGACAAAATATCCAGCCGGAGAAGTCTTGTAGACGATATCCGGCTCGTTGATGACGCTCTTTACCATGCCGATGCAGTCAAAGCTGATCGCGCCATTCTGCTGGATCAGACCACAGTTTCCGGGGAATGTATTGTCGTAAAAGGTATTCCGCTTTCCTTCCAGATAGATAAGTCTGTCGGTATATTCTTTTGCTGTTATCATTATTAGTTACCTCTCTCAAGATCATCGATTCTGTGATTAATGACCTTTATCTGTTCTTCCACGACCGGAAGACGTTCCGCAAAGTTATTGTGCTTTCGGACCTCTCTCGTGAGCTCGTCCAGTTTGGTGTCTGTTACTGCCTGCTGAATGGCCGCTTTCTGCGCGGATGTCCGCAGACCTACGATCACTGATATGATCGTTCCTATCAGCGTAAATGCGCCGGATATGATGCTTACCACGATAGCTGTGTCCATTTATTCCGTCTCTCCTATTTTCTTAATCGTGATCTCGTGATCCTTATTCCACCGCGCCGAGAAGATCTCAAGCGTCGTTGCAAGCAGCGCAGCCGCCAGTGCAATGGTTTTGTTTACTTCGCTGCCATACGGTACTGGCCAGATTGCAGACAGCCCAAGATAGAAAGCTCCAAGTGCCGGCAACCATCTCTGGATCTTATTAAGAATGTCATATACTTTATTGGACATAATTCGCTCCTTTCGTTCTATAATGAATCATAAAGAAAGACAGCATTCACTTTCACCCCATAAACAATAAAAAAGAGAGCCTGCTATACAGACTCTCTTCAAATTGGCTTTATTGTGTGTCACATGGACTCAACAAGATGGATCAGGCTATCGTACTTCTCCTTGTCCAGTTCGTTATTGGACATCCGCTGAAGCTCTTTCAGTTCCTCGACAACCTTCTGGTGCTTGCCATCGTCTCTGCTGTATCGTCCCATGCTGTCGCGTCTTGCTCCACGGCCTCTTCCTCTTGCATAAGATCCCTCATCATAAGATCCATAGGCTCTTTCTCTCGGATCAGATACATCGGCTCTCCAGCGGCTCTCCATTGATCCGCCGTCCTCGTAAGATCCTCTGTAGGATCCACCGCCCTGCTCGTAAGATCCACCGCGATAGGATCCGCGATAGGAACCGCCTTCCGCTCTGGAGTATGCTTCGGAATACTCTTCCATCTCTTTTGCTTCGATGATCTTGCAGATGTTCTTGATCGCATGAGCAAGAGTATCGATATCTTTGATGTTGCTTGCGGAGACGTTCTCGCTTGCATAGCTCTCAAGTTCTTTGCAGAGCTTTTCTTTTAATTCTAATAACTTGTGCATCGTTCTATCTCCTTTCTCAAGCGATTCTGCTTACCGTAAGGTTTGCGTTCTTAACATTAATTGCCGGTGCCGGAGTTGCGGCATCTGCCGCCTCGGATGTGTTCTCAACCGATACGTTCACACAGCATCCCTTCGGTACTGTGACGATTGCTGTTGAAGTTACGTTGAAATAATTGAGATCACTCGGAGTCGCTTCTGCAGCGGCCGCAGGAGTCACGATTGCTTTAGATGTCAGAACCGGCTCTCCGTCCAATGCAAGTGCGACACTGATGCCTGCAGGAGCAGTTCCCCCATCCGGGATAGCAATGTTTCCGTTAAACGTCACCTGATAACGCGCAAAACATCCGCATGAATTGTTAACGATACCACGAAGAGTTACGATTCCACTCTCATTCCGGTGCAGTACATACCCTTTGTTGCAACCAATGGATGTGTTAAGGATCACCGGCTGGTTCGGCTGTACTACCTGAACAGGATTATAAGTAAACTCTGCCATAGTCGTTCACCCCCTTAGAAGCTTCCGCAACCGCAGCCCACATTCTGCTGGCAGCAGTTCGGATTCTGAACGACATAAGCCGGTCTCGGAGTCGGGTTCAGGTACTGCTCAAGAGCAACTGTCTGTGCTGCGTTATCAGCAAGGATACGGCTTGTCTGTGCAGTCTGAGAAGCTGCAAGGTTAGCCATCGTAAGCTGTCTTTCAAGGTCAGCGATCTTATCGTTTTTAGCATCGAGCTCAAGCTGGCAGAGTTTATCCAGGATTGCCTGCGTATTTGCAGTCTGATTCTGAAGAAGATCTCTGGTGTTGTTCGCATCAGCGAATCTTGTCATGTTGCCTTCATTCTGAATGGTGTTCTGCGTCTGGCAGTTTGCAAGTCTGTTCTCGCAGCAGCAATCAGCAAACTGAGACTGCATAGCAAAGGCCTGCTGCATGTTTGCCATCTGTGCGTTCATGATGGATGCATTCACTCCGGCGAAACCACTGCAAAGAGCATTCTGCACATCACCGAATCCGGATGTCACGCCGCTCTGAATGCTGTTAATGGAAGTGTTCAGCATCTGATCGCGGAATCCATCGGAGATCTGATTGCTCTGATTCATCCACGGATACAGACCGCTGCCGCCGTTACCACCATTTCCCCAGCCATTGTTACCCCAGCCAAGGAGCAGAAGCAGAATGATCCAGGCCCAGTCACCGCCAAAGCCGTTACCGAATCCATTGCCACCGTACATCGGCTGCACCGGCATTACAGTGCTGCCACCATTTCCTTCTAAAGCCATAATTGACTCCTTTCTACCGCTAACTATATGCGGTCAGCGACTCCCACAAGGGGAGCCGGTTTACAATGTTACATATGTTATCTCGCGCGCGGAGTTAACATCTATCTTGGCATCATCTGACGTACCATCTGTGCAGCCTGATTGTACTGCTGCTGTGAGATCTGTCCGGTATTCAGTAGATGCTGTATGATCTGATTAGGATCGTTCGATATGTTCTGAGGAATATTAAGATTCCGCTGCATAAGAAACTGCATCGGATTATTCTGAAGATTACGAAGTGCAGACATGAAGTTATTATTCATTGTTACTCACTTTCTTTCATCATGGATTTCAATTTCAGGATTTCGATATCATCGCGGAGTGCTTCGAGATCGCTTTTGAGTGCATAGTCTTGTGGTGCTTCCGCCGGATCTTCCTCTTTCACAAGACGGAATTTCTCGAAATTCGGCTGATCAAACTGTGAAAGCCCCATCGTTTTAACGAATAAATAATTTTTGTCTTCGCTTATGAACGATACGCTGTTTCCTGGTGCAACCGGATAGTTAAGCGCATATGCCTCGTTCGGTGCAGGAATCAGACCGCTATTTTGGATCTGTGGCTGCGGATTCATCATCTGCTGTGCTTGATTCATGAGCTGTTGCTGATACGGATTTGCTGACTGAAATCCAGGATTGTAGTATGCCATGATTACCTCTCTTTCTTTACCCAGTAATACTGCGGAACCTCATTGCTGCTATCCCATGAATCATACAAGATTCCATCAACGACAGTCGCCGTATGGGTTCCAAATCCTAACACATAAACTCCAAAAGGATGATCCATGCAGAAATCTTCCGCGGTATAGCAATCCGGACAAGAGTTTGGAATCACTTCCCTGACAAACCCATATCTCCGAAGGACCGCTCCCCAGGCATTGTTTGAGTTCTGGATCGTTCCCATCATCTTCGCCATGTACGCGGTCAGATCATGCGCCGTATCCCAGTCTATATCCAATGCCTTTGCTATCGCTCTTACCGAGCAGTCTCCTGTAACAGCCCCCACAGGATTAGGGTTATAGTATTTCCACATGTCTACGTCCTTGTCTGCACTATATCAGTTCACGGCCATGGAGTTCACCCCATGGCCGAAACTTTTTTAAAATCTTTTCAAATTGTATTTTAGATTACAGTTTTTATAAATTCTCTGATCTTTGAGCTGATCTGTTTTTGTCCTTTACTATTGGGATGTACCCCTATATCTTGTATGCCATCTTCATTGTAGTATTCTGTTCTATATGCTTCATTCCAAGGACGAAGCCCGCTACAATTAAAAAGGTCAAGGAATGGTATACCTCTGTTTTTACAGATTTGGCTTAATAAATCATTGTAGGCCTGTGCCTCTGTTCCGATCAGATGGCCATTGTTAGCAGTTCCTACGCTTGGAGGCTGTGAAATAATTCCTATTTTCTTAAATGGTGCAACTGTATAAAAACTGTTGATTGCTTCGTTAATACAGCCGCCAATCGTTGAAGTTCCGCTATCTTCATACGTTCCTAATGGTAAATCAACCGATATATCATTAACACTACCAAAGATTGTTAGAACATCAAACGGCTCGGAAATACTGGCTATACGCTGATAAAAAGCGTTATTATTTTCCATTTGTGCGGCATATCCTGTGCCACTAACTCCGTAATTTTGAATAATAAAACCTAATTCTTCTGAAATATAATCAAAGTAGTGTTTTTTTGCCGCTTCATTAGTAGCAGTCATACTATCTCCAACACAAGCCCATACAATACCATCATAAGGTTTATAAGACTCTGTTTGTTTGGCTATATAGCTATAACCGTAAGAATCATAATAATTAGCATCGGAAACATCGTCACAAAACAGATCTGTTTTAGTGTCACTATATCTCCAAGTAAAATATAATGTTCCGGCATTTTCAGCGGTATAACTTGGAATACCTGTATTGTCATAATCAATTAAAGTATCTCCGGAAAATAAAGCAATATACCACATATTTGCGGAATGTCTTACTCCGTTTTCTTCAACGGAAAAATAAAGTGTTTCTCCTGCTTCAATAGGAATGGCGTTTGAAGTGTCCCATCCTGCTTCGGTCACTAAAACACCATTGTTATTGTATCTTTTATTTTTGGTGATTGCGTCAATATTCAATCGGTTTTTGTTTAATCTTTTAATAAAAGCTGTATCAATGGTATTAATTGTATTACTTAATTCTCCCGTTTCATTTTCGATCTGTTCTATTGCACTCCATACTGTTTCGGTATCATAAGCACTAATAGTCCAATTATCGCAAGCCCATAATCTTATAAAATAAACATCCTGCGACGGAGTATATAAGATTTTAACAGGTTCATTGGCAACAAAAGAAATCGCTGTTGCGATGTTGTCAACGATTCCGGATGATGTTGCACTTGTTGACCCTTGCACATCGTATGTTCCGGACACATTTGCTTTGATGCTTAATTTATATGTAATACCACTTTTTAAAACACTAAAACTTTTATAATATCCGGATTGTGTGTTTTGTCCTTCTTCATATAGTCTGCCATCACCTAAAGCTGTATTTACATCATTTATCGCGTCGCCGGCTGCCTGTGCGTCTGCTGCCGTTCCCTCGATGGATAAGGTCTTGTCTACCACACCCGCAGCTCCGGAAGGATCCACATTCGTAGAAAGCCAATCTGTCACAATTGGCGGAATAACCGTTGAAACTTCTTCTGATTTGAAGAAAATACTTTTTGCCTTTGCAAAGAATTTCTGCGCGAATTCCTGCAGATTGTCTTTCGTTACTTTTGTATCACTCATGGCTTGTCTCCTTTACGATAATGAATCCACGATGCCCTGGATCTCGGAAGAAGTTAAGGCATCAGGCTTGCTGTTAATGTAAGAATCATCCTCTGTATCCGTCTCACTCCAATCCGCCTGGACGTTTACTTCCGCGCCTTCTTCGATGGTGTCAAGCTTTGCCTGCTGTGCTGCGTCTACTGCGTCAATCTCGTCGATTTTATCCCATATCTTTTCAGCGTCCTGTTTAGACACAATGATATTAACGTCGCCAAAATCTGCGTTCATCCGGTATCTCCTTTCTGATTGAGCCGTCAAACGGACGGTACATTAAGCTGCAAGTAATCTGCGTTCCTTCGTCATAGTAGGCTGTGATGTCGACCGGAATCATACGGCCAGCTTCAAATAGTGAAGTCTCAAATCCGGTAAGTGCGAAGATAACAGCATCCTCTTCTACCATGACCTCATCACCGCCCTTGATCAGGACGGTCTTCCCTTTTTGGGAGAATGCAACCTCAACGCGGTTTGCCCCACGCAGATCGATATTGGTCTTTATCCGCCGAAGGACGGTATTACCATTCTTCATTCTTTATCTCCTTAATTTTCTTTTCCAGTTCATCAAGTCTGAAGTCTAACTCGATGTATAGCTGGAAGATATAACTGCGAAGTGATTCTATTTCTTCATGCTCAGAAGCAAATCTCCGAGTCATGTCGATGTTTTCTAAATTAAGCATCTTGCGCCCCCATTGTCGGTATCATATCCGAAGCTGTACATTCTCATTTGTCCTACTCCGCTCAACCGGATCCGGAAGTGGTCGTTCCTCTTCACTCGGATCGGAACCGTAATGCTTCTCATGTGATCGCATTCGGATGTATGTACCACGGAATAATCTGGATCATTGTCATAGGATATCTCAATCTTCAGCGTTCCATGATAATCGATGCGGAGCTGGATCCGGCTGATGTACTTTTGATATGGTGTATCAAGCCCAAGGTTTCCGGTCTCCAGGAACCACTCGATTTCTTCCTCGACCGGATCCAGGTATTCTCTTAATGTTATGCTCCCAAAGCTCTTGGTTCCTGCGCCCTTGCGTCCAAGGATCAGGATTCCCCAGGTCGTTCCTTCCGGAGCAACGACGTTGGTGCCGATTGGTATATGCTTCTCGTAGTCGTAGCTGCTGATGAAGCGATAGTTCTTGTCGAAAAAGGAAATGAACACATAGGTATCATCATCGATATCTCCGCCGTAAATCAGCTCGTAGGCGGTTCCTTCCTTCATTCTGATCGGAAAGCCGATGCCGGCCGGATCGTCTCCTTCGTCTTCTCTCTCAACGATCACAACACCGTCCTCAATGCGTCCGGTTATGCCTTCCATCTTCCAGCCTTCCTCGTCCATACCAGTGTAATATTTTCCTTCATCGAGGTCCTCGAAGCGGTACAGCCTTCCAGGATGAATAGACAATGTCGCCTTGATGCTCGTTATCGAATCGGAGACGGTAACCTCGTAGTTGTAATTGATGGTGTCCATCTTCTCCGGAGAATCCGTATATGAGTAAAGGAATCTGTATGCTGCAAGATCCGAGTCTGCGATTGTTTCCCTTGAGCCGTCAGTCAGTTTTTCGCGCACGACCTTGATGTGTTTCGCATTCTGATTGTCGAGCGCAACGATCTTTCCGGAGATGTACAACGATATGCTTGTACCGTTGTCTTCGATATTGGTTCCATAGAACGCCGGCGGACGGTATGCTTTTACTGTGACTGTAGTAGTCTCAATGAAAGTCCTTCCTCTGCTGTCATTCACAAAGACCAGCAGTTCCTTCTCGCCAGCTTCTTCAAAGACATCCGTGTCGATTGTTGCGACACCTTCTACGATCTCTTCTGTTGTCCAAATCTGCTCTCCGATGCGGATGCCTGCAGAAACAACAGTGCTTCCGTATGCTCCGGCCGTCTGAAGTTCTGCATGGATCTTGGATGCGTTCTGCACATAGAAGTTCGTGAATGCGGTCTGTCCGACATCATCGAAGACGTTCTTCGTAAAGGACGGAACCACCGAAGCCGGTACGCGTACATGGAACAGTTTTGTGCTTGCGTTTCCGATTTGGTCGCCGTTCTCATCATAGGTGTACAGCGTCGCCACCATCAGACCGTCCAGGGAATCAGGGAGTCCTTCACAAAGGCTCATAGGGAACGTACAGCCGGTATAGGTATATTCTTCACCGTGTATGCCTGGCTCGATATAGTCAGATTCATATGTCCAGTTCGTGAACGTGAATTTCACTTTGTATTTAAACTCGTCTGCATACGGAATCCACTTGATCTGACATGCAGAACCAATGTCTACGTTCTTTGCTTCCGTGATGACGGAAGGTCCAAGTGTCTTTGCGCTCTTGGCAGCAGACGTACCGTATACATGGTTATAGCTTCTTCTCGCTCTTGCCTGGATCGTGTATTCCTGATTCGGAGTAAGGCCGGTAATGGCAGCGGATGCGGAAGAATTGGAAACCGTCATCGCATGCCAGCTTGCTCCGCCGTCTATCGTATACTCGAAGGTATCGCAGGCAGGGCTTGCAGACGATCTGATCGTAAAGCCGGTCTCCGTCACCTCATCTGCTGTTACGGATACGGAAGGCGCGGATCTGTCGATCGTTGTCAGCGTCAGATTATCGGATGCCTGATAGATTTCGTAATAAAAGACATATCCTTCAATGGCAAAGGAAACATATCCGGTACCATCCGAAGCATGCGTAAGAGTTACCGTTCCGGATGTTGAACCGTCTCTCGCTGGAAACTCTGCTGTGCTCCAATCCTTTACCAGGTCAAATTTGCGGGATCCTGCCACCCAGCCGGAAAAATATGTATTATAATCCTGCCCATCACCGGCAGCAGATGCAGTCCACTGTACTGTAGACTGATTGTTGATCGGATCCTGGGATAGCTGCTCAAGCGTCATGCTCAAGACTCTGCCATTAGATCCAGGCCATCCGGATATGCTGATTGTCTTGGAAGGATTTGCCATTCTTTATTGCTCCTAATAATCTGCTGCTATTCTGTCCATCGTTACCACGTTCTCGCCCTTTACTACGACCCAGTCATTTGTGCGTTCTCTGTCATAGTGCGTGATGATCCGTGACTCCGTGTTCAGGATGCAGAGTGCGTTGTTCATTTCAGCGGTCTTTGCATAGAGCTGGTCTCCACCAACTGCCCAAAGGCCTTTCAGTACATCAAATGTATATACGCCTAACGGTTCTCCGTCCTCGCTAACAGAGAGGCAATACTTCGTGCCATCTCTCCCCGCCACACAAGTCTTGCCAGCGAGAAAATGAGGCGAAAACTTCTGGCCTCGGAAGTATGGCAGGGAACCGTCATAAGCTACCACTCCGATCGGAGACACCCAGAAGAGGACGCCCTCGACCTGCACCAATGTGTCATGTCCGCCGGAGATCACTCCGTCTGCTTTGTATGTATGGAGCTGATAGTTCTCCGGATAGTCTCCGTATATCTTGATGATCTTATCTTCTGTGAAGAAGTGAACGTAGTTGTTGTACGCGATGGATGCTGTTACCTCATCCTTGAATCCAAGCGTCACAGCGTAGCTGTCAGACGCGATTCCCGCGAAGTTGTACCACTGGGTAGGATTGCCCAGCTTGCAGGCGAACAGCTCGTTATTTGCTTTGCTCACGCCCCACACGCGGTTATTCAGAGATACTAAGTGGTCAAGATCCGGACAGCGGTTCGTCACCATGAATTCCGTGACGGCTGCGCGATCCGTACTTACCACAACGATGTAGTGGACCTTCGCGCCTTCTTCGCCTTCTTCTCCCACACCCTGAATAACGTGATCGATATATTTCTCCCCATCTGCTGTGATGGAGAAGGAAACTGTATCCAGCGCAAGGAAGCTTCCAAAGTATGCAGACAGCGCGTCCAGGGCATCCTGTGCTGCAGTCGGAATGGATGCCGGCTGGATATACGATGTCTGGGAGGTGCTTATCGCCGGTAGCAGTTTGGTAAATGTCGATTCTATCTGCATCCACATTTCGGATGATGTCGAGTATTTCTTCCAGACCTTGTTGGTCGTGTCGTACCACCACTTCGATGTATCTTCCGGAGCCTCTGCTGACTCTACATAATCGACCGTGATGCCTTCGATATCGCATGGTATCGTCCGCATAATGAGATAGCATTCGTCGTCAAAAGACTGCGACGTGAATCTCTGCACGATTGGATAAAGCTCTCCTGACTCCGCATTGAAGATGACCTTATCTGGCATGATGACGGTATAGGCTCCGATTGTCGCAAAGCTCTTTTCGGAGTCTTCCAAGAGCTGTGGTGAATTCTGAACGATTCGTCCGTCATTGTCGGCTGTGATATCGACATACAGAACGTCTCCGCATACAGCCATCAACGTGTCCTGCTTATATTCGTGCAGGCCGTTCGGATTGCCTGACAGCGCAAGACGGTCAGCCTCTCCATGCCTGGTAGAGATGACCGGATAATTGTCGAGCGAGATGTTCTGCATATCGTAGAATTCTCCGCTCTGCGTTCTCAGGTTATGGTTGTATCCGAGGAATTCCTGTATGAAGGCCTTTGCCTTGTTTGTTGCATTCACTTGCGGGAGTCTCATAGCTTGAATGTTCCTCTGTTGATCGGTTCATGTGCGCGAAGGTATCTCTCTTTCCAGTCAGAAATCCGCGCGTTGTACATTTCCGCGTGGATGTTGTACCGGTCATACTCTTCATTTGCCAGGCAGATCCGGCTTATCAGATACTGCACATACACGTCCGGTTCTTCCAGCATGACCTCGTCCGTCATGGCATCGTGCTTCTCTGCTGATTCTGCAATAATTCCCTCAAACGGCCGCAGAAACATGGAGAGATCCCTCTCCACGTCATTGATCCATGCAAGGATCATGGTATCGCTATACTGATTCGGATGCTCTTCCGAGAGCCGGTCTTTGATTTCCTGTACTGTCATGGTATTAATTCCTTCTGTAAAACAGCGCACCACCCATCATGAGGATGATGCGCTGTATCGCATTTGTCGTTATGAAGTTTACTGATCAGGTGAAGTCCTTCTCTTTTTTCTTGAAGGATTCTTCTTCCTGCTGGATCAGAGTTGCTGTGTTGAAGTCCTGCTCCATGCCCTTCTGGATGACTTTCCATACGAACATCGGAATCTCTACTTCTTTGCCTCTCTGGATTCTCCAGACCTTGCCGTTAACGACAACGGTCACGTCATCTTTATATCGCTCATTATCCTTGAAGAGACGGATTCTGACCTTCTGGTCTTCCCAGGATTTTGATACTGTCGGTTTTGCCATTGTATTCTCCTTCCATCTTGGAAGGGCATCCATCCTGATCGGATATCACAGATGCCCTTCTCTATGTTGATGTATGTCGCCGGTTAATTAGTTGGCACCGTCCTCAAACTGTGAGCATGTCTCAATACGAACCATGTACTGCTCGATCAGACGTTCAGCAACTTTGTATGCCTTCCAGCCTACGGTTGCTCTCTGGTTCAGCGGATCGGCTGTACCAGCGGAACCAAGCTGTTTCACGATGTGCTGTAAGCCACCGCCGGTAATCTCGGTAACACCGAATGCGTTAGCACCCATGATCAGGGTTGCATATACGTCACGACCTTTTGCTCCGCCTTCGCCCGGATATACCACTTCAGCAGAAGTCGGTGTATGTGTCGGAGTATCCTTCAGTGTGATCGTTGCTGCTCCGGCTGCTCCGGCTGCAGCGGTATCGATGGTCATGACTTCTCCGGCGATGATGATATCTCTTCCGGCAAGAGCGGTTGCCTCGTCAGCAGTGATCGCTTCTGCAACGGTAATGACTTTGGAGTTGTAGCTGGAAACCGTAAGGTTACGAGCTGCTTCAGTAAGGTCCTCTGCATGGAAGATCTTTGCCTCAGTAGACTCGGAGAATCTTACGCCGGCTACACGGCCAATCTCGTTTGCATAGATGTTTTCCGTGTCAACATACTGATGCGGAGCCTGCCATGCCGGATCGTCCATGATGTCGTACTCACAAGACGGATGGATGATACCTGCATAGTCGCCGTTGATCTTCGGAGCATTCATTACCTTCAATGTTCTGACTGCCATTCTGATCGCTTTTACGGTCAGGTAATCGTTTCCGGATGCCTCGCCGCCTACAAGTGCTGCACGAGACAGCTTTACGCCTTCGCCGTACTGTACGTTTGTACCGCCGACAAGAACCTCTCTCGTGATGGTATCCAGGGTACGTCCTGCCTGAGAAGCAAGAAGCTCTGTTGCCTGGACAAGGTTGTTGTCGATCGCAGTCAGCAGTAAGGTATCGGAAAGCTCAATGTAATCACCAAACTGACTAATCGTTGCAGTGATGGTGCTTACGGACAGCTTGTTGCCGTGAGGCGTTACGCCTTCAACAAGCGGTTTCAGTGCCTTCGGCAGACTGTCGTACTTACGGAACTCGATTGTTTTACCACCGTTCGCCGGAATCGGATGTTTCTGGCCATGCTGGTCATGTACAAGATTCGGCTCTGCGAGAGTGATCAGATACTTCGAGTAGAAGATCTTCATCTCGGCATCGAGATCCGGAAGTAATGTGGTCTGCGTATTGTCAAAGTGCTTTAAGCTGATGTTCATCAGCAGAAAATGTCTGTTCAATTTGATCCCCTTTCTGTGGGGATACATCGATAACTTAGAAGCTAATCGTCTCCCCACTCTTTGCTCGTCTCGCTATCTCAAGTATGTCTGCCTTGCTCATAGACGAAACGTCAGTCTTATAAGTGATCGCGTTATTGGAATTCAGACCGGCTTCCTGTGGTCTCTGACCTCTGGCCTTGATGTTCTCTGTAACCTGCTTCTGCGTGAAGGCAGCAGTCGTGTTTCTCGTATCCGCAAGAATCTCGTCAAGATGTAATACCTTGTACGCATGTTCCATCGGAGTGCCTGCCTGCAGAAGACGGATAAACTCCGGATTCTGTGCCTCGGCTTCGAGCGAGAAGTTTGGATAATTCTGCTTGATGGCCTCTGCTTCCGCGGTCCACTGCGCGAGCTGTTGGTCAGCCTTCTGCTGATTGACCGCCATCTCCTGCTGCTGCAAGAGTGCTCGGTTTTCCCTCTGGAGTTTTTGAAATTCCATGTACTGAGAGACGCTCATGCCAGCCTCGTCGGCTGCATCCTGCCAGTAAGCGGAATCGCCTTCGAGTGCTTCCATGAGGGATGCGGCATCTTTCGTGCCGTATCTCTGCATCAGCATGTCGATGATCGGCTGAGACTCGTTTACCTGCTTCTCAAGTGCTTTGGTCTCCTTGAACCTACGATTGATCATGTTCTGCGTATCGCGAGTATAGAACTCTTTGTAGTCCGCAGAATTAATGAAATCGTCGTAAGCCTTGCGTCGTTCTTCCAATGTGCGTTCGGATGTTGTTACACCCTTACCGTCAGCGGCGGCCTGACCTTCTTCTGCTTTTCCTTCTTGCTGTGCGTCCGGCTGTTTGCCAAATACAACATTTTTGTACGGATCAGCTTTCTTGTTCGCCCGGTTCCGAGAGGCGGCCTCGGCAAGTAGTTTTTCGCCCTGCTCTCCTGGACCGCTCTGTGTTCCTTCGGCTGGAGCTGCGCCTGCTCCTTCGCCATCAAACCAGTCCAGTTTCACATGAAACAATTGTAAGTCTTTCATGTATTCTCCTTTCAATTTCGCAGTATTTATCGCGCTGTGTCGCTCTTCATCTCGCATGATATAAAAACGCCGATTATGGATTCACCCCATAACCGGCAATTTTTTTAATTATTTTTTCGTGATGTCCTTGATCGTGACGGAGCAGAACTCCGGATAACTCTTCTCAATCTGCAGGATCCCTATCATCACCAATTCAAATGCGCCCTTCACGCGGTTAGATGGATCTTCCAACTCGAACATGATGTAGCCCCATCCAGGCTGGTCTATCTTTGCGGAATGAATGAACAGATCCTGCTCGTTGTTCCGAAGGAATCCTTCCAGCGAAAACATCAGGGCAGAGATTCCGGCACATACTTCCGCGGATCCGGTCGCGTGTCCGTCAAAAACGATAGAATATCTCGGATCAGCAATCGTAATTTCAACCTTCGTCATTATCCTCGTGCTCCTGTATTAGAACTGTTGCCGGTATTCATGTCCGGTGTTGACCTCTGTGCTAATCGCTGTGCGTATGGGAGTCTTGGAGAACGTGACTCCATGATTCCGTCTGTTGCTCTGTTCGTGACTCCTGATCCGCTCGGCGCGTTCTGCTGTGGATGTTGCTGTGCTCCGCCTTCTTCCGGCATCGGTTCTCCCATCGGCTGCTGCCCTGCCATCATGGCCATGGTGCTCATTGCCTGGTTCAGCAGATTCAGCAGTGTCTGCCCCTGCCGTACCTGCTCAATGATCTTGTCCTTTCCTTCAAAGTCCATCATCTCAAGCGCGATCAGAGACTCCTGCGCCCGGTTCGGATCGAAGAATCCCATCGCATAAAGCTCTTTTGCCCGTTCGTTTTCTTCCATCCTGCTGAAAGGATTCTTCTTCTGCGCTTTGATCTTGAGGTCAAAGATCGGAACGCGGTAAGTCTCTTCTCCGGTTGGCAGCATGCCGGTCATCTGTGGACCTATCATGGCATTGCTCATCTGCACGAACTGATATTGTCCTGGCACCTGATTCGTGATCCGGAATGTTCTCGGTTCATCATAGAACTGACGCATGAGCTCGATGCAGAACTCGCAGATATGCGTGTAGGATCTGTAAGATGCAGAGATAATATCACGGCTCTGTTTGTTTCCGGCTTCCTGCAATGCAGCGATTGCGCTGGCAGCAGTGATGCCAGACGCCGTACCGCCGGATGTAACGTCCCGGTTCGAGGACGTTTCCTTCATCTCATCAATCTTCATCTGCAGGATGTTCTCATAGATTGCCGATGGTGGCTGTACCACGATCTCCTGAAGCCTTCTCGGATCTATCTCGCCTTCCACATGGACAATCGGCTTCGTCCAGTCCATAAACTCTTCTGCGTTGATGTTAGTGGAGTTGGATGCAAAGAATCGTTTCTTCGTACCCATGATGGATGCCTCAAGAATATTAGAGGACAGCTTATCGATGTAGAGCTGTGGGTTCCGGCAGATCGCTATATAGCCGAAGCCTGTCGGCATTCCCTTCTCTGGGAACAGCGCGTCGAAAACTACCGGATACTTGCCATGACCGTAATATCCGGTATCGCGGTACTTCGGATCGTTCTCTGATGCATACAGAATGATGTTGTTTACGAACTTGCAGTAATGCAGAAGCGTTCTGCCGTCCTGTGTCCGTCTCTTGTAATACCAATCAACGACCATGCTCTTCTCGGACGTGTCGATATTCTCATCGTATAGGTATCTCGTAACATTGATTACGCCGTTGCCGGTCATGTCCTTGCATTCCGGATACTGGCTCTTCAGGATATCCGTATCCATGATGTCGACGATAAATAGGTTACGGCTCTTCTGGATGTCATTGATGCCAGGCTCCCAGAAGATGTTCAGCACATCCAGCTCCGTGATATTGATGTCGCCAAGTCCATTCAGCTTGGAAGAATCCCAGAAGTTACCATACACGGCCGTTCCATGCTTCAGCTTCTCCCATGTGTTAGAACTATACGTCGCCTGAAAATCGTTGTACTCCATAACGACCGGAAGAACCTGCGACAGAAGCTTTGCGGATGCCTCGTCGCTCTGCTCTCTCGGAAGAACGACCGGCTCCGGATAGTTGTCCATTGCGTCCGCATGTTTGTTCGCCAGCGCGTTAAACATCCACGCGGAAGTGCTCTGCACGTTGATGCGTTCGAGCTCTTCCTTCTTCTTTCCGGCATTGATCATGTCCCAATGCTGAAGCTTGTACCACTTCTCGTCCTCTACGATGCGGTTCTCCAGGTTGGCCTTGCCTGCCTTATACTTCTGCAGGATCATGGTTGCTTCTGCAATATCATCCTCTGTGATGACCTTCTGGACCATGGGATTGTCGACCATGCTCTCCGGCTGTCCGTCCATGTTGGTCTGCTCGTCCTCTCGGCCGTAAAAAATCTTATCTGCCATCTGTATCTCCTTTAACTTTCAAAAAGGTTAGCGGCACCCTACATGTAGGAGCCGGTTGTTTTATATCCTGTATGCCTGATACTGGTCATATCTGCTGCTGCCATTGATGATCCGGTCAAGTGGTGTCTCAAGCGGATCATACGGTTTAATCTTCGGTTTCTCTTCTATCGGCGGAGCAATCGGATTCCTCATGCATACATACCGCCACTCGTCGTAGATGTGATCCTCGCCATCGGTATCGATGTCCTCTACATCCTTCTCGTCATAGACAAGCGCAGGAATCGTCCGGATAAAGTGTTTGCAAGTCGAGAATGTATAGAACATCGGTATGCCGTTCTCATCGAATCTCAAGCGGTAATGGCACTGCATCTTGCCTGAGATCCGCGCATGATCGCCCTTCTCGAAGTAGACTCCATTCCGCTGCATCAGATCGCCTATTGATTCTGTTCCGTCGCTTTGCCATATTGCAGGATCTCCGACGCGATGGATCATTCTGTCCTTGAGGTTCGGATCGTCCGCTTCTATCTCCCGGATCTTCTGCGCCACCACGCTTGGCTCCAGCTTCACGCCGGTATTCGGAGTGCCTGTGCATCCGTAATACTCTCGGATCCGGTACATCCTTCTGTCATGATCTACCGCGTACCATGCGACGGAGAATGGTCTTGTATAGCCCCAGTCGAGACCACACCATATGCTCCACGATTTCGGAATCGGAAAAGGGTCAATAACGTGCGTGCTGATTCTGTCGCCCCTATGATCAGGATCATTCCGCCATTCGCTGAAGACCTGACCGCTAAATGTATCCCAATCGCCGTACAGCAATGCATTCCGCTCTGCTTCCGGAAGTGATGCCAGTCGCATGAGGTATTCCGGATCATTCTCTAATAGCACCTTGTTATCGAATACTGTCGACGGAACGAAGATTCTGCTTCTCCATTTCTTCTCTGTATGCCCATCCGGAAAACGGATCTCCGCGTTCTCCCAGATCGTCTTCATTGGTACTGACGGAGTAATAAATCGCTCCTTCACCCAGCTATGGCCGATGCCCCCTGGGTTCGCTTGCGCTCTGATGTAGCACCTTGTTCCAGGGCCGTTCGGTCTGTTACGGGAAAACAGGTATGAGTACTCGTCCCATAAAAACTGGGTCAGCTCATCGAAGTCTATGAAGTCATATCGTTTACCCTGATAGTTGAGTCTGTCCTTTGTATGCTGCAGCGATCCAAAATAGATCTTCGCTCCGGAAGGAAAGCTCCATACATGCTTCGACTCGTTAAAACGCGCTTTAGGAAATGCCGGCTTATAGATCTCTGCACTCCGATCCATTAACTCTGTAAGCTGTGGGTAGGTCTTCCGCAGAATAAGTCCGCGGTAATGCGGTATATGTACCTGCCGTAATGCTTCAGCAAGAGCACAATCGCTCTTCCCACCACCTGCTGCGCCGCCGTATAATGCCTCGTCTTCCCATCTCTGCATGAGGGCAAGTTGTTTTGGTTGTGGAGTCCATATCACGTTAGCCATCTGCTTCACCTTCTTCCGGCGGAAGTTCCGGTTCCATAACCATCGGCATTGCAACAACACCTGTCGTTTCCTCTTCGACATCCATCTGGATCTCCTGCCGGTCTCTCCAATGCAATTTGTCGCGGTTCTTCAGCCAGAAGATCTGTGCTGTCGTATCCGGCTTAAACCATCGCTCATACTCTCGGTATAAAACCATTTCGCCGGTCTCCGGATCCCTTCGCCATTCCCGTTCTGTCTTGAAATATCCCAGCGCGGCATTCTCAAGAGCTTCCTCAACCTCGGAATCGTACATGGCCTTCGTCTTTTTTAAGGCGGCCGATATGGACGGATACTTGTTTTTCCATTCCTTCAGAGTGCTTCTGCTGATATCCATCTGTTCAGCAATTTCCTGATCCGTCAGGCCATTACGCGCCCATTTGCGTAGCAACAGCAGACCGTCCTCGGTCAGCCACTCCTGATATTTTGCTTTAGCCAAGCGGATCACGCCCTGTCTTTTTCGTATTCATTCTTCATCCATAGCACATCCGCGGTGCTACTTTCACCCCATAAGGACATAAAAAAAGAGCCGGATCATTCCGACTCTAATCTGAAAGCGATATACATATTATCGCTATTCAATTACGATCGTATAGCTGACACCATCTTCCGCCAGATTCAACGTTCGCACAAACTGATTGGCCTCTTCCAGCGTCTTGAATTCCTTTACTCGTTTCTCTTTGATTTTTCCTCTTCTGCCGATTGATAATTTATATACCACGAACATCTTTTCCCTGCCTTTCAAACATCAAACATTATCAGTAATAACCCAGCCACAAGTAATAGTATACCGGCTATACATAACCATTTTCCTACTTCATCCATCTTTTCTTCCTCTCCCGAATACAATCTCTTCCAGAATTTCGATAAACCAATCGGCTGTTGTTTCATCGTTGAAACTTGCGACCTTGTAAGTGCAGCCATCTATCTGTACTGCAAGACAAGGATTCTTTCTTCCCGGAAGATGCGTCATGATAATTCTTGGTTCGCTCTCTTCATCCCTTTTGGTTAGATATAAGATTCCTTCCATTTCACTCTCCTCTCCACGGTTCTGGTAATGGCATCCAAGCAATAACGTCTCTTACGCCGTTATCCCATAAGTCACTCCAATTTTTAGTGCTTGCATAATACCATCCAACGCCGATTTCACCCGTTTTCTTGCACCACATAACCGCACCGTCTGGTGTCTCCCAAAAGTCATGGTAATCACTATCTTCCGGCAATCGTTCGCTGCATGGAATCCACTGCTGTACGGACGGTAACTTCTTTATTCCGCTGATCACGTGCTTGATTGCGTCTCGTTCTCTTTGACCACCACGTCCAGAGCTATATGTTTCAATCCATTCTTCAGCTTCATTAATCGCATCCTGTCTGCGTATTAAATCATCCATCTTCCTCTCCTTCCTTTAGTTTGGCCATAAAGCAGCACATATGGTCATACATTTCCTTTACGCCGGAGCAGAGCTCATCATTATCGTTGGTATTCACTTCGATATATTGCCCATAGTTGCGGTCTCCGACTTTAACTATCCAGCCGACCGTCTTCGGTTTAATGATAATTTTCCAGTCCAAATTCCGTTCTTCTCCATATTTCGCTCCGCTCTTTATTCCATACCCACAGTAGAAATCATCTCTTTCGAAGCATGCGCCCAATAATGGGCAAATATAATACTTCCCGCTTCTGTGCTCATGCCCCCACATGCAGTCTTTGCACCGAATAATTTCCCCGCTCGTCCCGTGTATTTGTTCGAATTTTTCCATGTCCGCATCATCAGAGAATGGCACTATATATTCATGCATCATCGTTCACCTCTTTTCATTCTCTTTCGGAAATCATCCTTTGTAATCCTCAAAGTTCCATACCGTCTGAAAGATCTGCCTACTGTTGCACCATCTTTGCAGCCTTCTAAGTTTGTGGCCTTTTGGCAGATCCTGCTTGTTGTAGATCATAACATACGGTTGCGCGTCGAAAGCACGCAGCGCGTTAACCCTGGCAAGATCCTGATCAAATGTCGTATCAAAGTTTGTGAGTACATATATAACAATCTTGTGTCTATCCCAGCCTGTTATGTCTTGGAACATCTGTAGCTTTTGGATGATGTCGTGTCGGTCTTGCCATCGATCCCATGCGAAGTGAATATACTTCACCTTGATTTTTTTGATCAATTCTGCCTTTTCTTCCGTCATGAGGCGTAGGTCTAACCCCTGGGTGAAGTCCACATAAGCCTTGCTATCAATTAACTGTTGAAGATTATCCTTCCATCCATTCACGGCGATGATGTTCGGATCCAACAGTTTTATATTTTTCTGTCCCTTCCAAAACTCATCCAATGTTGCTACAGTTTCACCTTTGCCTTCCTTCTTTTGCACGATACAGAAGTCACATCCTCTTGGGCATCCTCTTGTTATGTACCCATAGGCTGTATCTTGAATGCCATACAGCGAGTAATCCGGGTAAATGTGCTCGATCGGATGGAGCAGATTCTTGCTGCTTCCGTATCCGGTTCCGCCCTTTACGATCCGATCCGCATTGATCGGATATTCATAATCCTTTGTGAACGAGAACACCTTGGACATATACACAACATCGTAACGCCCCCCAACCAGAGGCTCATATCGTTCTACATCATCGCCTTGTTTTTTGTGCCATGCAGACAGTTTCATTTGCACAAGATTCGGAAAATTATGTCCATCAACATCTATCAATCCTACTTTCATTTTGCTTTATCACTCATCCTCTTTGCTATCTCATATACAACATTCACCGTCACTCCATTCCCTGCCTGCTTATATAGCTGGGAATCGCTGTTCACAAATTCTGCTCTGTCGAAATACTCATCTGGTATTCCTTGCAGCCGGAAGCACTCTCTTGGAGTCAGCTTCCTTATCCTTTTGCCTTCCAGGACCATTGGTATACTTCCCCCCCCCACTTGGTGTTTTCAAACACGGAGCCAGTCCGATCTTATCGTAGACTCTTCCAGCTTGAGATTTATATCCATTCGGATTGTTATAAATATTTCCTAATCGTTTAATTTTTGACATATACGATCACTGTTCCACCTAGGTTAGATGGGCCTTTATAATCTCTTGCTAAAAGTGTTCCTGCTAACTGTGTTGCTCTTGGTTTGGTAGTATCCTTTAGTCCTGCTATCATCGGAATCCTTGTGGAATCCGTTAACTTTGACGTACCCCCCCACAAATTGGGTATACTCCATTCGACAATGCGCTATACCTTGTCGTTATAGTATTACTGATGAATCCTTGTAACTCATCAGTCGCTCCACTACTTGCTGCGAGAGGAAATATTTTTCGTTCACCGTATCTTCTAAGATGTCCGACAGTGTACACGCGCTCTCGGTTTTGAGGTACTCCGTGCAGTCCAGAGTTGAGTAATTGCCATTGGACATCGTACCCCCACCGGTCCATTTCACAGAGTATTTCGAAAAAGTCCCAGCCTCTGTTACTGCTAAGCATGCCCTTAACATTCTCATAGACCAACCATTCAGGTCTATCTTCTTCTGGTAATTGCCGTAGTATTCTAAATACTTCTCTAACGAGAGAGGAACGGTCACCGTCGAGCCCTTCTCTTCTTCCGCTGATTGAAAAATCCTGGCATGGTGCTCCGAAGCACCAGCAATCGGCCTTTGGAAGATTTCCGGCATGTACTGCTCGAATGTCATCTGAGTACCATTCTCCATTCCGATACTCATCTTTTAGGATCTCCCGCACTCGTTTTTTTTTATCGAGAGATGCCAGGAATTCTCTCTGCTCTTCTGTAATCAGATGCATGGAAGTATATGAAGCCACCGCATATTTATCTGCTTCGCAGAACCCTATGCACTTATGGCCGGCAGCTTCCATGCCTAACCTGAATCCGCCTATGCCAGCGAATAAATCTAAAAACGTCATTCTTCCACCTCATCTAAGCTGTACTGCATATATCTGACAAGCTCGCCGTATCTGTTCTTCCGGTCCACCGGTTCCTTGTGGATCTTCACGCCTTCTCGCCGGAGCTCGCTGACTCTGGTGGCCAGCTTCGTTATCCCCAATTCGCTGAATGCTTCCATCGGCGTGATACTTCCAAAATCCTGCATGTACTTAACGATTCTCTCTCCCTGTGTCATCGTTTTCTCTCCTTTCTCCGTAACTGCAAAAACTGTTATCGCTGTCTATCTCGGCATTGAAGTGTGTGCATTCGTAGTACCCCATAATGTCAGGATTTCTGTTGAAGTGTTTGCAGTCCTTGCATCTGATTAACGGTTCAAAGCTGACAGATCCTCTGATCTCCGTATGATTCTGTAATTCAGCAATTGGTGATTCAAATTGTTTCATGCGCATTTGAACGATGTACTCTTTGCCATTGCTCAAGACATCTGCAATCCCTTTCCCCAATTCCGTTGAAATGCTGCTTGAGATCCACTCGAGAAAGCCCGGATCGCTCGACAGAAATGAGTTGTCTGCAAGTCTCTTTGTGCTAAAGGTTTTTTTCATCGTCCTCTCCCTTCTGCGGAGCCGTAAGCCCCACGGTAATCGTGCTGATGTATTTCTCGTCTTCCGGAAAGATCAGATCCTCATTGAGATTCAGCTTCCAGTCATTCTTCCTTAGAGCCTTGAAGACTAATCTCTTGCCCAGGTACTCGCCGGTCTCGTCGTCGTGCACATCCTCGCCGTACTGATAAGCGATACTCTTGCAGTATATCTCCATCATAGCTTCCTGCAGACCCTTGATTGCGTCGTCCATCTGACCGTTCAGCTTCTTGATCTCAGCCTGATCCTTAACGTGCTGATCCGTAAGTGCTTTGATGTTCTCCTGCAGATTGCGATTCTTTAAATTAAGCTGATAAATCTTGCCCTTCAGTTCAGCGATTTCTGTTTTTTTCATATTTGCCATCTGTATCTCCTTCGTAAAATTCATTCAATGCTTTCGCGTATGTACACTTCTTCCAATCGCCGACGCAGTAGGCTTTGAGATACCGTCTGCAGGTCTTCTTATCCGGAAACCTTAAAGCGGTCTTATTCTCGCAGCCTATATCCGTCTTCGTGTCCCACATGAAGTAAGGACACGCGAAGTTGAAGTGCCAGTAGTCCATTGCCATCACCCCTCTGGTACGATCCACAGATATCCATCTGCGTCCTCATAGCAGCCGACTCTCGTATTAAAGTTCAGCGGACGCTCGTAAGATGGTCCGTCCGGCTCCGGAGTCCACACGCAGATTCCTCGTCTTCTGTCGAAGAATGCGGACACATAGTTCTCTGCTCTCTGCTGTGCCTTGCCGTTGTTCATCCAGAGCGCGATTGTCGGTACTCTGCTGCCTGCCTCAGACTCCATGTATCTGTCGAGGATCGTGATTGCCCGGTCATAATCCATCCAGCCGATACGGTTCCACCATGCCTCTGTCACTTCCGGAGAGATTGCATAGGTCATGCCTTCTTTGACGACAGATTCAAAACGCGGATACATGATCTTGATCTGTTTAAGGAGCATCTTAATTTCGTCCTTGCTCATATTACTTCCATCCCTTCCAGATTCTTACTGACATATGTGTCTCTGTAATTGCCCTCAATCACTTTGAGAAAATTGTTCGGATCAGAAAACCAGTCATACCTGAGCTTCTTTCCAATCCCCGCCTGCTCGCGGAAGAACCCCTGATTGTCGATGTCTCGGATCACGTCCAGGAACGCCTCGTAAGAATCGACGTACTGAAGACACAGCCTTGTGTTCTCGACGCGTCTGCTCATAAGCGGCATGCTCTTAATGTTTTTGGTGACTTCCTGCTGATTCCAGAGATTGAGGATCTCATCGAGGTTATCCGGATATAATTCCCGGATCGGCGACGCAGATGCAGTGCTATCTTCTTCTACTACTCTATTCTTATCTAACCTATCCTTACCTAACCTAACCTGTGTATCCATGTTGTATCCATTCTGTATACATTCTGTATCCGAAAGCGTATATGCTCTGTTCGGCTTAACGTCCAGCATTGCTTTTTCATCTGTGTAGACCGTCGGTTTATATCTGTCACTTTGGATATAGTTGTGGATCTTCCAATGCTTAATGACCACCACTCCGGACTCGAACGGAATGATGAAATTCTTGGCTACCAGCAGTTTCAGATCGTCATCTGTTGCTCCGATCATGCGCTGGATCTTCTTCGGATTGTTAATGAATCCGTCATCATCGGCTCTCATTGACAGATGGAAATACAGACTCTGCGTTGACAGAGGCATGTCCAGAAACGCGTCGCTGTCGATGATTGTCTTCGCGAACATTCTTCTCTCTGCCGTAGTTACACCTCCTTTATTCTGATGCCGTATTTATGTAACATCATTTTACGTTTCAGCTTGTATAGATCCGTTCTATATCCTTTCGCATCCTCAACAACAGTTTTATCTGTAAGCCTATCTACATACACAAAATCAGCTATGTATGATGCAGCTCGCTCTATTACCTTGCCGGTCTCCGGATCCTTCTGTGTCGGGATCAGTTCAAACTTCACCTGCGTCCGCAAATTCAAGATCTCACCGGCCTCTTCCAGGAGACGAAGCGTCGCATAACGCTTCGCCTCTCTGGTACTGTCAAAGGTCTTGCAGCCTATTGTTTTCTTCTTGTTTCTGTACTTGTTGTACATGGCACACACCTCACAGCTTAATATACGGTCTGATCGTAAGGTCTACCGGCTTGTTAGGATCCAGTCTGTTAAGTAGGAGCTTAACGAAACCTGCTGCCTCATCCGCAGTGCAGTCAGTAATGATGCTGTGCTGTACATTGTTTTCGTCGGTTGTATAAATTGCATATCTTTTTTCCATTGATTTTTTCCTTTCCGTTTGTGACACCCCCTGGGCCCCAGACCAACTGAGGCCCTTTTACTTCGTGATAATACTGGCGGTGCTATATCTGATTACCAGAGAGAGCTCTGCTCTCCGGTAACAGGCCTCTGTGTTTCTTCCTGCTGTGGTGCAGGCTCCGGCGCATTCATCGGTTCTGCGTCCGGGATTTCCTCTACCGTGACCGCATCGACATAATCGTAACTTCCGTCTTCTTTTATGACCGCTGTATCGGCTTCATATGCCTTCTGCATATCAATTGACATGATTCCAAATCGACCAATCAACTGCCTGATCATTGTCTTCATGGCCATACTGTCGAAGTCTTTCTCCCAAAATGTGTATCCCTTCTTTGCTTTGTAGCCTTTCGAAAATTTCAGAGCATGTGCTTCCATCTTTTTCTTGCTCCAGTACAAGGCCTTCCGGAATCCGTTCATGTATTCGTAGAAAGCGTAATAACCACATGTCGGAGTCTGTTCCCTGATTTCTTCATCTTCAATGAGGTTGACCTCTATGGTTTCTTCCATCGGATCGTACCGGACCAATTCGCCTTCTTTGATTGGCAGAACATTGATTTTCTTGTACTGACCGGAACGAATTGCGAGCTGAAGAATTCCCTTGTATCCCAAAATGAAGGCAGCCTCATCTACCCCTTTGTTTTTAAAAGGGACCATATAGTATTGGCCAAGCTGTGGTGACGGTGAGAGCTTTAATGACTCTCCAAGAAGAGCGGCAGACAGAATGCTCTGCTTCGTACAATTCTGAAGCGCAGGGTTAGTCTGAACCGCTGACACGACCGAAGTGATAAATGTCTTCGAGTCTTTTACAATGCTGCTAATTTGGGCTTTTACCGCTTCGTTTGACATATACGCAGCGATTCCCATTCTCTGTTTGCTGTTGTTCTTTACCAGCGAATTATTAACCATCTTTCCTTCTCCTTTTCCTGCGATTTTTTTGCTGTTCTTGTATCGTGATCCACCTACAGTTAGTAGGTTCGTAATTCCCATCTGGGTTAATCCGATCTATTGTCAAATTATCTTGGTATCCTGACGCGAGAGCCCACTCAGCGAATTGGGAGAAACTATTCATCCATTCACTGCATACCGTTATTCCCCTTGCTCCGTACCATCTGTAATTGTCATTGTCTGGTCTATAGCAGCGTTCTCTCATTCTGTAGTAAATTCTATGGAGCCTTGTCCCGGAAAGCCCATGTTTCCGATGCTGATCTCCGCAAAGCTCCTTGTGATAACATCCGCATGACTGCGTAATTCCTCTTCTAAGCTGTTTTGAATCAGAGTAGGTAGTTTTTCCGCAATCACATTTGCACTCCCAACGAGTATTGCCACAATTACCATTTGGAGCTCTCTTGATAACCGTCAGCCTTCCAAACCTTTGTCCTGTTAGATCAATAAGAGGCGGCATTATTCCTCTCCTTTCTCTTTAAGGTATTCCTCAAATTCTTCTTTTGGAAAAAGCTTTTCAACGAGCTTCAGCGCAACCATCAGATCTTCCAGAATGGCGATCGGATCGCCGGTCTCATCTGCCATCTCTCTGTAGATTTCTCGAATCGCGGTAGAAACATCTTCGATAGACAGCGGTTTCTTCCAGTTCTCAAATGTTTCTCTTGCTACTTCATGTTTTTGTGAATTCTCTTTGATTTTCTCTGAAAAATTCATATTCATTCTCCCTTCCTGAATTCAATGCCCTGCATCCTGAAAAATTTCTCAAGTTCCAAAACCTGCCGGTATGTCATATGTGCCGTGAACGTGATCCACTTCATTTCTTCCGGAGCCGTCTGCGGAATCGGTGGCTCAATCGAATGTGCCAAATGTGCTTTGCAGATATGTTCCGGCTCATCCTCTACCGCTGCCTTCCTTGCTTCATATTCTGCCTTCCGCTTTGCCTGCTCCTTCAGATCGTTGACCAGCACCATTGCCTGGCCAAGATCCAAGGTCTGACGGAACCGCTCAATCGCTTCGTAGGAATACTCTTCAAGCTTATCCAGTGTCTCCATACCGGAGTTATACTTGTCGATCGCCTCGTGCATCTCATCCGTGATCTTCTTCATGCTGTATGTCGTGTTCAGCCATTTGGTGTTCCAGATCGTCATCAGGTCAAACGGTCCTGCGAGGTTCTCCCATGTCTGTTTGATGCTCTCGGTCTTCGTCTGTTTCTGCAGTTCCTCAAATGCCTTGACCTGATTGTCAATCATATCGATCGGCTCCTGAATAATTGCCTTGATCTCGTCCAGCTTCTGCTCCAGTGCCGTATACGGCTGCAGAAGGTCTGCCTTTACCTGCTTCCTCTGGCTGTCGATTGCCTCGATAACCTTCCTGAGTTTGGCTCTGTCGGCCTTTGCCTCTTTGATCTGATCGTCCGTATAGACCAGATCCTTGTAATAGTTCACGCGTTCCGCCACTTCGTTTTTCAACTCGTCGAAATTGAATGTGATTTCCTGCGGAACCTGGTAGTCATTAATTTTCAGATTCATTTACTTTTACTCCTTCCTGATAAGTGATATGTGATACGTTGATTGGATAGCCGTCCATCGTTGCAAGCTTAACGTCTCCGCAAGCGATGGCCTGCTTAAGGACCATCCGCTTATAGGATCTCTGCGGGATGTTGAGACCCCAAATGCTCTTAACGAAGGTCAGTTCCAGCAGCAGATTTCTGCCAAGATCCTTGACGATCGTCACCTTCTCCGGCGGAAGTGACGTATCAATCCCGCTCAGGATCCGGATGTCCGCACCTTCGAGATAGCTAAGCCTGTCGTAGTGATCCGACAGATGCTGTCTCGGTTTCATTGCAGTGTGATATGCCATAGATATTTGCCCTCTCTTTCTTAGAATTCCGGCAGAATCAGTGCCGGCCTTTGCTTTTTTATTACGTTCTCGTTCCAAAACCGCTCTGCTGCCTGGAACAGATACCGGATATCGTCCTCAACATCCGCACGTTCGATGTGGTAGTGTCTTGTCTGACAGTAGACCTCTCCATTGATTTCCCATCGGAGCTGTGCTTTCAGCTTTGCGAATTGAAATTCCGTTACTCCCATGTACCACATAAGCTGGCAGTAGTAATTGTCCGGTATCCGGTCATTCCACTTTTCCTTCTGGCGACTGCTCATGACGTTTGTGGTCTTGATTTCAAGGATCCCTTTCCTTCCGTCCTTGTCTGTGATCCATCCGTCAAGGGAAGCCGTAGCAAATGGGTACTTATCATTTCGCCACAGGTTGTTTCTGCGGTAGTCAACCCTGTACTGTGGGTAGTCCAGCCGGAACATTTGCCGGAGCGATGCTTCTGCCTTTGTCCCGTACACGACCACGTCCTTGTCGCTGATATCTTCCGGCTCCGTGATTCCTACCATTTCCTGCCAATACTCAACATTGCTCTTCCATGGGTTCAGACCTACGATGCAGGAAGCTCCGGATCCGCCAATCAGTCTTGCGTTCAGCCACTCGTTCCGGGTATCGAAGGTGGTCATGATCACGCTCATCTGCTCACCTTCTTTCCATCTCGTCAGCCAAATAGTTATCCAGCTTTTCCCAGAAGAAGAAGATTTTCGACCTGCTCTTTTTGTTACGGTAGCCGATCTCCTTGAAGACTTCCTTATGAGCGAGCTCTCTCAGCATCTGTTCGGAATACCCTTCGCTTTTCAGCTTACTGATACTTACAAGCTGCATCTCATCTCCCCCTCTCGTACGCTTCGATCTTCGCATCGATGCGAGCGATGGTCTCATCAGATCTTGTCTCCGCTCCCTTCGCAACTGCGATCAGGACGATGACGATCATGATTGCCGCGATACCAAAAGCTAATAATTTCTTAGTCATCTTCTTCCCCTTTCAGTTCTTCCCACAGTTCCTCGAACAGCTCGTCGAGTTCAACCGTCAGCTCATATCCGAACATCCTTCTCTCCTTTCTTTGTTCAAACCTTTGAACCTTTAGGGCAAATAAAATACAGCCCTGCGTCTTTCAAATTTATGTCAAGGGCTTCGCTCCAGGTTATGATGTCATCCTGAGAGAAACCTATCTGACCATTCATTTTTCGTGATACAGTCTGTACCGATAGCCCAATATGTTCCGCAAATTTCTGCTGCGAATCATATTTTTCAACGATCCGCCCGCGCAATTTTTTGTACATCGCTTTCTCCTTTCTGATTATTTGTTCAAACCCTTGAACCACTGTTGAAAGTTTAACTCTTTGAACTTATCTTGTCAACTACTTTTGTTAAAATATTTAAACTTTTTGTTGAAGCGTCTGAACGGCGGTTGTATAATGATGTTCCAGAAAGGAGATTGTTATGAATAAAGAAACAAAAAGAATTGAACAGATATCCCAAGAGCGGATCAGAGATATTATCAATGAATATTGCAACGGAAACAGAATGGAATTTTCTGAAAAAACAGGAATAGGGAAATCATCTATTTCTCAATATGTTAACGGCACAAATGCTCCAGGAAGTATTACAGCATCAAAGATCGGTGAGGCCTTTCACCTTAATCCAATGTGGGTAATGGGATTCGATGTTCAAAAATTTTCCGTCGAAGAACATGAGCAAGCGAGGGCTCGCCGTCTAAGTGCATACGCTTTAGCACTATTGGATATTGTCGATGGCATGAATGATGAGGGTATAAAACGGCTTAAAATGTATGCCGAAGATATCAAGGATAAATACAGAAAGGATGATGAAGATGAGAATTAAGAAGCTGGTTATCATTGCCGTCCTCGTTCTCGGAGTTCTGTCAATCCTCACAGCCTGTAATGACGATCACGACGATTATTATGCAGAGGGATATAATCAGGGAGAGGACGAAGGCTACGATGCCGGTTATGAGTACGGATATGAAGACGGTTACAAAGACGGTTATCAGGATGCACTTGAGGGAAAATAATTATGGGAAAGAAGTACAGTAAGCAATTATCATTCGGATATGATTCCAATGGCAAGAGGATCCGGAAGAGATTCTATGCGGACACCCTTGCAGATCTTGAGGAACAGATCTTCCAGTACAAGCTTGAAATGCGGCGCACTACGAATCCTTCCGACATCACCTTCGAAAAGTATTCGGAGCATTGGTTCGAGACTTACAAGAGCCATCTCGCCACGCAGACCAAGAGCACATACCGGACGCACTTGAAACACTGCTCTTCCCTGAATCCTTATGAGATCCGGAAGATCACCAAGTCCATGTGCCAGCGTGTTGTGAATGAATCCTGGGAGCATCCGCATGCTGCGAAGGGAGTCGCTGACGTGCTGAAGCAGATCTTTCAGACGGCAGTCTCCGATGGGATCATCACGACAAATCCTGCAGGTCAGCTCTCGCGGCCGAAGCTGCCGAAGTCAAAGTTCCATCTGCTCACCCAGGAAGAGCTCGATGCTATCGATCGTGCGGATCTCAATGAGCAGGACAGATTCTTCGTAACAATCATGCGTGTCTTCGGTCCGCGTCCGGGCGAGGTTCTCGCACTGCAGCCCCGTGACTTTGACTTCCGCAATGGAGTCCTGCACATCACCAAGAACCTTGAGCTTCCTTCCGACAACACCAGCAAGCTGAAAGCCACAAAGACAGAGGCCACAAGAGATATCCCTATACCGGCTGCGATGGAGTCCTACTTCAGGAAACGTGTGGCGGCCGCAGAAGGCTTTTTACTCTTTCCCAAGGCAAACGGTGGTCTGTACACGAGAATGGCTTACAGACGGCTTGCTGAGCGCATATGGAAGGCTGTGAACATCGAGCTCGGTGGAAACAAATATCTCAACCTCACTGAAGGTTTTCGCTTGTACGATATGCGTCATCGTCGAGCCACAGATTTATATTATATGTCCCAGCGCGGAATCATAAGCTGCAAGCAGGCAGCAGCCCTCATGGGACACAGCGAAGAGGTATTCATCCGTACTTACAGTCATATCGATTCGAGCAAGGAAGGATTAGACCATATCTACGACGATCTTGCTGTGACAAATCTGTGACAGCAAGCCAATCTGTGACACGTCTGTGACGCAGGAATGGCACATAAACCTAAAGAATTCAAAGGAATAGCAATAGTAAAAAAATGGCGGAAACCCTTATATATCAAGGGAATCCGCTATTTTATAGGGTAAGCCACAAACGGGATTCGAACCTGCGACCCCTTCATTACGAGTGAAGTGTCCATTCCTTTATTTACAGGCTTTGTCGGGCCTATCTGTGACAAAGCTGTGACAGAAACTTGGTAAACAAGTTACCGGCAAGTTTAAAACAAGTAACGAAAAAGGCTCCCGTTTCCGGGAGCCTCTTCCGCACTTTTCAGGAGAGGGTTTTGTATGCCTTGGGAATAAAAGCATGTATCTCAAAAAGAGAAGGTATCTACGGCATCTTTAGAATACTATTTTCCGGTTTTAGGTTCACCCCTAATCGCAAAATTATTTTTGCGGATCCTCAAATCTGTTCGGCAGATCCTTGACGCTTTCGACGCCGGCTTCTTCCTTCATCTTCTTCTCGATGTTCTGCTTGACCGTCGTTGTCTTAAATCCCATGTTATCGACGAGGTCCCAATAGATGTCAAGGAATTGCTCTCGGTCATTCTTGTATGCTCCATACAGAAGATTATAGACTTCCTTGTGGTTACTCTGGATCGACTTCGTATACTTCATATACTCGTATTCACCGGAGTATTCGCCCTTCGACTGCAGACCCCATCCAAGCGGAACATTAAACAGCTTCCGCACATTGGCAGCAGGGATTCCGAATGCGTTCGCGATATCCTGGATGTTGCTCTCCATCTTGATTCCGGCGTTCTGCCAGTATTCTCCATTCTTCTCAATCGGATTGCCATCGTCGTCTGTCTTCAGCGTATCTTTAACCAGATCAAAGATGTTGCTACCAGCAGAGACGAAGTCTGACAGTGCTGTAATCGTGACGGAGTTGAGTCCGTAATACTTCTCATCGAACAGCTTCGACGCGATCAGTTCCCATGCTTCTGCTCCGAATGGGATCATGCCGGCAACAGATGATGCCATATCTTTGCTGAGGCCGGTTGCGATGCCCTCGATCGATGCATTGCCTTCCTTGTCCTCGTAATTGTCCTTCTTCCGGCGGAGCATGTTGTAGGCAAATGTCATGGCAGCGAATACCAATGTTGAGATCAGAAGCGCGGAAACGCCGTTCTTAAGCTTCTGTCCGGCCAGCTTCTTGGCTGCCATTGCGGTCTTGATTGCCTGCTTGTCATCGCTTCCTGCGACCGCATTGTAGTGGCGTACTTTCGCGTTGTAGTCTCCGATCGCATCGTACAGAATATTAAAGTTCTGGAACGGCTGTGTCTTGAACATCATGATCGACGCAAGCAATGCGTTATCATCTCTCAAAAGATCCGGCCGCTGCATCGTCGTGTAGTTCGGCTGTGTCTCTTCAATGACCTGGTTGTAGATGTCTGCGACCTGACGATAGTATTCATCAGTTCCGACCTCAAGGTCCTTGTGGTTATCTCTTACATAATACTCTGCTGCCTTCCACAGCTTCTTCGTTGTCGCGATATCAATCGCCTGGATCCAGTTCAGAGCCTTGTGACCGTTTATTAGTCTGTTCATGAAGTTATTGCTCTGCGCGATGTCTCCAAGCTCCTGCGTACTGTATCCTTGCATTCTGTACCACAAGAGTGGAGTATACTTCTTAATCAGTTCAAGGTCCATCTTGCCGGATAATCTCGTGTTTCCGAAGGCCTTGATGAGCGGAGACCATCCAAGCACTGCTGCCGCTGTCGGATAAGAAGCTGCCTGCTTCATTGCGACGGAAAGGTTCAGCGTCAGAACAGCTCCGGCATAATTGGACCGTACCTTATTCAGCGTCGCATTGATCCGGCTTCTGCTCTTCCGGCTGTTTCCTTCCAGATCAGCCAGCATATCGTTGATATACTTCTTGCCTCTTGTTCCCCATCTCTGTCCGATAACATCCATGAGAGACATTTCGTAGCCGGTATGTTTTCTTGTCGGTCTTCCGGTCAGCGGATCTACTGCGTCCTCGAACGTCATCGGCGCAACGTCTTTAATCTTTTTGAAGTTCCGTACCGGAATTGCAAGTCCGACAAACTTCGATGTATCGTTAATGCTCTGCGTAAGGATCTCAAACGAATCTCTAAGCATGATCGGATTCTTTGCTTTGATACGTTCCTTCAGGAATCCCATTCCTTCGATTGTGGAATCCGCAATGAAGTCCTGGTAATCATCACTTCCTTTTGTATAATCCTTGTCCGCATTGATTGGGAAGTAGTCCTCTACTTCCGCCAGGGAATATCCGTACAGATCCTCGCTGACCGCATTGATTGCTTCCTGCGACATGCGATTGTAGTAATTGCTCATTGCAACGACCGCTGCCTTGTCCTTGGCGTTCAAGTACTTATCAGCCATGTTCTGAATCTGCGACCGTGTAAACTGCACAATCGTTCCGTGTGCGTAAGCTTCCAGCAGATCGCCTTTGCGATACCGCTTGATATCCGGAATGCGGACACCGCCGACCTCAATATGGCGCATGTTGTCATCGTTTCTGCTGTGCATATAAAGACTCATCAGCATTGCCGGAGTAATCTCTACGCCATCGCGGATCTTAATGGTCTGTGCCTTCTTGCCCATGATCCTGTCTAAATACTTCCGGTCAGAAGTCCATTTCTTGAACATGTCTCCGGCCTTCATTTGGAAGTCTATCATCTCTCTCTGACCGTCGGACAGTCTCTTCGTCGCAAGGTACAGCGGATCATCATCCCAGTAGTCCGTCATTCTGTGGATCGCTCTTTCTGGAGTTAATGTTCCTGCAATAAACAGATCGTCCAGCTTGCCAAGTTTGTTTCCTTTGGATCCGGAAACATTCTGAATGACCTGCTGACCCATGAGGAATACATCCCTTCTATCCTGATCACGGATCATCTTGTTATCAGTACGGAGCTTATGCTCAAAGGCCTTCATGACCTTTGTAAGTGCTCTTACATCCTCGATGTCCATATCCTTGATCTGCGTCTTCTCAAGGCGGGAGATGGCATCCTCGATTCCGGTATCGCGAAGGAAATTCTTATCATCCTTAAACTGCTGTTCGTACCATTCCTTCCAGCCTTTAAGCTGTTCGACCTTTCCGTTTGTAATACTGACGGCGACGGTATCCAGGGTTCCAAGCATTTCCTCAATCAGAGCACGATTTGCCTTTGTCGTTTTGACGCGTTCAAGCCTCTGAGAGATCCGGAGCAAAGCTTTACGATCTGCGGATTCCTGTTTTCGCTGTCTTCGGTTCTGCTGGATCTCTTTATAGTGATCTTTCAGTTCCTGGATACGCTTGTCGCGGTCTTCTCTTGCAGCCTTCAAGGATTCCTTGGTCTTCTGCTGGAGATCCTTCTTGAGCTGTTCGATCCGCGCGTTCTTTTCCTGCCGGAGTGCGTCAACAGCCTCGGTCTTCTCTTCCTGCATCTTCTGCCGGAGATTTTCTCTTGCTTCCTTCTGGCGGTCTGCAAACGTCCGATGCGGAGCCATATCCATGACATCCGTCAGAAGTTCCATTGCCACAGAGTTCGTGGCTTCGGTCATGTTGTAAGAATCAAACATCAGATCAAGGCGGTACGGCTGCAATTCCTCGACCGTGTTTGCAATCGTCATGAGCTGGTCTGTCGGATTCATGACGGAATCCGGGAAGAGGCTGGTTCCGTATGCTGCCTGAAGTTCACGATAGAAGTCTTCTACCGGAACACCGCTCTGTGTCGACATATCCATGCGGCCGAAATACTGCCGTCTCCATACGCCGTAATCTGCGATATCGCTCCGGATCTTATCAGAGATATAGATCTTCGTCTTGCGGATATGCTCGACGATTTCCTTCTCCGGATTCTCGGTCAGCACCTTCGCTGATCTGACGATCTCATTTGCAAGAGGAAGGACCTCATCTGCAAGCTGGTTGAAATCCTTCTTTCCAAAGTGGAAGTCTTCTGCATACTTCCGCAGTTTCTCTGTCAGGTCTTCCTGCTTCATGGACAGACCATAGTTTCGAATATATCCCTTCGCCGTCCGTTCGATCCGTTTGGCATCGAGCTTCGGATTGTTGGATAACGCATTCAGCCTCGTCTCGCCCTTGAAGTATTCCGCTCTACCGGCGTTTTTCTTGTTTTCTGCCTTCAGCGCATTGAAGTCTCTCTTCAGTTCGTCAAATGCCTGGTTCAGCTTCTCAACGTCAACGATCTCCCTGGAGAATCTGCTGCTGTTGAATCCATTGACATACGCCTCATACATCGGCTGATTGTCACGTTCTGTGTAGATGATTTCCTGCGGCATAGGAATGAATCTATCTGCGATAACATCCTCTTTCGTCACATAATCCGCAGGGATAAGGACAGTATATACGCCTTCTTTAGGCGCATACTGCTGTTCGATAATGTTCATGTATGATCCATTGCGTTCCGTATATCTCCATGTACTTGTAGGCAGCATATAGCCATGCGTGATGCCGTTCTCAAGGATCCTCGATATTTCTGCCTCTACACCATTCGCATACTGTTTACTTCCGAAGTTGAGCTGATGAGCGGAATAGAAATTGTAAAATTCATTCTCCGTCAGCATCTGACCGGATAGCACTTTGTCTCGTATTTTCTCGTTTCGCTTGCCAAGTTTGACCGGGCCTGCCTCTCTGGAGTACCGGATATCCTCGTTATCGCGGTTGAATCTTTCGGACAGCGGAATCACATTGCCGTCATTGTCGTATGTAACAGGATCAGCCGACTTGATCTGGCTCGGACTGAATACAATCGTGTGGACGGTATCATCCATCATCTCTCTGGAGAGCTGTCCAAACTTTTTAGATACTTCGTAGTCCTCGATTGCATCAAAACCTAAATTTTCAACAATTGCTCTTGCAAATTCTGCAGATCCATTTGCAGGAGAATCCCAGTCTTCTCCCAGTAGCTCTATTCCATCCCGCGTTTCAATCGCTGCAATCAGTTCCTTCCAGGTTATACTCTGGAAGTCAACTCCTTCCATTGCAAGATATTGATATACCTCTTCAACAGTTGGTCCGCTAATGACTTCATAATGGTCTTCAATGTCAGAGTATGCATCATAAATCGCACCATACAGTTTATCCGCAATGTGTTCCTCTCGATAGTAATTAAGATCATCTTCGTAATCCTCATCACTGTCATAATCGTTACGATCAACAGCCGACTCGTCAAAGTCTTCCATGATTACGTCATAAAGATTCGTACTGTTTCTAAAGTCTCTGATATATGGATTGCTATACTTCAAGTAAACATCATATGTTCCAGGAGTTTTATTGATTTCATCTTTGGCAATCTTGAGAGCCTCGTCATAATCATCGACCTCAACGCCGTTCCATTCGCCGGCATCAATAATTCTGTCAGCAAGATTACTTGCTTTGAAGAAGTTATCTGCTCCTTCAACATCAGCATAGTGTGCGTCTGAATCGTCCTGACTATTACTGAAATAGAAGCCCGCTCCAGAGTTACCGCCGACCTGTGCCTTTGCTTTATCGAATACAGTAAATCCATACGCAAGTGATCCGTGATACTGATGATGCGGCCTATAGCCAGCCTCTCTTGCAGCATCGTCAACCATGCGCTGAAGTGCAGCCTCGTTCTTCTTCGGATCCTTTGCAAGCTCCATGTACTCTGCGTCAAGCTCCTTAGAGAAACGAGCCGTACCGATTTCCTGCTTACGAGCAAGGTCCTCGTCCTTCAGATCGTAAATGACAGAACCGTATTCCGTGTTATCCATAGCATCGATATGTCTGACATCTACGCCTTCATATCCAAGCTGTTTCATGAATACTGTCGAGCCGGAGTCAAGACCTGGCTTAGCGTTCAATCTATATCCGCCACCGTATCCGTTTACAATCCGCTCCGTTTCTTTTAACGCATTTCTGATTTCTGCTTCTGAATGTTTGAATCCAAGTGCGAACCTAAGATCACTAACAATATTTCCTAATCTTCTGTCCAGCCATTCAAAATCCTCAGTTGCCCTCTTGATAACATTCTGCGCTTCCCTGTAATAGTAAAAATCGTAAGGAATTGCCTTTTCTTCATTGATACGGTTTATGGTATCCTGAAGCCTGTTTTGGATGTACTCTTCCTCTGAGCCTTCTCTTACAAACGGCTCGCCAAAGAAGTCTCGCATGTCTTTGAAGACATCATAATTCCGAGCAAGCTCACTGCGGATAGTTTCTTCGTCTGCGCTTCTGTTCTGGGCCTCGTTATATTCTTTCCGGGCTTTATATTCAATGTCTTCGCGATCATCATCATCGAGACGTTCTGCTATATAGCGGTCAACGGTTTCCTTGTTTGCAAGTGATTCGTCATTCCATTGAAAATCATTCCATTCATAATCATCAATAAGATTTTCTACAGCACGATTGATTCTCGTCGTGTTGTTTAATCTATTTTCAAAACGCTCATCTGACAGACTGTCATACTGATTGAATTCACTGTACTGTGTTACAAACCCATCAATCACTTTCAGCGCGTCATGAAGCCTCAAACCTTGTTCAAAATCCCTTGGCCTGAAAAGCTTGTATTTACTAAAGTCAACTGTTTCATGATTACGTTTTGCATAATCTCCATAATTAATTTTATCCTCGTTGCCTACAAAGTAGGTTCCGAATCCAAAGTGGCCGGTTCCTCGGCTGTACCCCTGATGAGCATAATCGTCCGCTGTTGACTTGCCAAGATCTCCGGCGTGGTATCCGACGTTGTCCAGCTCTCTCGACATCTTTGTGTTCTGTTCAGCAATCGTCCCCTGGTCTATCATCGTTTGAATCTCGTCAACGATTCCACTAATCTCGGCTTGCCGTTTTGCTTCCAGCTTCGTGTCCTCAGAGAGCCCTTGCTCGATCAGAGACGCCATGCTTCCAAACGCGTCGGACTCTGTTGGGAAGCTCATCTGAACATCACCCTGCGGTTTGAAGTTACCTTCACTGTCCAAAAGAGCAAAGTCTTCCAGCATCTTGTAATACCCCGGATTGATGGAGCCATCTTCCATATAAAGGAATTGAGAAAATTTAGCCGTATAATTATGTGCGTCACACCAGTCTACATATTCCTTAACAAGATCCTGCACATTGCCCCATTGTGATTTGGGCAACATATTTCCATTCTTGTCATGGCTGAGTTCAAACAGTTTGTTGTCCCAGTCAAACTCTTTCTTCACGGTCTTACCGTCTGCATCCTTTGTATTCTGAAAGTCCGTATAGTCTGTGAACCTATCCACGTTGGTCATGGCAGCAACGATTGGATTCAGCGAAGACTTGTGGTAAGGAATAACCATCTGGATATTCGGATCTGCAAGCATTTTAAGAATCTGTTCATCAGAAATACCTACTGCGATCGTACCACAATTCTCTTTATATCCCTCTGCCTGCTGGAGTTCCATTGCCTCGGCAAACGGGAAGGTTCCTTCCTCGTTCCAAATATAGTCTCCGTTGGCGTCAAGACCTGGCGCAACGCCATCTGCAACAACATCCGGAACAAGAGACAAGTTAATCTTTGCCCCCGTCAGACCAAACTGTCTTGCGAATAGAACCTCTTTGGTGTATGCATGTGCAGGAAGTTTCTTTGCAGCAAGATCTGCAATGACCTGAACATAGTCAAACACCATCCTCGGAACATAATCTGAGAATGACTGGATACGCACACCGCTTACGGAGTATGCATTACGTCTGTTAAATGTTTTGGATCTGATAATTTCATTCAGGTACTGCACGTCACCAAAGGATGACTTTGCCCCGCCGGTTCCCTTCTTAGCGTTATAGATTTTCATGAGCTGCGGATTCTGAATCTGCATATTCTCAAATCCGGTAGATGCCATCATGTCCCCGACACGCATCAGTTTTCTCTGCGATGGATCTTTAAGAAGCAGACGTGCGGCCTTTGCTTCAGCAGTCTGCAATGGTTTGCCTTCTTCGTTCTTTGCATTGGCAAGTTTCTTGAGATGCTTCAGATCAAGATTCTTGTTATCCATTGTATGAATACCATCTGGAACATCCTTAACCGTAGCGTCCTTTCCAAAGTTAAAATACGCAATTTGGTTCTTATCCGGATACATGGATTCTACAAGACCATTCCACATATCGCGGAAAGTAGTGGCTGTCTGCTGCTGTCTGTATCTTCTTGCCTCCACGAAGCAGAGAGCGCATGCAGCCTCGAATCCGTGTTCCCGAATCAGATTGTTAATGTTGACCACCATTGCAGCACTCTCTTCCTTGTTGAGATCGAGATGCTCCATGATGCCCCTTGTAATCATCTCCCTGAAAACAGCATCAAGCGTCCTTCTCTTTTTGCAGATTGTAGAGAAGTCTATATTCATCTTATATTCGGAATTCTTTTTAATAGCAGAGAAGACGGGTTTTCCTTTGCTGTCATAGATGACATCTGCATTAGACCATGCAGTAAATGGAGCATACTTTCCGGTATCCGCAAACCCCTTGCAGATATTGTATATGGTCTCCATTTCTTGCAACATGTCGTCGGCTTCTTCACGAGACAGCTCTTCATTTTTAACCATCTTGTTCAGATAGTTTGTATATATTTTTCTTCCGGAGTTTTCAAAAGAAGAAACAGAGAATTTGACAGAGCCATCTTCCTGAAACTCTGCAACAGGATTACCATTTTTGTCTTCTATCAAACTGTTTGTATGATCGAGCTGTTCTACAGAAGGACGGTCATTGACGGGATAGGTTTTAATCTCCCTACTCTCAAACACCTGTCCGGATTCTTTCGTGCCGGTCTGCGGATTCTTCAGGAAGCTGTCTTTAAACCGCTGGTTTTCTGATTCGTAAATGTTTCGGATCTGTGCCTCGTATACAGGATGATATTCCACAAAGCGAAGAAGTTCTGTCATGTTTCCGGCAAGATCTGCGAGCATCTCCTCTTTGATCTCCCACAGCTTCATGCCTTGATCTTCATAGAGATCCTTGTACGGCAAAAGAAGTCCCTCTTCTACGATGGCCTTGCCGTATCTATTTTCAAGCTGATTGTATCTACGATTGACAACAATAGAACGCTTTTCCCCGGTTCTTGAGACTTCTGCGTCTATGTCAGAATGGTAAGATTCGTGATAGCCGATTTGTGCGCCAGAATAATTCGCATCATCCGAGCGAATATAAATATCATGTGTTCCATTTGCACCTGTTTGGATAACTCCTCTGACCCGGCTTGTGATTCCGTTATTAGAAAATGACAATGCATCGCCTGTGTAAAAGTGAACGTTGTTACCAAGCGATGCATGGAGATCTATAAACTCCTGCTCTTCAGGAGTAAAGTTCGTTGTTTTTAACGTAACGACGCTATCGTCCGTTCCGTTTTTAAGTCCTAAACTTCTGGCGGTCGCTTGATTCCCTGCTCTTTCCGCATTGCTTCCTGAATATGCTGGTTGATTCGATTCGCGTACTCCTCCGAGTTCAGCGGACCGTATTTCTTGATCCGTTCTTCCTGTGCCTTCTTCCAGGCTTCCACTCTGTCTGATCTGACTCTCATTGAGAATCCGTCCGGCGTCTCCAGATACAGATAAGTTACTTCTTCTGCCATACCTTAATCTCCCTTCTTCTTTTGCTGTCTCAAAGATTTCATTTGCAACATTAACCGGAAGGACAGTCTCCGGAAATTCCGTTGCCCCTTCGATTGCTGCTGTGACTACTTTGTTAACAGCATTATTATACTCGATTACATTATAATTATCATTAAAGTTTGCAATGAAAGTATCAGATATATTGGGAAGTCCGGCCTTCTCGTAGTTCTGTGCGATTGCGCTAACCATATCCCAATCCTGATCCAGCTTTTCTTCTGTTTTATTGGTCTCTAATAAAGCCTCAGAAACGCCCGTAGGCACGTTCTGAAGTTTAGGCGAAGAAGATGTCGTCTGCTCGATTTCAAGCTGATTCTGCTCATCCTGCGCTTCCTGGTAAGGTTCTGAAGTTGTTTCTTCTTCCTCAATCTGTTCGATAGTTTCCGGAGTCTGTGTCTGCTGCCGCTGTTCCGGAGCAGGAGCAAGGCCTTCCTCTTCCGCAGCAATCTGCATATCGTTCCGGTACATCTGATTCAGGATCTGTCTCTGGGAAGGGGTCTCTCCCTTTGCCATCTGTTCCTGAAGTTTCACCGCACCTTTATAAGAGTCTGAGCCTTCTTGAGATTGAAGACCGCTGTCTATGATTTCATTGAGGCTTTCCTCATCGGAAGCAGCATTCTTAGCGATTCTTGAGTTCTCGTAAGCATACGAGATATTCGATCCAACGCCTCTGCCAGCACCCATAAGACCACCGGAAAGAGCACCGCCGGCAATGTCCATGCCAAGTTCTTTCATTCGATCCTTGATGGCAAGACCCATAGCTTCGCTTTGAGAATATCCCTGCTGCTGATACTCTTCAATCATTCTGTGCCATTCGGATTCATTCTGGCTTGCCAGTACATCATAGAAATCATCCATTGCCCAGTTCATTACATCAGAAAGGCCTTCCTCTGCGCCCTCTGAAAAGACCTGCCTTGCAAGGGATTTGAACGCCTCTTTGCTTCCGGTCCACTGGCCATTGAAGAGGTTGTCGAGTCCGATCCGTTCTGTAAGGACCTCGGCTGCTCCGGCTCCAAGACCAAGGATGACCGCTCTGTCCTGATCAACTCCGTTCTGAAGCTGTTCGATCATGGACGAAGAAGCAGCGTCCGTACCCATGATTCCAAGCACGACGTTTTCTGCTTCCGAGCTTCCGAAGCCACCACCAATGGCAACACCATATAAGTTGTCGAGCATGCTCATGACGGTCTGATATCCAAGGTTTGCGATTTCACCCTTCGCCCCACCGCCTGCTGCCTCAGCAATGTTCTGACCGACATTTGTCCGCAGTTCCGTGTTCATTCGGTTATATGTGTACGCCGGATCATTTGGATCAATCCGCCCACCGAAGGCAGCGGTTCCAAGCTGAGTAGCAAGACCACGCAGGCCAACAATCGGTTTATCTGCCACCGTAATAATAGACGAAAGAACCGGAGCCTCATCTGCAAGGTACTTGAAGTTTTCTGAATCAGCCTGCGCAGACCGTTTATTAAGATCTGGACGAAGATCATTCAGATAATCATAAGCAGCCTTCCTTCCTTGCGTTTTATACAGATAGTTGTAAATGCTCCGCTCGTTCTCATTCATGAAATACTCGACGTGCATTCCCTGGGTATCATCAAACATACCACCAGTAGCAGCAGCCTGCTGTGTGTTAATGGCAGAATCACTGCTGTTTAAAAGCTTGTAATTTCTATTGACCGCCTCATAAATATCATCAGACGAATAGTCCAGCTTTCCAGGACCGGTACGTTTGACTGTAGATTCATATCCGCTGTTTTCTGCAAAGTCTTCATTCTGCGTAAGCTGGGAATAGTCACGGATCCTCTTCAGTCTCCGGAGCTCTTCATTCTGATTCCGGAGATCTTCCAGTCTCTGCGTAGCGTCATTATACTGATCGTAGGCTCTTGCCGTTGCTGTATCTCCGGCAGAGCGCACTTCGTTGATGTCACGAATAGTGTTGACAGTAGGCTCAAGTTTTGCCTGCTGCTGACGAAGACGGTTGATATAATCCATCCGCTGTGCGCCGTTCATTCCGCCGGTAATCTGATCGACGGCCTGCTGATAATCCTCATTTGCCCTTTGTGCATATCCGGCGTTCTCAATCTGACGGCTGTTTCTCTTCAGCATATTCTGACCATTGCGAAGCAGCTCAGAAACCGTGTTCAGCGTCTTCTTATCATAACGGCCGGCATTCTGCCGGAAATAATTCTGGAAGTCCTGTGCCTGACGTGTAAGATCTCCAATAGAAGAAGCGTCCGATCCGCGGACGTTTCTGCTCCAGTTAACAAGGTCATTGACCCTGTTATCATTGTACTGATATCTTCTGTTCGTTTGGGAGTATTGCTGTTCACGATTACGGTAAACAGCACCGGCGTTCGGATTCTCTTCTTGCCATGTGCTGAATGATTCTACGTTTTTCTTTTGTGTTCTTGGTGCTGAATATGAGGAAGTGGAAGATCCGCTCTCCGCAGAACTTCCACCATTTTCTTCATACCAGTCAGACCATCTCTGAACTTTCTTCTTTGCCATTTGGTTCTCCTTTATTTACGTCTGGTCTGTGCCTTCCGGATTGCATTGATAAGACCTCCCGGATCCCTTCCGGTCTGCTTCGCAAGGTCTTTTGCGTTTTTCGTCTGATCCTGTGCATATGCCCACATATCGTATGGATCCGCATCGATGCTGTTTGCGTAGCGAAGCTCTGTCATAAGATCTGTGCTTCCACTTGAGCTTCCAC
>ODAI011848098.1_pt1 | contig 43673 bp, 32 predicted proteins | sample 1539321 | NCBI WGS metagenome assembly ODAI01 (sample SAMN02144231, study PRJEB22623) | gut metagenome | biome: sheep rumen | host: Ovis aries | place: New Zealand
AGCGGTAGGCGAGAGGTTCGCCCCGTTACCGCTAGATTCTTCCCCCGCAAGACTGAGTGCTTCTCCCTGCAAGACTTAATGCGTCTCCCAGCAATCCCTAACCCTTCACTCCGAGCCTCCCAAAACGGTTACGGTTACAACTGTAACCATGTAACCGCAGAGATAGAAATAAGATCGTCAATATGGTATAACATACACATATTCAATTAATTACAATCATTAAGCATCAATTAAAACGACAAAAAGGTTACATGGTTACAGCTGTAACCGTAACCGGAAAAGAAGATATGAATACAGCAGAAATAAAGAGTATTGTTGACGACGAGCGCGCTGAACAACTGACTGCCCAGCTGTGCCATCATTGGGATGTAGCCACACAAAGACTGGATACATTGGCACAGGAAGTAACAAACGGTATGGACACCTGCGCAGAAGCAGAAATCTATGCTGCCCTGATGCGTATGCAGCGTGCCGTGATGGCCCTGATGGAACTAAACAAGATACCCACGGCATTTCTGTTCTCAGAATACCTGGACCGTATCAGTCAGACCATATCAGCCCCCAGCATGCAAAAGTCGGTCGTGACGCTGTTTCTACAACTACAGCAACTAGACGAGACACCTGCCAACAAAGAAGAGGCTTCATTCTTAGACCAGGTTATCCAGATGATAGCCCAACACCGTGCATTGCCCAAAGAACAACAGGAGGCCATACAGCAGAAGTTCTCGTACATGGACTACATTTTGAAGGTATGTGCCCAAAACTTGGATACAAAAAACCTGATGAAGATACTACCCACCTTTCAGGAAATCAAAACTGAAGGCAACAAAGACGATCAGGAAGAAATAACCAGCTTTATCCAGGACGCACAAAGGACAATGGAAACGCTCGACAGCCAGATGAATGAGAGTCGGCTGGCAATGGTGATAGAACTGGTGATATTAGCATTGTTACCTGGCATTCTTTTAAAGGTGATGCAAAATAGCAGAAGCAACAGCCAGAAGATGGCGCAGCTGTTTAATAAGGTACTCATGCAGGTGCGAGAGAGCGACAAGTGGTGGAAATATTGGAAAGAGCATTGTGAGACACTCCGCGTGGTCAGCGACAGCAGTTCGTGGACGGACATCATGAAAGCCGAACGCACCAAGGAGCGCTTGGAACTGGGGCAGATTCCAGGAAGTTTGTTTGCCAAGTGGGCCACAGGCCGCTCGGACTTTGAAGAGGCTTTCCTCGACGCTCACCTGAACGACGAAGCCCTGCGCCACTTCATCTTCCATCTGGCTACGCTTTATGAGATAGCCAGAGAACTGGAGCCGACAGCGAAATATGGCGATGAGCAGCTGGTGAAAGACGAACGGCAACAGGTGGGCGATGCCGTCTTGGAAGCAGCCATGAAGCTCCACGACCTGACCACCGCTACGTGGTTCCCTCACTACGAAGCGATGTGGCAGGAGCTGATAAACGATGGAATTATCTTTGCCCATCTGAAGGTGACACGCAAGAGTCCGCACAACAACCTATTCACTGCACGTTTCTTCTGCCATCTGGTGGGAGAAATGAAAAAAAGTGCAGTCTTCGGCGCACATTCCGACAGTGATTTGGCAGAAAAGCTGACTGAGAAACGGTATGTGGGCACTTTCCGCAAGAATATTCAGGAAGGAATGGGCGAAGAAGAAGAAAATGTGCGAAAAATATTCATTTCTATCTACCAGAAATACAAGCAGTTAGCAAACAAGCGAAAATAGCTTGGTGTATTTGCACTACTGCTAGAAAACATCCCACTTTGAAGGTGCAAAACCCCTTGTGACCTTTGCTGCCGTTATGATTAGTATCTCTAAATCATTTAGCGGCAAGCCTCGCAAGGCGAGCATGGCTGCTTACCGTCGACTGCTGGCGGAGAATCACGTGGAGGACATCCTTCAGGACGTGAAGCAGAACAAGAATTTGGATCGCAAGAAGGAACTGCCCGTGTGGTTGCCTCTTGCCGCGTGTTTTAACAATGGTACGCGTAAGGCTGCTGATGCCGTACCCTCTGGACTCTACTTCCTCGACATCGACGAGAAGGGACTTACGGAGCAGCTTTGGAAGAAAGTGCAGGACGAGAACCTCATCGAGGAGTTCCGTATTGTCTATTTTGCCGAGAGTGCCGGCGGAGGCACCCACATCTGGGCTTGGCGCACACCAGGACTTTCTATTGAGGATGACATCCAAAAGCTGGCGAGTCGCCTGGGTGTCAGCTACGACTCGCATGTGACGGACTTGGCCCGCTGCTGTTTCATGGTGAGCGAGCAGTATGTAAAGTTGCTCAACCCCATCGTCTTCGAGCCTCTGAGCGAGGAACTGAAGAAGTTTTATGTCGGGGATTTCAAATCTCCCATTAGCTGCAGTCGAATTACAAATCCGACTAAACAAAAAGAATGTTCAATGGTCAATGGTGAACGTTCAATGGTCAATGGTGAACGTTCAATGGTCAATGGTCAATGTTCAATGACATACAAGGGCATAGCCTACGACAGAATTGTGCAGGCCCTGCTGTGGAAGTTGGGTTATGGTGATGCACCTGCCGAGGGTGAGCGTAATACGGCACTCTACACCATGAGCCGCTATCTGCGTTTCATTTGCGACTTCGACGAGCAGAAGCTGTTTGCCATCCTACCCCATTGGGGGTTGTCTGACCACGAGGTGCTCTCTACCATCAAGAGTGCGGTAGGAAGTGTGCGCCCTACGGATATGCCCTCGCAGATGAAGGAGGTGCTCTCATCGCTAGGAGCAGCCATAGAGAGTAGTGTCGAAGATGCTGAAGCATTGCTCGTAACGCCTGTAGAGAACGAACTTCCAGGCATTCTTCAGGACTTGGCTGACCACGCTCCTGAGGAGTTCAAGGAGGCAACGCTAATGGCAGCAATGCCCATGCTGGGAACACTGGCCACGGGCATCCGTGCTCGTTATCGTGACGGCAAACTGAACGCTCCCAGCTTCATCGTTGACATCGAGGCTCCTCAGGCTACTGGTAAGTCGTTTGTTGACAACGAGTTCGAATTGCTGATGGATCCTATTATCAAGCAGGACGAGGTGGAATGGCAGAAGGAAATCGAGTATTCGCTGGCCAAGAAAGACGGTCAGGAGGTGGATAATCCCTGCGCTCAGATTCGCATCATCGAACCCAACATCGGTGTGTCGGCCTTCTTGGAGCGAGCTCTCTATGCCAAAGGCAAGCATCTGTTCACCTATGCCCCTGAAATTGAGACCGTTCTGAAAAACAACAAGGGTGGTGCCTGGACGGAAAAAAACGACCTGTTCCGACTGGCCTATGATAACAAACCCTGGGGTCAGCACCGCATCTCGAAGGACTCGTTCTCCGGAAAGGTCACCCTCTATTACAATATGGTGATGTGTGGTACGCCCAACAAGTGCCGTGCTTTCTTTGCCGATGCCGAGAGCGGACTGGTGAGCCGAGTAACGCCCGTTATTCTGCCTGATATGGTGGGTGCCAAGATGCCTCAGTTCGAGGCGTGGAGTCAGGAAGACGAGGAGAAAGTGAAGCGCCAGTGTCTCTGTCTGATGGACGAGGACGGCGAGGTGGATTTGCCGCTCATCAACAAGGCCATTGAGGAGTGGGATGAAGGCAAGCGTCAGGAGTATCTGCAGACACTCTATTATCCTATCGACGTGTTCCGTCGCCGTGCTGCCCTCAACGGTTTCCGAGCCGGCATCATTGCCTACTTGCTGGAAAGCCGGCAGGAGACGGAGCGCGCCATCAAGTTCGCCCTCTGGTTTGCCGAGCGTTGTTTCCACTACCAGCTGGAGATTTATGGCGACAAGATTGATGCCCTGCACAAGAACGCCATAAGTCCTCAGGCTTCGATGGGCAACATCCGCTATCTGGATGCACTCCCCAAGGAGTTCACGAAGGAGGACTTGGTAAATTTGCGTCTTGCCAACAACGAGTCGCCTGTGGTGAAGACCATCATCTGTCGCTGGGTGAAAGAAGGCCTCATCGCGAAGATCGGGACTAACCTTTGGCAGAAGATTCAATAGAAAAGAAGCCCGGCTTGCATGTTGCAGGTCGGGCTTTGAGTTCTTCTTTGGTCAATTTTGTTTAATCGATTTAATTACCCAACACTTCGTTGAGCTTATCTATCAAGTTGTCAATGTCGATATTCGGTATGAGCACACCCTGAGGGTGCTGATGAAATTCGGCTGGGTTAGAGGTTACTCGACGTAATTGTGATCCACAACAATCATCACTTGCATGTCGGGCACTAAAGGCTGTATCTCGCGGGTGAGTTGACTGACAAAGGCAGTTTCATCGTGTACGGAAATATCGGGGACAACATCAACCGAAAGCATATTGTCCTTCTCCGAATAGTAGAAGCCGTGTACCTGTACGATATCCTTGTGGGCGGCAAGCGTCTGCATCACCTTCGACTGCAATTCGGCACGGCGGTTCTCGCCTGTGGCAATGGCATAGACACCCACCGTCAAGACGATGCCGTGACGCTCTATCATCTGCATGGTTATCTTACGCGTCAGACCATGAATCTCATGAGCCGACATGGTATCATATACGTTGATGTGCAGCGAGCCTATCTTGATATCCGGTCCGTAGTTATGCAATATCAGGTCGAACACGCCATGAACGCCTTCGAAGTCAGAAACTTCTTTCTGAATCTGTTTGGCAAAGTCTGCTGAAATGCTGGTTCCCAATAGTTCGTTGACAGGCGAGGCAAGCATCTCTATACCAGCCTTGATAATCACGATGGATATCAGTGCACCCAGGATGCCATCGAGCGACACGCCCCACAGCAGCATCACTCCAGCCGAGATGAGTGTTGCCAGAGTAATCACGGCATCGAATAGTGCATCAGAACCCGAGGCAATCAGTGCGTCGCTTTTCAGTTGCTCGCCCTTACGCTTCACATACTGTCCGAGGATGAGCTTTACCACTATGGCCACCACGATAACTATCAGTGTGGTTGTCGTATACGAAGGCTCTGTTGGGTCGAAGATTTTCTTCACCGACTCGATGAGTGATGTGATACCTGCCGAGAGTACGATGACGGCAATGATGATGGCACTGAAATACTCGATGCGCCCGAAGCCGAAAGGATGCTTTCTGTCGGCTGGACGCTGCGAGAGTTTAGTACCAACGATGGTAATGACGCTCGATAGTGCGTCGCTCAGGTTGTTGACGGCATCCATCACGATGGCTACACTGCTGGCAAGAATACCTACGGCGGCCTTGAATCCCGCCAACAACACATTAGCTATAATACCAATCCAACTGGTACGGATGATTTCTTGACTTCTGTCCATAAAAAAGTTGTCAATGCTTTTTATGCCTTGTTGAACTTTGTCTTCGGCTGTTTGCAGCTATGCTGGAGAAAATACGCGTTACAACCAGAGACATATGGCAATGACGGTTCTAGTAGATATAGGTTCTGATGTAATCCATCACCTCTTGCTTCACAGCGGCCGGACAATAGGCTGGGTCATTGATCTTGGCGCTATGGACACCTATAGGGTTGATGATCATCCTGGCGTTGGGTCCTATCTTCTCCGGCTTGCCAGCCGACCATGGGTCGTCTTGTGAATAGTAGAAAAGAAGGGGTACGGTGGAGTTGACAAAGAAGGTCTTAGACATATCGGTACGGACGCTGTTGTCGTAGTACTTCACCAGCCAGCGGTCTTCACTGTGCAACTCGGACGGCAGCACATCCTCTGCCTTGAAACTGGTGCCCTCCAACAGATCAGCGAAGTAGTCGTAGCCTGCGTTGGGGAAACCTTGTTCCTTTGCACAATCCACGAAGTAGGTATAGAGGTCTTTGTTTCTTAAATCAGCAATATTATCGCAAATCGCCGCTACTAATGAGCTCTCTGTCTCGATGATAGACTCTATGCTCTTTTTCTGCTTGCTGGGGAGCGTGTACTGAAACAATGTGAAGAAGGTTTCGAAGGTATTATAAACATACTCGGTAAACGACGGAACGGGTAGTTCCTTTTTCTTAAACTCTTCGCAGGCTTTCTTATATAATCCCTCTTCACCATCCTTAAGAGCGATGCGGATACTCTCTTTCATGATGTCGCGCAGCTCTTTGGTGCTTACCTCGTTAAAGAGATATTCTCCGTAGCGCTTGTCATCAAGACTTAAGTTGAAAGGAGAACAGAAGGCTGCGGCCAAATCCATATCGCCTGGATAATAATAGGCATAATCTATTGAGGTCTCGCCATTCTTGCTGGTGCCAGCGCTCATCCACTTCCCCTTGAAGATAGGCTTCAGCGCCAGATAGACGGCGTGGAGGTCGGCCGAGGCCTGGGCGCTCGTTTCAAACTCCCACTTCCCTTTGTCCTGATTGTAGGATTCGCCGAAGTTGCGATGCTCCACATGTACCATGTTAGCATTCAGGTTGACACCAATATCTTCAGCATCATTGAATTTACTCCATAAATAACCCTCCGTCACCAGGATAGTAGGGCGGTCGAAACCTCGGAACAAGATGCTCACCTTCTGCTTGAACTTGTCAGCGTCGGGCTGGTTGTGGTTCACAGGCTGTTCAATAAACATACTGTATTGCGAGAGGTAATCCAGTTCACCCTTCTTTTTCCGCTCCATCGCCACCTTGTCCGGGTTCTCCTTGATGTCCGAGAAGAGGTGCGTGTTGACCAGCGCATCCTCAAGGGTAGGGTTAACTACAGGGATGTCGATGTTGTCGGTACACGACACGATGCTCACAACTACCGTTAGAAGCATCCATAGTTTTAAAGTTTTCTTCATTGTATAAATATCTTTTCTTGATGCAAATTTACAAATTGCATTTTACCTCAGAACGTGCCTGAACTCGTGTCACATAGTGAGAAAAACGGAGTGACCAATGACAGTTGCTCCGCTTTAACCATTTCAAAATCTCGGGGCTCTTGACTACTCACCCCTACCCGATGTACTGCATGATGAAGTCCACGATTTCGTCCTCACTCTTGCCGTCGGCGGAGATGACGAGGTCGTAGTTGTGGGTGTCGTAACGAGAGGTCTTGGTATATTCCTTCACATAGTTCTCGCGCATCTTATCCACCTGACTGATAATCTCGCGGGCCTTCTCCTCGGTGATGTTCTGCTTACGCATCACGCGGTTGATGCGGAAGGGCATTGAGGCCTGGATGAGAATGTTCAGGTGGTTGGGATAGGCACGGAACACGTAGAAACCGCTGCGGCCAGCCACCACGCACGACTCATGGACGGCTATGTCCTGCAGAATCATCGTCTCGGCCTCGAAGATGTCCTTGGTGTCCAACAGGTCAGCAGCACTGCCTTTCTGAGGCAGATAGTAGTTGGAATCCATGCCGCTACCAATCTGCAGTATGCGCTTGATGTCGCTCCACCAGCTCTTCTTCTCGCCCTTCAGGCGCTCTATCTCATCTACAGTGAGGTGGAACTTCTCTTGGAGACCTTTGATGAGTGCCTTGTCGTAGAAAGCCACGCCAAGCCGTTCTGCCAACTTGCGGCCTACGGTGCGGCCGCCACTGCCTAACTCACGATTGATTGTGATGACAAATTTCTCGTTCTTATTCATAATTAAAGCCTATTTTTGATGTTGGGATAAAGAGGGCACCCCCCGCAGAGGTGTCCTCTCCATAAAACAGTTATCGACTAGAAATTCTTGGTCATTTCAGCTACCTCGGCATTGATGTGGTCAATGAACTCCTGGATAGCCATTACGGTCTGCTCACCGCCACCCTGCGGGCGTACGGCAACCGTCTTGTCGGCAGCCTCCTTCTCGCCCACGATGACCATATAAGGGATGCGCTTCAACTGGTTGTCGCGAATCTTACGGCCTAGCTTCTCGTTGCGCAGGTCGATGGTAGGACGCACCCCACCCTGCTCGAACTGCTGGGCAACCTCGCGGGCATAGTCGTTGTACTTCTCAGAGAGAGGCAGAATGGCCACCTGCTCAGGAGTGAGCCACAAGGGGAAGTGACCGGAGGTGTGCTCGATGAGTACGGCACAGAAGCGCTCCAGCGAACCGAACGGTGCACGGTGAATCATGACGGGTGTCTTCTTCTGGTTGTCCTCGTCGGTATATTCCAGATTGAAACGCTTGGGCAGGTTGTAGTCAACCTGAATGGTTCCCAACTGCCAGCGACGACCGATAGCGTCCTTGATCATGAAGTCGAGCTTAGGACCATAGAATGCTGCCTCGCCGTATTCGACCTTGGCATTCAGGCCTTTCTCCTGACAAGCCTCCTGGATGGCACGCTCGGCCAGTGCCCAGTCTTCATCGGTACCTACGTACTTGGTATGGTCGTTAGGATCGCGCAGGGAAATCTGTGCCTCGAAATTGAAGCCGAAGGCGGTGAGTACCACACCGATGATGTCCATCACGTTGAGGAACTCCTGCTTCACCTGGTCAGGACGGCAGAACAGGTGGGCATCGTCCTGCGTGAACGAGCGCACACGCGTCAAGCCGTGCAACTCACCGGACTGCTCATAGCGGTAAACCGTGCCAAACTCAGCAATGCGGAGGGGCAGGTCACGGTATGAACGGGGCTTCCATGCGAAGATTTCGCAGTGGTGAGGACAGTTCATGGGCTTCAGCATATACTCTTCGCTCTCCTCAGGAGTGGTGATAGGACGGAAAGAGTCCTGACCATAGTGGGCATAGTGGCCAGAGGTGACATACAGGCTCTTGCCTCCGATGTGCGGGGTGATGACTTCCTGATAGCCATAACGCTTCTGAACCTTGCGGAGATGTTCCTGCAGGCGCAGACGGAGGTCGGTACCCTTGGGCAACCAGATAGGAAGTCCCTTGCCCACCTTCTCAGAGAACATGAACAGCTCCATCTCCTTGCCTATCTTACGGTGGTCGCGCTTCTTAGCCTCTTCAAGCATCACGAGATATTCGTCAAGCATCTTCTTCTTAGGGAACGAAATGCCATAGAGACGCTGCATCTGCTCACGATTGGCATCGCCACGCCAGAAAGCACCAGCCACAGAGGTCAGCTTGACAGCCTTGATTTCGCCGGTGTCAACAAGGTGCGGACCACGGCAAAGGTCGGTGAAGTTGCCCTGGGTATAGGTGGAAATGGTGCCGTCTTCCAGGTCTTGGTCGATGTGCTCGCACTTGTAGGTCTGACCCCACGCGGCAAACTCCTTCAAAGCCTCAGCCTTGGAAACCTCACGACGGACAACGGGCTCCTTCTTACCAGCCAGTTCCTTCATCTTGGCCTCAATCTTGGGGAAATCGCTCTCCTTGATCATCTCGCCGTCCTTCAACAGGACGTCATAGAAGAATCCATTCTCAACAGCAGGTCCGAAACCAAACTGGATGCCTGGGTACAATTCCTGCAAAGCCTCTGCCAACAGGTGGGCGGAGGTATGCCAGAAGGTACGCTTACCCTGCTCGTCGTCGAACTTGTAGAGCTCTATCTTCGCATCCTCATTGATAGGACGGTTCAGCTCTACGGTCTCACCGTTTACTCCGCAACTTACAACGCTGCGCGCCAGAGCCGGTGAAATGCTCTCGGCAATCTGAAAACCAGTAACGCCCTGTTCATACGAACGAACAGATCCGTCTGGGAAAGTAATGTTGATCATATTTACAATATATGTTAAAGATTAAAATTTCATTTCTCTCACCTCTATTCCAGCTCATAAGGTCCTGTGGGTGTGGTGCGCTTGAGCACTTCCAGCTGAAAATCGACACCTGCAACGATGCCATAGCTACGAAGCACGCTCTCCACCGTCTTGCGGGCCAGCTCGGGATGATTATTCTCCTCGCTGAGATGGCACAGCCAGACATGGCGCAACTGCTCGGTCATATTCTCTGCGATAGCCACCCCGCAATCGTGATTGCAGAGATGACCCGTTTGCGAAAGGATACGATCTTTGAGGAACTGGGGATAGGGTCCGTTCTGAACCATCTCTATATCATGATTAGCCTCGATGACCAGATAGTTGGAACGACCGATAAAGGTTTTCATCTCGTCAGTAACCACGCCCACATCAGTCATCACGCTGAACACGACGCCTCCGGCTTCAATCATATAGCCGACGTTGTCGGAACTGTCGTGAGGCACGGCAAAGGGAGTCACAACGAACTCACCAATCTGCTGTGTCACCCCTTTCTCCACATAGCAAGCCAGCTCTGGGACTATCTTCTTCGTGACGCAGTAGTTACGGTTTATCCCTTCATGCACGGTTTTTGTAGCATACACTGGCACGGAATAATCGGAACTGAAGGAGCCTACAGACTTGATGTGGTCTGCATGGTCGTGGGTGATGAGCACATGTTGAACCTGCGAGAGACTAAAACCATAGTCCTTACAGCTCTTCTTCAGGCCTCTCAGCCCCACTCCTATGTCGATTAGCAGCGAATCGGTGGGGGTAGCCAAAAGGTAGCAATTGCCACTGCTGCCACTGCCAAAAGATATAAACTTTAGCATGATTCTTTCAAATTTTGTGCAAAATTAATAAAAAAATGGCGGTTTTTATTTATCTTTGCAGAGAATTTTTACTTATTTAATGGAATGAAAGTGTTTTTTCTCTTTTGCACAGTATTTTTGCTGTCAGCATGCAACAGCATGAATGGTGATGACCAGGAGGCCACGGAAGCCGCTATTAAATGGGCTGACGCATACTTCAACTACGACTTCCACGAGGCGGAAAAGTACGCGACACCTGAAAGCAGACAATGGCTTCAGTTTGCTGCCTCCAACACCACAGAGCGCGACCTGCAGCTGGTGCAAGAGAACGAAGGGGGAGCCAGCGTAGAAGCTGACGACTGCCTAGAGGCGAACGACACGCTGAGGGTGGTATCGCTGACCGTACACGACTATGTAAGCAGCACATTGCCTGCTGACTCGGCACGACTGGTTGACGAGGGCACATTCACCATTACCACCGTGCTGAGGGAGGGTGTATGGAAAGTTAGAATGGAAGGCCTACCGCAAAGTGAAAGGCAAAGTCGCGACTAAGGCGGGGATGCACTATGGGGAAATGGTCTTTCTCATTCTCGTAGGCAGGATTGACGGCTTTCATACCCATATCAAAACGCACCACGAAGAAATCGAAGTTCAGGCGGATTCCCAGACCATAGCTGACGGCTAGCTGCTGCCAGAATTCCGACATCTTGAACTGTCCGCCAGGCTGGTCTTCATACTCACGGAGTGTCCAGATGTTACCCGCATCAATAAACAGGGCACCTCCGAATTTCCAAAACAGATTGGCACGATACTCCAAGTTCAGGTCGAGCTTCATATCACCCGTCTGATTGATGAAGTCTATTCTTCCGTCTGTTCCGATAAACTTACCAGGTCCCAGGCTGCGGACACTCCAGCCACGCACGCTGTTGGCACCACCCGAGAAGAAACGTTTCTCGAAAGGCAATATTGTACTGTTGCCATAGGGATAGGCTATGCCGAATCCGAAGTGGAAGACCAGCTGATTGCTATAGTCAAATACGAATTTACGGGTATAGTCGAACATGCCGCGAACATACTGCGCATAGGCTATGTCTAGGAATGTGTACTGACCATCGCCGTTCTTGTGGAAGTTGAAGGCATGAGAAGCCAGATTGAGCAGATTTCCCGCTGTCTCCACATTGGCCTTGATGGCATAGATCCCGTTGTTATAGACATAGCCAAAGCCCAGTTTCATGATGAACAGGTTCTCGTAGTTATAACGAAGGATGGAGTTACGTGAATTGGTGTTATCCAAATATTCCTTCTTGAACGTATCACTAATCCAAGGCATGGAGATATAGTTCAGGTCGAGGAGATCAACCTGATAACGGTCATGGTGGTTCCGCTCGTTCCACTTATAACGCCAGGCTACGGAGAAGACCCTGCGCATGAACTCCGGACGGTTCTGCAAGTCGTAAAGCAGCGACACCTCCGAGGAGGAATTGACACGACGACGGAAACTGGGGGACAACAGCGGGGCAATGAAACGCGGGAAGGACAGGCGCGCCTCGGCACTATACTCCATGAAGTTGGTATTCTTATAACCCTCCAACCCACGGATAGCCTCATAGGCTCCACGCAGCACAATGCTCAGATTCTCAGACCCATGGAAGATGTTACGGTTCTGATAAGTCACTGAGACGGCAGCTCCCAAGTCGCCTGCGGTATTGGTTCCTTCGGGTTGAAAAGAAATGGTGGAAGGCTTGTTGGTGCTGACCTGAATATCACAGTCTAAGACGGGTTCAAAATCACGCTCACGAAAAGCAATGTTGGTATAGCGCACGGCACCCAGACGGGCGAAGTGGTTATAAGTGCCCTGCAGATTGTCGGAGGCATAGAGTGCACCACTTTCCAGGAAGCTGTTGCTCCGCAGCACAGACTGACGCAGGGGGATGACGGAATCGTTAGGATTACCGCTGACAAAATTTACATCTCCAATCGTATATACCTGATGGGGCAGATTAGTCTCATCAGCACTCCGATATTTATCCAGCACAAGAGTAAGATTGATAAGATGACTGCCTGGCACGGAGTCTGCCCTGTAGCTTATGAAGTCCTTGTTGAAGCGATAGTAGCCACGATTGGTGAGATAACGGCTGATGCGCGAACGCTCATTGTCGAGATTAGCCACATTAAACATCATGCCTGATTTCAGTCCACGATGGGTACTGTCGGCCAGATTGAGCACAACGGCAATGGCTGAGTCGCGGATTTCATAATCTACCTTATTAATAAAATACGGCATGCGAGGATGCAGGAGATAAGTGGTCACCAGCTTCTTTCCCTTTATCTTATTATATACATCCACAGTGGCACGCAGGTAGCCCATATTCTGCAACTGCGACTGGAGCATCTCCATAGAAGCACGCGTACTGGCAGAATCATAGATTTGGGGCGCCTCGCCAATGGAACGGAGGAAACGGTTTATCCATTTGGTAGTATCGCGACCGGAAAGGGAGTAAGTGGCTAATGGAAGCTTGGCTGCGGAGAACCACCGAGAATTACCACGCTGACGAACATACTGGCGCATCTCGCTGGGATTAACTCCCAAGGCCTTCGTGTCGCTCTTCACCTCCACTTTGTCCAATAAGTATTCGCCATCAGGAACAAACTTTGTCACTGAACAGGAAGCCATCAGGGCAGCAATAAGCAGAAATATGAAGATGCGATTACGCATAATTTGCTGATTTTTCGGCAAAGGTACAAAAACTTTTCCTATTTTTTATTATCTTTGCAAGCAAAAGTGAAACAATATGCTTAGCAAGAACCAAATAAAGTTTGTCCATTCACTGGAATTGAAGAAGAACAGAAAGCGGGAACAGCTGTTTGTAGCAGAAGGCCCCAAGGTGGTTGGCGACCTGCTGAGGGCGGGATTTCGCCCTCATTCTATTTTCTCGACTAACCCCCAACAAGATGGGCAACTCGTGACAGAGGAAGAACTACAGCGCATCAGCTTTCTGCAACATCCTCAGGAGGTCTTGGCAGTGTTTCATATTCCGGACTCTAAGCTTCTTCCTATCAACCCTCATGGTCTTTCGCTGGCACTCGACGGAATCCAGGACCCAGGCAATTTAGGCACCATCATCCGAATTGCCGACTGGTTTGGCATCGATGCCATCTACTGTTCGCCAGACACGGCAGATGTCTATAACCCCAAAGTGGTACAAGCCACAATGGGAAGCATTGCTCATATTCCTATTATATATTGTGATTTGGTGGAACTCATCAGTAAAGCGCAATGTCCTGTTTACGGAACCCTGCTAGACGGCGAGGACATTTATCAACAGACAATAACCCCCAATGGAATTATTGTAATGGGTAATGAAGGTAATGGAATCTCAGAGTCCGTGCGTCCACTTGTCACCAACCGTCTGCTCATTCCCAACTTCAGCAATTCATCAGAAACAGCAGAGTCGCTGAACGTAGCAATTGCAACAGCTATCACTTGTTCTGAGTTCAGAAGAAGATAGGGTTCAGAACTGGCGGAGGGCTTCGTAGATACGCTGAACGGGAAGACCCATCACATTGAAATAACTACCGTGAAGACCAGTCACCCCGATATGTCCTATCCATTCCTGAATGCCATAGGCACCGGCCTTGTCATAGGGCTTGTAGTGCTGGATATAGTAGTTGATTTCCTCATCAGAGAGTGACTTAAACGTAACATCGGTCTCAACGGAAAAACTCTGCTGGCGGGTTGTGGTGGTCAGTGTGACTCCGGTAATCACCTGATGGGTACGACCACTCAATTCGTGCAACATACGGGAAGCATCAGCCTCGTCATGCGGCTTACCCATGACTTCACCGTCTAACACGACAATCGTGTCGGCAGTAATTATTAGTTCATCGTCGGCCATCTGCTGCTGATAGACAGTAGCTTTCTTTCGCGAGATATATTCTGCAATGTCCTTGGTAGGAAGATCAGCAGGATAACTCTCGTCAATATCAGGTATAACACGAACGTCGAAATCAATATCAATACCTGCCAACAATTCTTTTCTGCGTGGTGAATTAGATGCTAAAACCACCTTATATGAAGTAATCATAATTTCTAATTTCTAATTCTTTGACCTAAAGGTGCAAAGCGACCAAAGGTCGAGTCCTAATTCCTAATTTATCACCATCCGAAAGCCCTTTCATCACTTAACCACTTGTCTTGTGCTTTTAGCGTTTGCTCTATCACATCACGCCCGCATCCATAACCACCTTTCTGCTGGCTGACATAGAGGCTGACCGACTTAATCTCAGGACAAGCATCAGCAGGACAAACGGGACACCCCACCCGACGCATCACTTCCAAATCAGGAATGTCGTCACCCATGAACATCACCTCCTCGTCCTTCAAGCCATATTTTTGCAAAAATTGCTCATAGATCTGAATCTTAACAGCAGCACCCAGGAAGATGTCTTCCATACCGAGTCCCTCGTAACGATGGCGCACCGCTTCTATCTTACATCCGGAGAGTATGGCAATGCGCAGTCCCATCTTCATGGCCAGTTGGATAGCATAGCCATCCTTGATATTCACGGTACGAAGAGGAGAGCCATCCACACCCAAGGAAATCGTTGAGGCAGAGAGTACGCCATCAAGGTCGAAGATGATGGCTCGTATTTTTGACAAATCGTAATTAATCATTTCTTTCGCTTTTACGGTGAATGCTGACTGACAGCAGGTTATAGATTTCTTGCAACGACGGAGAATCGGCAAGCAAAGAGGACTGCATCCGGATGACATTCTCGTCGTAACGGACGGCAGGTCCCGTTTGTGCCTCAAGAGGATGGAGTTGGTGGACCTTGCGAGCGGTTTCGTCTATCAAGGGAAGCATGACGCTGAAGGGAATACCGTGTTTCTCCAACAGCTCTGCGGAAAGGGCATAGCAGTGATTGACAAAATTACAAGCAAAGACAGCAGAAAGGTGCAAGTACTTCCTATCAGCACTGGAGAGCTCATAGACGCTATGGGTAATGCTCTCTGCCAACGGACGGAGTACCGCATTGTCGCCTTCTATAAAAACAGGAATGTCTGCGAAGCTAACCAAGCGCTCTTTTGAAAAGGTCTGCATGGGATAGAATACACCAAACCGGTTCGTATAGCCTTCAAAAAGACTCATCGGCATAGAACCTGCCGTATGAACAAAGAGCTGTTGCTCCCTACCCTTCGTGGCACGACAGATAACCTCCTGTAATGCCGAATCTTTCACAGCAATGATAAAGACATCAGCTTCCTCAGGGAGATTCTCCAAGGTACGACTATTGATGCTAGACACCTCATGACCTGCCTGTTGCAAAGCTGGCAACAGATTGGTTGCTAAACGTCCCCTACCTATCAGTACAACACGCATGATGAGCTAAAACTTGTTCAGATGAACATTCTCCCATTTCAGCTTGTCTTCATTCTGAGGCTTGCGCTCGTCAGCCTTATGACCTATGGCAAGCACACACAGACAAGACATATTCTCAGGAATATCAAGGACACCTTGGATGACGGTATCGGCACTAGTACCATCGGAAAGTCCCCTGCCACGCATCTGAATCCAGCAAGACCCCAGCCCTAAGGCTTCTGCCTGATACTGCATGGAGATGGCAGCAATGGAGCCGTCCTCTACCCAACAGTCATTCTGCATAGGATCGCCCAAAACGACAATAGCGAGAGGAGCCCCCTTCAAGAACTGTCCACCCATATCCTTGGCATCTGAAAGTTTCTCTAAATCTGTCTTATCATCAACCACTACAAAATGCCAGGCACGCTGACCCTTTGACGTCGGAGACATCAAGCCAGCACGCAGAATCATCTTGACATCGTCGGCATCGATTTCTTCCTCCGTAAACTTACGGTGAGAACGGCGCATCTGTACTAATTCTTCAAATTCCATATCGCTTATTTTTCGATTTCGGCACAAAATTACAAAAATAATTCATAATTCATCATGCATCATGCATAATTATTTTCTTGCCAAAAGAAAAATTTTCACTTTTTCGCTTTTCACTTTTCACTTTATTTTGTACCTTTGTCCCAGTGAAAGCCTTCGTGTTTGAACATAGCGCTACATTACCTGCACTGAAAGACGGCAGTTTCTTCCACAGTCCAGACCTGATGGAACTGTATGAGCATACGCCTCGACATAAGCCATACATGGTTGTACTGATGGATGATAATGGACACGAGGAAGCTCATCTGCTAGCCGTAACTCGCTATAAAAGATCTTTATTTCCACCTTATTTATATATCCACGTAAGAGTCATCGGACAGGGGGTCTATCAGCAAGAGCCCAACGAACAGAAGTTCGGGTGCATGGTAAAAGCGTTAAAGGAGAGGTTGCAAAACAAAGTCCTGTATATAGAATTCAGCGACTTACCGCAAAAAATGTTTGGTTATGAAGCACTGCGTAGCGAAGGCTTCTTCCCCGTCAGATGGATGAGTGTATACAATTCGCTACATTCCCGAACACCAGAGGAGCGGATATCACCCAAGCAACTGACACGTATCAAGAACGCACAACAGCGTGGGGCAACGACAAAGATTGTGGAGACTGAGGAAGAATTCAAAGACTTCTCGAAACTGATGAGGAGGCATAACTGGCTAAAACCAAGAAAATATATTCCAGACAGCACGTTCTTTCGGGGATTGATGGATATGGGGAAATGCAAGCTATTCATCACCCAATATCATGGAAAGACAATTGGATGCAGTGTTTGTGTGTATTCTGACAATGATGCCTATTTGTGGTTCTCTGCGGCACGAAGAAAAAGCTACCCTACTTTGCATCCTAACGTCGTAACTTTCTGGGAAACCATTAAAGAGGCACACCGCATGGATTGCCAACATATCCGTTTCCTGGATGTAGGCCTGCCATTCCGCAAGAATCCGTATCGAGACTTCATTCTCCGCTTTGGAGGCAAAGAAGTGAGCACTTATCGATGGTTCAGAATCAGCATCAGATGGGTAAACTCCATAGCTTCCTGGCTATGGAGAGAATGAAGTGTTACTTTATATACAATAAAACGGTTTTCCTTGCGTTTATTGGATACAATGAACGGTTCAAAATATGTCATCACATTATTTCTGCTTTCAATGGCAATGCTATTGAAGGCACAGTCATTTACGCTCTCTGGAAAGGTCAGCGACAATGAAGGAAATGCCATAGAGTTAGCTACGATTTCCTGTTTGGAACAAGGTGCCGTAACAATGGCCAACCTGAAAGGCGAGTTTTCCCTCAAACTGCATTCTGCTGATTCCGTGGTCATCAAATTTTCTATGGTAGGATACCAGACACGTACCCGTGTGTTGCGTAACCCCAAAGAAAACCAACGACTGGTGGTGACCCTGCATCCCATGAAAGCACTTGACGAGGTGGTGGTGACGGAGAGAAGAAGGCAGACATCCAGTACGGAACAGCTTGACACGAAAAACCTAAAAAACACGCCCTCTACCACAGGAAATGCTGTGGAGGAACTGGTACAACAGCAAGCTGGTGTCTCTACACATAACGAACTCTCCTCTCAATACAATGTCAGAGGAGGTTCATTTGACGAGAACTCGGTATATATCAACAATGTGGAGGTTTACAGGCCTTTGCTAATACGCAGCGGACAGCAAGAAGGACTGTCTGTCATCAACTCGGATATGGTAGAGAAGATAGGATTCTCATCAGGTGGATTTGAGGCGAAATATGGTGATAAAATGTCATCAGCACTGGATATCCATTATCGGAAGCCAACGAGATGGGAAGCCAATTTCCAAGCCTCCCTGCTGGGCGGAAGTGCCTTCATTGGCTATGGCTCCAAGAAATTCACAATGAGTCACGGCATACGCTATAAAACCAACAAGTATTTATTAGGATCATTGGAAACAAAGGGTGAATACAAGCCAAACTTCCTCGATTACCAGACCTATATCACCTATAAGCCCAACCAAAGATGGGACATAGACTTCATTGGGAACATTTCCGAGAATCACTATAACTTCACTCCGGAAACCAGAGAGACATCCTTTGGAACTATGCAGAATGTCAAGTCATTCAAGGTCTATTTTGACGGACAGGAGAAAGACATCTTCCGCACATTATTCGGCACTCTGAGAATTCAACGGAATTTCTCACAAAACACCAAAGTAAGCCTTTTAGCATCCGCCTTCCATACCAAGGAACAGGAGACCTACGACATACAAGGACAATACTGGCTGGATGACACTCAGACTCAAGAACAGCTGGGAGTAGGAACCTATATGGAGCATGCACGCAACTACCTGACTGCTGATGTACAGAGCCTAAAACTGATGGGCAGTCACAAGACGAAAAAACATGAAATCGAAGCAGGTTTCACCTTCAAATGGGAGAAGATAGAGGAGAATGCTCGGGAATATGAGATGCGCGACTCTAGCGGATATAGCATTCCTCACACTGCAGACAGACTCGACTTGATATACATGCTGGATTCCCATAACACACTGAAGAGTACCCGCCTGGAAGCTTACCTTCAGGACATCTACCGTTTTCAAAGCAAAGGGGAAAAACCTTGGTTCTTTACACTAAACTATGGTGTAAGACTGGCTAACTGGAGTTACAATAAAGAAACCATCGTCTCACCCCGCATATCACTGGCTGCCGTTCCCTCGTTCAATCAAGACATCACCTTTCGACTGGCTACTGGATTATACTATCAGTCCCCCTTCTTCAAGGAGCTACGAGATACATCTACAGTCAACGGACAGACCATTGTGACACTGAACGAGAAAATCAAAAGCCAACGGAGTATTCACATCGTAGGTGCCTTTGACTATCGTTTCCGCATGGTTAATCGTCCATTCCGCTTTACTGCAGAGGCTTATTACAAGATAATGGACAATCTCGTGCCTTATAATGTACAAAACATGAAAGTGGTCTATGTTGGTGAAAACAAGGCCAATGGGCACGTCTTTGGGCTTGACCTTAAACTGTTTGGCGAATTTGTCCCAGGAACGGACTCATGGCTGACACTGAGCATTATGTCCGCGAAACAGAAGATTAACGGAGTCAGCGTTCCCATGCCTACCGATCAGCGATGGGGCGTAAACTTGCATTTCACAGATTATTTCCCTGGTACTGACAGATGGAAGATGACACTAAGATTAGCTTATGCTGACGGACTACCCTTTGGTGCCCCACACCGAGGATTGGAATTCCAAGATTTCAGGGCTCCTGCCTATAAACGGGCTGATATCGGTATGAGTTTTCTGGCTTACCAGCGTAATCATCAACGGATATGGCTGGGAATTGACGGACTAAACATCTTCGGCATTTCCAATGTTAATTCATACTATTGGGTAACGGACGTAACGAACCACCAACATGCCGTTCCCAACTACCTTACAGGTCGTCAAATTAACGGAAAAATCGTTGTGGAGTTATAAAAATAGTTAAATCTGCGGCATGAAACTATAAATAATGTACGCACGAAAAAAATTATGTTGTACTTTTGTAGATTAAATAAACCAAAGTACAAGATTATGACCAAAAAATTTTTATTCATGCTTATGGGTGCAGTTGCATTTGCCAGCTGCAACAAGTTTGACCTTAACTATGACGAGAAAGCCGCAGAAGAGGCTCAAAAGGTTAAAGATAATGTTACACAAATCTTTGGAGTTAGTTTTCCAAGTACTCAGGATTGGTGCACAGCAACAAGTGGCACTATTAAAGTTTATGTTAATGGAACAGATAATATTACTAAAGTACAAGTATTGCTATCAGAAGTTACAGATTCAGTAAGTAATATGAGATTACTTAATCAAAAGGATGTTAAAGATGGTGATGAAGTATCTTTTGCATATGATGTTCCTAGTAATTATGATAATTTATTTGTTGCATTTATTGATAATACAGGAAAATATTTCTTTAAAAAATTCACATTAAATGACAAAGAAATCTATTATAAGAATAACTCAGCAAGACGAGCATTATCTCAAGACTATACATTACCTACAAATCCAACAATTAGTGGAACTGTAGAGACGTTTGCAAATAAACGTAATTGGATTCCTGGAGAAGTATTCTATGTTTTTGATAATCAGGCTATAAGTTCTAATGATTATGATGATGATTTCAAGTCTATATTTAGAAGGGTAATATTCAATTATTTCCCAAATGGTCGTAGTTATAATAATATAGAAAAATTAAAGAGCAGTAGCTTTTTTAATGAAACTGCTTATCCAATAACAACAGGAAAAGAGCCTATTATTGTTACACCTGTTTACAAGAATGATGGTGGATATCATGAAATTAGTGAAGCAGAATTATATTATTACTATTTCAAAGGCAATTTAAATGCTCAAGAAGTTGAAGCATTGCCTAAATATAAAGCTATTGATTTAAGTGAGGTATATAAGAACGACGATAATGACAATATCAATAAATCTAAGTCATATGCATTAGCATATTTTGGTGATGGGATTCCTGAAATTGGAACAAAGGGATCATATCAATTTCCGGATAATTATAAAATTGGGTTTTGTTATAAATCAAACACTGAAACAGATAATAAGAGAAAACAAGGAGAACTTTATGGAGACGGACGTTTGAATTATAATATCAATAAGTGGGGAAATTTCAGCTCATCAAAATTAGGTCCAACAGATCCTCGTATGGGATGGGTTAGTATTAACGATAAAACATTCTTATGTGTAGAATCAGGAACTGATGCAGACATTAATGATTTGATTATTGATATTGAAGGTGGAATTGAAATAGAAAACATAATGCCTATTGAAATTGAGCAACAATTCTATACTTTCTGTTTTGAAGACAATAAGCTTGGTGATTATGACATGAATGATGTTGTATTGAAAGGTACAAGAATTGATGAAACACATGTAGAGTACACATTAATGGCATGTGGAGCTATGGATCATTTATATATACATAATATTGAAGGAGAACATATTAAATCATCTATAGAAGTTCATGATTTATTCAACAAACAAAATCAATTTATAAATACGACAAAAGGTGATCATACACCTTATATAACAGATGTAATTGTTGTAGATAAAAGTTTTAGTTTTTTAAATGAATTAACTCAACCATATATTTTCGATAAGGACAAATCTTGGATAATTAAAATTTCAAGAAAGGGAGAAGATCCTCATGCAATTATGATACCTTATGATTTTAAATGGCCACTTGAAAGAATATGCATTAAAGATGCTTATTCAAAATTCAATGAATGGGGGCAAGGATTAGTAACTGATACAGATTGGTATAAGTATCCAGTTGAAGGAAAATATTATGAATAGAATATATTGACCAAGGATTGGTACCTTGAGTCTGAATCAAGAAAGGTTTACGAATAAGAGATATCTTACGTCATAAAAAGGGTTATTCTTTTTGAATAGCCCTTTTTTGTTGAATAATATCACTAAAGCTGATACAACAACTAAAGTTCACGAAACATTCTAGAAAGCCATTCTCATTATTTATATATAACTTTGCAACCATGAACATGAATAAAACTATAATACTTACTGCTTCATTAGCGATAGCAATGAACAGCACTGCACAAAACCCCTTTGTGCAGACTTGGTTTACAAGTGACCCTGCTCCTATGGTTCATAATGGCACGATGTATGTCTATACAGGACATGACGAAGACAATGCCGACTTCTTCTGGATGCAGGAGTGGAGAGTGTATTCCACCAACGACATGGTGAACTGGCAAGACCACGGTTCTCCATTGGCCTTGGAAAGTTTCTCTTGGGCTGACGATAGAGCATGGGCATCCCAGTGTATTGAACGTGATGGTAAGTTTTATTGGTACATTTGTGCCCATTCCAGGCTATCCAATGGCATGGCTATCGGTGTAGCTGTGAGCGACACACCTACAGGGCCCTTCCGCGATGCGATCGGAAAGCCATTGTTTGAAAATGGCAGTTGGGACCATATTGATCCCACAGTATTGATTGACGATGATGACCAGGCATGGCTGCTGTGGGGAAATCCTCAATGCTACTATCTGAAGTTGAATCGTGATATGATCTCATACAGTGGAGAGCTTGGAAAACTCGACATGACCGAGGAAGCTTTTGGAGGTCCTATGATGAATCAGCGCGAAAAGGGAAAGAAATACAAGGACTCCTACGTAGAGGGACCTTGGCTTACCAAGCGCAAAGGTATTTACCAATTACTCTATGCAGCTGGTGGTGTTCCTGAGCATATCTCTTACAGCACAGCTTCTTCCCCCACAGGCCCATGGAAATATGCTGGCGAGATTATGCCTTTGAGCAATACAAACTCGTTTACCAACCACTGTGGCGTAGCAGACTATAAAGGACACTCCTACTTCTTCTATCATACTGGCAAATTGCCCAACGGTGGTGGTTTTGGCCGTAGTGTTGCCGTTGAAGAGTTCAAATACAATGCCGATGGAAGTTTCCCAACTATCCTTCCTACAGAAGAAGGCGTTAAACCTGTAGGGAAATTTGATCCCTATCGTAAGGTAGAGGCAGAAACAATGGCCTTCTCAAAAGGCGTAAAGACTGAACAGAACGATGAAGTAGGTGTCTATGTCACAGATATTCACAATAGCGACTATATCAAGTTGCAGAACGTGCATTTCTGCAACAAAGTGCCTCGTACCTTCACTGCCCGTGTAGCCAGCGGCTTACGTGGTGGAAAAATCGAGATACGCCTTGACAGCATCGGTGGAAAGCTGCTAGGCATAGTGAATGTCCCAGGCACAGGTGGCTGGGAAAAATGGCAGACTATTACCACAGACCTGACAGCCATTGCCAGTGGCCATCATGATATGTATTTTGTTTTCAAAGGCCGCAAGGGTCCCAAGCTCTTTAACTTCGATTGGTGGGAAATGCGTGGACTGGAACAGGTTAATATGCCACTTTTCCAAACCAAGTACACTGCCGACCCCTCGCCTCTTGTTGTGGGTGACACGCTATTCTTATACACATCACATGACGCCTCTCCCGAGGACATCCCCGACGAGAACGAGAAATCATCAGCAGGATTCTTCATGTACGACTGGCTTTTATGGTCCACGACGGATATGGTAAACTGGACAGAGCATGGCGCTGTGGCTTCACTGAAGGATTTCCCTTGGCGTAGCCGTGAGAATGGCGCTTGGGCCATTCAGACTGTTGAGCGTAATGGCAAGTTTTATCTCTATGCCCCACTCCATGGGCATGGTATTGGAGTACTAGAAAGCGACTCTCCTTATGGTCCGTTCAAAGATCCATTAGGGAAGCCCTTAGTATGGGACCAAAGCAACTGGTTTGACATTGATCCAAGTGTCTTTGTTGATAATGACGGGCAAGCCTACATGTATTGGGGTAACCCTCATACTTTCTGGGCAAAATTAGGCAATGACATGATATCGCTGACAAGCGGTGTTACCAAGTTGCCTCACATTCCCAACTATCAGGAAGGTCCCTGGATTTACAAACGGGATGGTCATTATTATCTGGGATTTGCATCTACCTGCTGTCCTGAGGCTTTGGGTTATGCTATGAGTTCTTCACCAACAGGTCCCTGGGAATGGAAAGGCTATATCATGCGCCCTACCCACCGCGATAGAGGCAACCACCCCGGCATCTGTGATTACAAAGGTCATTCGTATGTGTTCGGCCAAAACTACGACCTGATGCACCTCGAAACCTTCGAACACCATGAGCGCCGTAGTGTTTCCGCCACAGAAATTACCTACAATGCCGATGGAACCATCCAGGAAGTTCCCTACTGGCTCGACCAAAAGCCCATGAACCAGCTACATTGGCTTAATCCCTATCAAAGAGTGGAAGCCGAAACTATGAACTGGGGGTATGGATTGAAGTCTGCCAAGATGGGCATTGAGAATACCGGTGTAGTCAAGGACATGCCTACATCCACAGGCAAGCGCAACATGTATATTTTCGACATCAACGATGGTGAATACATCCGCCTGCGTGGTGTAGATTTTGGCAAAGGAGCCAAACAATTTGCCATCACAGCCTCTGCTGCTGCCAATGCCGGTTGCACCATTACCCTACGGCTGAACAGCGACAAGGGTCCTGTCATTGGTTCCTTGAACATAAAGAGCACTGGTAGTGTGGAAAAATATCGTTCTTTTACTTCCAAGGTCAAGGAGGCCACAGGAGTACACGACCTTTACATTTGTTTCAGCAATGCCAAGGGTGATATTCACCTTGACTGGTGGCAGTTTAAGTAAAGAATAAACAATGAAAAGACTGATTGTCATCCTCGTAGTGTTTTGCAACATGCAAAACCTCTTAGGCCAACAGCCTTTCGGACGAGGGAAGATAAGGATTCTCCATATAGCAGAGAATGCCGTCCGTATCCAGTATTCAGAGGGGGAACCTCAGGAAGCTCTCCCCGACTGGATTTATGTAAAGCATGAGACAGTAAAAAGTCCAAGCTTGAAAGTGATTATTGACAAGAAAAACCTGCGTCTGTCTATCAAGGACAAAAAGGGGAATACCATTTTCACGGCTACACGCCATCAGATGGAAAGCAGTAAGAGTACTTTGACGTTCCAATCGCCAAAGGATGAATTCCTGTATGGACTAGGACAGTTTCAAGACGGCTATAGCAATGTTCGAGGCCTATCACGACGCCTGACCCAAGTGAATACACAAATCAGCCTGCCCATGCTTATTTCCAGCAAAGGATATGGCATCTTATGGAACAATTATGGTTTGACGGATTTCAATCCTTGTCACCAAAGTGTAAAATTGCAGAAGCGAAGTGGTGTAGGAAAGCAGGAAGTGGTGAATGTCACGTCAACTGAAGGTGGTAAGAAAGAGGTTCGCGAGCGCCATATCTTCGAGGCTTCTCTTGATATTACTGAGGCTGGTGACTATTCCCTGTTGCTGGATGTTGGTCAGAAAATGGCTCGTCGTCACAATCTTTGCATTGATGGGCTACCTGTCATTGAGATGCAAAACCTATGGCTTCCTCCTACAGCTTCGAAGATCGTTCATATGGAAGCAGGACATCACGTCATAACAGCGGAGTTGACCAAGGACGACAACCCCACCCTATATTATAATAAGGTAAAGGACGAAACCACTTTCCATTCGCCAATAGCCAATTCTGTGGATTATACCGTATTTATTGGTTCCGCAGATGAAATCATCGCTACTTATCGCGAACTGACAGGTCAGTGTCCACCGATGCCCAAATGGGCTTTGGGCTACATCCACTGTCGTGAGCGTTTCCATAGTTCGCAGGAAATCCTTGAAACAGCCAACCGCTTCAAGTCCGAGCATCTGCCCATTAGCATGATAGTGCAAGACTGGCAGTATTGGGGCAGGTATGGCTGGAACTCAATGAAGTTTGACGAACGATATTATCCAGACCCCAAGGCTTTGACGGATAGCTTGCACAAGATGGATATCCGCCTGATGCTTAGCGTATGGTCGAAGATAGACAAAAACTCAGAGGTGGGCCGACAGATGGTGCACGATGGCTATTATATTCCCGACACAGACTGGATAGATTTTTTCAATCCTCAGGCCGCAGCTTCCTATTGGCAGAACTTTCGCGAACGGTTGCTTCCCTTGGGCATTGATGCCTGGTGGCAGGATGCTACAGAACCTGAGAACGATGATTTGGTGGGGCGACGTGTAAACAACGGACGGTGGAGAGGTGAACAGGTGCGTAATGTCTATCCGCTGTTAGTCAACAAGACAGTCTATGAAGGATTGGTAGCAGCAGGTCGTGAGCCTATGATTCTCACTCGTTGCGGTTTCCCTGGAATCCAACGTTATGGCTCTGCCCTGTGGAGCGGCGATGTGGGCAACGACTGGGAGACCTTCCGACGTCAGATTACTGCTGGCCTGGGCGTCCAGGCAGCAGGCGTTCCTTGGTGGACCTACGATGCCGGCGGATTCTTCCGTCCTGGCGATCAATACTCCAATCAGGACTATATTGAACGCATGTTGCGATGGATTGAGCTCAGTGTCTATCTGCCTTTGATGCGTGTTCATGGCTATATGAGCAACACAGAGCCTTGGAACTATGATGCAGAGGCCCAACAGATTATTGCTGAGTGTCTGAAAGAGCGCGAGAAATTGCGTCCTTACATCGAACAGTGTGCAGAGCGTGTAACCAAAGAAGGATACACCATCATGCGTCCTCTCGTCTTTGACTTTGCCAACGATGCTGAAGCTCTGAAACAGAAATACGAATATATGTTTGGTCCTTCCCTGCTCATCAGTCCTGTCACAGAACCCAGTGTCAAAGAGTGGAAAACCTATCTGCCCAAGAACAAGGAGGGCTGGAAAGACTATCGCACAGGCAAGCACTATGCGGGCGGACAAACCATCACGACTCCTGTCGATAAAGCCCACATCCCTGTATTCGTGAAGCAAGGAGACAATTCATATTTCCCTTAATGCAAAATTGTATTTTGAAGTTTGGGATGTCTATTCGTAACTTGCGAACGCACATTCCCAACTTGCGAACGCACATTCCCAACTTGCGAACGTACATTCGCAAGTTGGGAATATAAATTTCCGCACTGATAAAAAACTTTTCCAATGGTGTCGTAAGTTACAATAGCCCCTATTACACTATTTTCATTCCAAATTACATCCAAAATAGTTTATGTTACATCCTACTATTGCGAATGTAGGGAATTATTCGTATCTTTGCCATCAAAAAAAAGAAGAATAATGGGCAAAAGAATTCATAATATGGCAAAACGGATGATGGTCATGATGATGAGCACCATGATAGGAATGCCGGCATGGACTCAGTCGATACCACTCGTATATGACGTAGAGAATACGGGCAGACAATATGCCGCCCCCTTGATGCCTGAACCAAACCAGTTGCCCATTATCCAAGAATTACCAGATGCCTTAGAGGATGTCACCAGCTTTGCTGACTGGAGTAAGCGACGGAGTGATATCGCCCACATGATTCAACACTACGGCATCGGACAGAAACCTACAGTGGAGACTCATCAAATCAAGGCTTGCATAGAGGGTGATACGGCTTTGGTGGTTAACGTGACCATCAACGGACAGGCTCTCACTGGCCTGAGGTGCAGGCATTCATCGACCGCTTTCTGTTAGGTCGCGATACTAACACCAATGACATTCGAATATATTCAAAATAAGTATAAGATGAAAAAAACGCTATTATCTGTATGTATGTTATGCCTCTCTGCTGTATCAACAGCTCAGCCAGCAGGTGGCTTTGGAGGTGTTCAGCAACAAGTGAAACTGGAAACCTCGCAAGAGTGGAAGGATATCAACTACGTGGGCGACGGCCAGACGTATCACAACTGCGACATCTATCTGCCCAAGCAGAAGAAGGACAGTTATCCCGTAGTGATTCACATCTACGGAAGTGCCTGGTTCAACAACAATGGAAAAGGTCAGGCCGACCTGGGTACCATCGTCAAGTCGCTACTGGATGCTGGCTATGCCGTAGTATGCCCCAACCATCGTTCCAGTATTGATGCTCAGTGGCCTGCCCAGATAAACGACATTCGTGCGGTGATACGCTTCGTTCGTGGTGAAGCAAAGACCTATAAGTTTGACCCGTCGTTTATCGCTACCAGCGGATTCTCATCAGGTGGACATCTTGCCTCTATCACTGCTACTACCAGTGGTATGAAAACAGCAACCGTTGGTAGTGTAACACTCGATCTTGAAGGTAACCTAGGCAAATATACCAATCAGTCCAGCACTGTGAATGCCGCTTGCGACTGGTCTGGTCCTGTGGACCTGACAGCAATGGACTGTGGCGAACATATAACGATGGGGGCGGACAGTCCTGAGGACGTACTGCTCAAATCAAAAATCACGAAGGAGCCCGACAAGTACCTAAGTCTCAGCGCTACGCAGTATGTTAGCCCTAACACCCCTCCCATCATCATCTTCCATGGTGATAAAGATGGTGTGGTTCCCAATTGTCAGGGTAAGAAGTTCTATGAACTCCTGAAAGCTGCAGGTGTCAAGACTGTAGCAACCTTCCCTACAGAAGGCAATCATGGAGGACCTGAGATGTACACTCCAGAGAATCTGAAGAAAATGGTTTGTTTCTTGAACTGCGTCAGAGAAGGTGGAGAATGCAACAAGGATTGCTGTCAGAAACAGGAACCTCGTCAGCGCATCATTGAGGATGGTGGTACGGGTGACTATAAAGCCGTCATGAAAGAAGACGCATCGCTCAGTCGTGAACACACCATCTTCGTGCCACAGGATTTGTCGAAGTTTGATGCCCAGAATCCCCTACCCATCCTGGTTTGGGGAAATGGCGCTTGTGCCAACTCGCCCTGGGAGCACATGAATTTCCTCAACGAAATTGCCTCACATGGATTTATCGTACTGGCTACAGGTGAAATACCCATGGTGGATGAATGGTATAAAGGTCCTATGTCACGCGCTGACCAGCAGATTGAGAGCCTTAACTGGATCTTTGCCCAGAATGATAATCCCAAGTCACCTTATTACCAAAAGATAGATACTAAGCATGTCTGCATGGCTGGTATGTCGTGCGGCGGACTGCAAACTCTCAGCAACTGTTCAGACCCGCGCATCACCACCATCATGATTTGTAACAGTGGACTCTTTAAGCAAAGCACACTCCATCAGGCTGTTGGTGGGATGCCCATGCCAGAAAAAAGTAAGTTAAAGGACATCCATTGTCCCATCATCTATATCCTGGGAGGTCCTACCGATATTGCCTACGAGAATGGTATGGACGACTTTCACCTGATTAATCATGTGCCAGCCTGTGTAGCCAACTTCCCCGTAGGTCATGGTGGTACTTATCGCGAGCCTCATGGTGGCGAATTTACCATTCCTGCTCTTGCTTGGCTCAACTGGCAATTGAAGGGTGATAAAGAGGCTGCCAAAATGTTTATAGGCAAGAAGCCCCAGCTCCCCCAGCGTAAAGATTGGACTCTCGAAGCCAACAAGCTTTTTAAGAAGCTAAAATAAAACCGGCACCAAATAATAAAGCATCATGAAAAGACTACTAGCCTCACCCTTTGCAATTCTCGTGTCAATATGGTTGGTGGCATGCATTAGTCATTGTATAGCTATGCCTATATCGCCCAATGGAAAACTGAGAGTGAGACAAAACGGCAACCATCTGACGATATATTACCAAGACCGGAAAGCACTGGATATGGATGTTTCGGCAAGAGAGCCTTTTCTATTGACTCGCAAAGTAACAGATGACTATCAGATGTTGACAGGCAAGCGTCTGCACTGTCATAACGAGGCCAACGAATACAGCAGTGGTAATGTGCTGTTACGAGTATATAATGACGGCATTGCAATAAGGAATACAGAAGTTTCCTATCGCATTCCAGAAGGAACTCGGCGCTGGATGCAACAGTGGTGTGATTCGTATGAAGGCTTCTTTCCTATCGACACAACGTATAAGGTGAAACCTGTCCCTTCGTATAGTGGAATCTTCAAGTCGGCAGAAGGGTGGAATAATCGTTGGGGCTATCCTGCCCTATTAGAACCTCATGACGGAGTGTTTGTCTTGCTCTCTGAAGCTAACATCGAACATGGACAAAGTGCCTCTTGTCTATACAATGAGGGCGAGCAATATAAGGTAGTTGAAGACCAAATCTCCACCCATCATTCACAATTTGTCGCCCATACACCTTGGCGTGTGGCTATCATTGGTTCTATGGCAGATGTAGTTGAATCTACACTGGTGACTGATGTCAGCGACCCTTGCAGGATAAAGGACACCAGTTGGATAAAGCCCGGTGTGGTATCGTGGATTTATTGGGCCTACAATCATGGTTCAAACGACTATAACATCATCAAGAAGTACGTGGATATGGCACGCGACCTAAGGTTGCCATACGTACTGATAGATGCCGAGTGGGACATGATGAAGGATGGCAAAACCATCGAGGATGCAGTAAACTATGCCAAAGGACAGGGAGTGAAGCCCTTAATTTGGTATAACTCGTCAGTAGGTTGGGTAGATGGTGCCCCCACACCTAAGTTCCGTCTTAACAAACCAGAAGACAGGGAACGCGAATTTGCATGGCTTGAAAAGATAGGCGTAGCAGGAGTGAAGATTGACTTCTTTTCAGGTGACACGCAACGGAATATGGACTATTGCATTGATTTGCTGGAGAGCGCTGCCCGTCATCACTTGCTAGTCAATTTCCATGGAGCCACTATCCCTCGTGGATGGCAACGAACCTATCCGAACCTCATGACAACAGAGGGAGTATATGGTGCTGAATGGTATAATAATGTGGCGACATTTACAGAAAAGGCCGCTTGCCATAATGCCACATTGCCCTTCACCCGTAATGTCATCGGACCTATGGACTATACCCCATGCACTTTCAGCGACTCTCAGCATCCACATATCACTACGAAAGCCCACGAGTTGGCACTTACCGTTCTCTTTGAGAGTGCTTTGCAACATCTGGCCGATTGTCCAGAGAGCTATATGAGTCAACCTCAGGAGGTGAGAGATTTCCTTACAAATCTTCCTACTGTCTGGGACGAGACTCTTTTGTTGGCAGGCTATCCGGGAGAAAGCGTTGTCATGGCGAGACGCAATGGAAGCACATGGTATATAGCGGGTATCAATGGGACTAATCAGGAAAAGAAACTAACCTTTGACTTAAAGACTATCGACAAACAATCAAAAGGAACACTTTTCGCTGATACGTCAGGAGGATGGGATATCCGTTTCCTGAAGAAATTGCCTTCGTCAATCAACTGCCAACCACGCGGTGGTTTTATCATGATAATTCAATAAAAACAAAAACATATTATACTAGCAAACAAAAACCTTATGAGAAAGCATCTGTTATCCACTTCCGTCCTGTGCATGGTCGCTACGGCAACGATAGCACAGAACCCTATTATTTGCGACCAGTATGCTGCCGATCCTACTGCTCGTGTTTTTAATAATAAGGTGTACTTGTATCCTTCCCATGACATCACCCCACCCGCCGGTCAACGACAAGACTGGTTCTGCATGGCCGACTATCACGTCTTCTCTTCCAGCAACCTGACAGACTGGACAGATCATGGAGTGATAGTATCACAGGAATTAGTGCCATGGGGGAAAAAAGACGGCTATTCTATGTGGGCCCCTGATTGTGTAGAGAAGAATGGCAAATATTATTTTTATTTCCCCAATGCGCCAAAGTCCGGACGCGGCTTTGCCATAGGTGTAGCTACTGCTGATAGTCCTATAGGTCCTTTCAAATTAGAAGCAGAACCCATCAAGGGAATATCCGGCATTGACCCCTGCGTACTAGTTGACACGGATGGTCAGGCTTATATCTATTGGAGTGGTATGGGCATTCGCGGTGCCAAGTTGAAAGACAACATGAAAGAACTGGACGGTGAATTAAAGGAAGTGAAAATACCTCAACGTGAAGGGATGCCGGAAATGCCGCCTATGATGGTAGGTGGCGAAGAGATGAAGGGGTTGCCCGAAGGTTTCAAGGAAGGTCCCTTTGCTTTCCATCGTGGCGACTGGTATTATCTCACTTTCCCATGGGTTCGCGGTTCAAAGGAGAATGGTGCCAATCCCACAGAGACATTGGCCTATGCTATGTCCAAATCACCTTTAGGCCCATGGGATTTCAAAGGTATTATCATGGCAGAACACGCCAACCATTGCTGGACTAATCATCACAGCATCCTTGATTATAAAGGACAATGGTATCTGTTCTATCATCATAATGATTTCTCCCCTCGTGATGACAAACGCCGTTCTCCCCGCATAGAGAAAGTTTATTTCAATGCAGATGGGACTATCCGCGAAGTAAAGCCCACCATGAGAGGAGTGGGCATCAATCTGGCAACAGAAAAAATCGAGATTGACCGTTATTCCGATGCGAGCAATGACGTGACAACTCAGTTGATTGACACCACCAACACCTTCCGCAGCTATCAGGCAACACTTTCCAAGAAAGGCAGTTGGTTGCGTTATAACGATGTCGATTTCACGCCTATCTACGACGGTTATCTCGTCATCAGCGCAATGGCAAAGGAGAACACGACATTGTATCTTCGTGAAAAGAATGCGAAGGGTAAAGTCATAGCCAAAGTTACCGTAACCGTAAAAAGTGAAGCTGGTCCCTTCCGCCGTGACATGTCTGGCCAGTGGCTAACACTGACGGCCCCATTGCTCTATACCCCCAAAGGCATTACCGACCTTGTCGTCACCTGCGAAGGAGAAGGTGTAAGTGTTGACTGGTTGCAATTCAAGAACCGACCTCACTATTTTTCTATAACAGAGCCTAATGCCACTCCTATACAACCCGACGAGCAAGGTTTCATCCGTCGCTGGAGAATGATGGAACCTATTGCTAAACCTATTCGTTCGAATACCATTTTCACTGATTCATGGTTACGCACGACTTTTGCAGAAGAGCTGAGTAAGCTGCCCAAACAGAAAGGGAAATGGTATGCACTGGATAGTGAGAACTACAACATAAAACTGTTCCGATTTGCCGAGAAATACGGCAAGCAGACATACGGTTCCTTCTTTTGGTGTGAAACCATCATAGAATGTAAAGAAGAGTTGCAGGACATCCGTCTGGCCGTTGGTTCAAATGGAGCTTCGATGTGGTGGCTTAACGACGAGGAAATTCTGCTGTTGGAAGGCGACCGACGCATGGTTGAGGACGACGGAGTGTCTCATCGTCTTACATTGAAGAAAGGACGTAACAAACTGCGTTGTGCAGTAATCAACGGTCCCGGACTCAGCGATATGTGTGCACGATTTATTGACGAGAAAGGAAAACCAATTACGAACTATACCATTAATGCCCGATAATATGATGAAACAGACTATATCATTTCTTTTCGCTTGCTGTCTGAGTATTCTCTCTTCAAAAGCGCAATCAGGAACTCCCTATATCCACGACCCGTCAACCATTGCCGAATGCGATGGGAAATACTATACCTTCGGAACAGGCGGTGGTGGTTTAATTTCTGATGATGGATGGTCGTGGCATTTTGGTGCAGAACGCCCCGGAGGCGGTGCTGCTCCCGATGTCTTAAAGATTGGCGACCGTTACCTCGTCATCTATGGCGCCACTGGCGGAGGATTGGGCGGAGGACATAACGGACGAATATTGACCATGTGGAACAAGACGCTCGATCCCCATTCTCCCAATTTCAAATTCAGCGAGGCTGTCGAAGTTTGCTCCAGTGATGGAATGGAAGACCAGGATGCCATTGATCCTTGCCTGTTACTTGATCCAACAACAGGAAGGTTGTGGGTCACTTACGGCACCTACTTTGGAACCATCCGACTGATTGAACTTGACCCAAAAACTGGTTTTCGCATGAAAGGCAACAAAGAGAAAGATATTGCCATAGACTGCGAAGCCACTGACCTCATATTCCGCGACGGATGGTACTATCTGTTGGGTACCCACGGCACCTGTTGTGATGGTGTGAATTCCACCTATAACATCGTTGTAGGGCGTTCACGCTCTGTAGAAGGTCCTTATCTTGACAACATTGGACGTGACATGTTCCACGGAGGAGGACGAATGGTGATTGCTGCTGGAAACAGAGTCTGCGGACCAGGACACTTCGGACGCACCATTATTGACGAGGGCGTGGAAATCATGTCGTGCCATTTCGAAGCAGACTTCGAACGCAGTGGGCGCTCCGTCTTAGGCATCCGCCCGTTGCTTTGGAAAAATGGATGGCCTGTTGCAGGCGAACCGTTTAAAGCAGGCACCTATGAGATAGAGAGTGAGCGCCGCGGATATGCTTTAGAACTGGCTGTTGATTTTGTCCGTATGCCACAGGAACGGGAGCGTTTCTGGCAGATGGATCTCACCAAGCCCTTGGTATCTATTCCTAACCAAAAACTGGAAGATGTGAATAGCAACTGGCCACAAGGAAACATTCCGCTACGTTGCGGTGACTACATGTTCCGTCCTCACCAGCGTTGGACGATTACTCCCGTAGAGAAAGCAGGAGGCTATCTTAGCAATCCTTATTTCAAGATAACCATCGAGGGAACCGAACGCGCCCTTGCAGCTACATCGGACAAAGAACTAACCACTATGCCCACATTCACGGGAAGCGACGAACAGCTTTGGCGCATCGAACAATTGACCGACGGCACCTATCGCATCATGCCTAAACACATTCCTGGACAAAACGGTCTAAACACCCGCTATGTTATCTACTCTGCTGCCGACTCCACACCCACGCTGGCAGAATATGATTTCCACAGCGATAATTCAAAATGGAACCTTCGTCAACATTAAAATGTATAAAAAAGCCAAAAAAAGACGGCTTTGCTTCGTTATGTGCTTGAAATTGCTTACCTTTGCACATTATTTATAATATTCTAACATCAGAAAGATATGAAGATTTCTCACATTGAGCATCTGGGCATTGCCGTTCAGAGCATTGAAGAGAGCCTGCCGTTCTTTGAGAACGTGCTCGGCCTGAAGTGTTACAACATTGAAGTAGTAGAGGACCAAAAGGTGAAGACCGCCTTCTTGAAATGTGGAGAGGTAAAGCTGGAATTGCTGGAGCCTACATCTCCGGAAAGCACTATCCAAAAGTGGCTTGACAAAGGCAACAAGGGTGTGCACCACGTAGCATTCTGCATAGAGGATGGTGTTGCCAATGCACTGGCAGAAGTTAGCGAAAAGGGTGTTCGCCTGATTGACGAGAAACCACGCAAAGGTGCTGAGAACCTGAACATCGCCTTCCTGCATCCTAAGTCAACTTGTGGAATCTTGACAGAACTTTGTGAACATTAATGAATTCTTTGACCTAAAGGTACAAAGCGTTTAATAACGATTAGATATAAGAAAATGAGTAAGCAATTAGAGAAAATCAAACAACTCATCGAGAAGCGCGAACAGGCCCGTCTCGGTGGTGGCGAGAAAGCCATACAGAAACAGCACGACAAAGGAAAATACACTGCTCGTGAGCGCATTGACATGCTGCTCGATAAAGGTTCTTTCGAAGAGTACGACATGTTCAAGGAACACCGCTGCCATAACTTCGGTATGGAGAAGAAGCAGTTCCTCGGCGACGGTGTGGTAGCCGGTTCCGGTACCATTGACGGCCGTCTGGTCTTTGTCTTTGCACAAGACTTTACCGTACACGCTGGTTCACTTTCAGAAACCATGTCTCAGAAGATATGCAAAGTGATGGATATGGCCATGAAGATGGGTGCACCAGTTATCGGCATCAACGACTCAGGTGGTGCTCGTATCCAAGAGGGTATCAATGCACTAGCTGGTTATGCTGAGATTTTCGAACGTAATATTCTGGCATCTGGTGTGATTCCTCAGATTTCAGGAATCTTCGGTCCTTGTGCCGGTGGTGCCGTTTACAGCCCTGCCCTTACCGACTTCACCCTGATGATGGAAGGCACATCATATATGTTCCTTACCGGTCCTAAAGTAGTAAAGACTGTTACTGGCGAGGATATTGACCAAGAGCATTTGGGTGGTGCTTCAGTTCACGCTTCCAAGTCGGGTGTAACCCACTTTACCGCCAAGACGGAGGAAGAGGCTGTTGAGATGCTGAAGACCCTGTTGAGCTATATTCCTTCAAACAACATGGAACTAGCTCCTCGCAAGAAGTGCGACGACCCCATCGACCGTTTGGAGGATTCACTCAACGAGATTATCCCAGAGAATCCTAACGAGGCTTATGATATGTATAAGGTGATCGGTGCTATAACCGACAATGGCGAATTCTTCGAGGTACAGCCTAAGTTTGCCAAGAACATCATCGTGGGCTTTGCCCGCTTCAACGGACAGTCGGTAGGTATCGTTGCCAACCAGCCCTCATGCTACGCAGGTGTCCTCGACGTGAACGCCTCGCGTAAGGGAGCCCGCTTCGTACGTTTCTGCGACGCCTTCAATATCCCCATCGTATCACTGGTTGACGTACCAGGATTCCTGCCCGGTACAGGCCAGGAGTACAATGCCGTCATCCTGCATGGTGCCCAGCTGCTCTATGCCTACGGTGAGGCTACCGTGCCCAAGATCACTGTCACACTGCGCAAGTCGTACGGTGGCTCTCATATCGTGATGGGCTCCAAGCAGCTCCACACCGACCTGAACTACGCATGGCCTTCGGCAGAGATTGCAGTCATGGGCGCTTCTGGTGCCGCTGCCGTGCTCTATGCCAAGGAAGCCAAGGCCAAGAAGGAGGCTGGTGAGGACGTGAAAGCCTTCATCGCTGAGAAGGAAGACGAGTACAACGAGCTTTTCGCCAACCCGTATCAGGCTGCCAAGTATGGCTACATCGACGATGTCATCGAGCCGCGTAATACCCGTTTCCGCATCTGCCGCGGTCTGGCTCAGCTCGCAACGAAGCGCGACGCCCTCCCCGCCAAGAAGCACGGAAATATTCCTATGTAATCACATTAGCAGCTCAAATGAACAACGAAGTATATGCAGCTATTGCCCTTGCTCTGCATGAGCACTTGGGCAACAATATTCACGACGTGGAACCGGGCATTATCACCATTAATGCCCACCCCACGCAGTGGAACGGATACTCACAGACAATGACGCAACACCCCTAATTCACGACGATCATGAAAGAATACAAGTATACAATCAATGGAAACAAGTACGAGGTGGCTATCACCGACATCACCGACAATATTGCCACACTGACAGTCAACGGTGAGCAGTATACGGTGGAGATGGAGAAACAGGCTGAGCCCGAAAAGCCAAAGCCCGTGGTTCGGCCCGCTGCCGTTGCTGCCAGCGACGATGCTCCTGCTGCCAATAAGGGTGCCGTCAACAAGGCCAACGCCGTAAAGGCTCCCCTGCCCGGTGTCATCACCGACATCAAGGTGGCCGTTGGCGACGAGGTACAGCCTGGCGACACGGTCGTAGTGCTTGAAGCCATGAAGATGGCCAACAACCTGACAGCCGAGAAGGGTGGAAAGGTGACTGCCATCTGCGTGAAGATAGGCGAAAGCGTGATGGAAGACGATGCCCTTGTGGTTATCGAATAAGCATCAGGCATCATACACTCAATGAAGAAGGCAACCCGACGGGTTGCCTTCTTTTTTCTGCACTGTTCCTATAAGCCGGGTTCTGTATCACCCCACGCAGGGATGATGTCTGTCATCTATCTACTCCATGAGTCACCCCATGGCTCAAGCGTTCTACCCTCCATCGTAGTACTCGGACGGGCAGCCCTCAGACGATGGTATACGCGAACTTGCAGCCCCCAGCCGGCACAGCCCAGTGATCACCCACTGACTGGTGGTCTCTTACACCACCTTCTCACCCTTCCCTACCCCCTCTATTTCCCCCTACAAGAGGGAGAATCGGAGGGGCAAGGCGGTTGTTTTCTTCTGCCGTCACATACTGTCACCAATATCTTCTACTTTCAGAAGTGAGGCGCCCTATGCTGCCCGGACTTTCCTCTCGTGCCGTGAGGCACCAGCGACAGACCGAAACAGTGCTTTCTGGCTGCAAAAGTACAAAAAAAAGTCGAAGCGACCAAACAGAGCGCGAAGAAATGGGCAGATAATTAAAATATGGCAACTAATACGAGTACAGAATCTTAATTTTGTCAACCTTTTAAGACTTTAAGTGTTAAACGCAAATAGCCGTTAAGGTGAAAGGCAAAAGTGTTAAAATGGGACAAATATTCGTGACAATTTGTCAGTTTACGGAAAAATGCGCTTATATTTGCACTCGATTTCGTGAATCAGGGAATATTATTCCCAAAAAGAGTTAGAACTTAAAATTTATACAAAATGAACGTAAATATGAAAAAGATCGTAAACGTGGCTACTCCGGCTATATGCTTTGTAGCCTTGGCACTTTCAGTAGTAGCCTTCAACAAGACGAATGCTGCTAACACACCAGCTCCTGTCTCTACATCAGTCACCGCTGCTGGGCAGCCTGTAGACCTGACCTATGCAGCGGAGAAATCACTGCCATCAGTGGTCTACATCAAGTCCGTCATCAATTCAAAGACACAGACGGTGGAATACAGCGACCCGTTTGAGGATTTCTTCTCCGACCCGTTCGGTGGTTTCTTCGGGCGCGGACAAGGCAACGGCGGTAAGCGCCAGCGCCAGGTGCAGACTCCCAAGCGCGCTGCGGCTGGTTCGGGTGTTATCATCTCTGCCGACGGCTACATCGTGACCAACAACCATGTGGTCGACGGTGCTGACGAACTGACAGTCACCCTGAACGAGAATTCCAAGGAATACTCCGCACGCATCATCGGTGCCGACGCAACGACGGATCTGGCACTCATCAAGATCGATGCCAAGAATCTCCCTGCCATCGTCATAGCAAATTCTGATCAGGTGAAAGTAGGCGAATGGGTACTGGCCGTCGGCAATCCGCTGGGACTGAACAACACGGTCACGGCCGGCATCGTGTCAGCCAAGGCACGTTCGATGGGACAGGGTGTCAGCTCGATGATCCAGACCGATGCTGCCATCAACCAGGGAAACTCCGGTGGTGCACTGGTCAACACGCGTGGTGAGCTGATTGGTATCAACGCCATGATCTATTCCCAGACGGGTTCTAACATCGGCTACGGTTTCGCTATTCCTACAGCCATCATGAACAAGGCCGTCGACGACTTCAAGAAGTACGGCTCCTATCAGCGCGCCATGATCGGCATTCAGGGCGGAAGCGTGAAGGACTACGTCGACTCCATGAAAGATCAGGATAAGGAAGTGAAGGACTATGGCACGATGGAAGGTGTACGCATCGACAAGATCATCGAGGAAGGTGCAGCAGCAGCCGCTGACCTGCAGGCTGAAGACGTGATCACCGAAGTAGACGGCAAGAAAGTGAAAACCATGGGCGACCTTCAGGCCATCATTGCCCAGAAGCGTCCTGGCGACAAGGTGACCGTGAAGTATCTGCGCAACAAGAAGGAGAAGACCGTCACACTGACCCTGAAGAACGAGAAGGGCGACACCAAGGTGGTGAAGAATGCCGACCTCGACGTGCTCGGCGGACAGTTCAGGCCCGTCAACGACTCCCAGAAGGAACAGCTCAACATCGGTTATGGTCTGCAGGTGACCAAGGTGAGCGGTGGCAAGCTCAAGGATGCCGGCGTACCCCAGGGATTCATCATCCAGCGCGTCAACGAAAAGCCGATGAAGGCCATCGAGGATCTGCAGAACGCCGTAAAAGATGCTTCCAAGTCGAAGGAGCCCGTACTATACATGCAGGGTATCTATCCGACAGGCAAGAAAGGATACTTTGCAGTGCCTCTGGAGGACGAATAATCCCCAAAATCAGCAAATTAGCCACGGATAATTAAAATTCGTGGCTATTTTTTTGGTTGTTCCGATTATTTGTCATATCTTTGCAGACAGCTTAAAACTATACGGCGATGAGACAACTGAAGATAACAAAATCAATCACAAACCGAGAGAGTGAAGCTCTTGACAAATACTTGCAAGAAATAGGTAAGGAAGAGATGATCTCGGTGGAAGAGGAAGTTGAGTTGGCACAGCGCATACGCAAAGGCGACCGCAAAGCCCTTGAGCGTCTGACCAAGGCCAACCTCCGCTTTGTCGTATCAGTTGCCAAGCAGTACCAGAACCAGGGGCTCTCCCTACCCGACCTGATCAACGAGGGCAATGTGGGACTCATCAAAGCGGCCGAGAAGTTTGACGAGACGCGCGGCTTCAAATTCATCTCCTACGCTGTCTGGTGGATCCGGCAGAGTATCCTGCAGGCTATCGCTGAGCAGAGCCGTATCGTCAGACTGCCTCTCAACCAGGTAGGTTCTGTCAACAAGATCAACAAGGTGCTCAGCAAGTTTGAGCAGGAGCACGAGCGCCGTCCGTCGGTAGAGGAAATCTCCGAGTCACTTGATCTTCCAGAGGACAAGATCGACGAGGCCATCAACGCCAGCAACCGCCATGTCTCGGTAGACGCTCCCTTCGTTGACGGCGAGGACAACAGTCTGCTCGACGTATTGGTGAACGATGACGCGCCAATGGCAGACCGGGCCCTGCTGGTAGAGTCGCTCAAGTCAGAGATCAACAAGGCACTGAAGGTGCTCAACGAGCGGGAGCGTGGCGTCATCGAGGCATTCTACGGCATCAATCAGCCCGAACTGACCCTCGAGGAGATAGGCGCGAAGTTCGGACTGACCCGTGAGCGTGTCCGCCAGATCAAGGAAAAAGCCATCCGGCGCCTGCGCACCACCACGAACAACAAGATATTGAAAACATATTTAGGATAATTGTAATTTGAGATTTAAGATTTAATGATGAAGATTCTGAAATATTCGATGCTGGCCGTCATCATGGCGGCCGTACTGCCCACATCGGCCTCGGCCAAGGGTGTTGTCTTGCCCAAGGGCTACCTCTTCGGATTCATTGCCAACTTTACCGATTCTGTAGTTTATTTTACCGACGTCCAGGAAGTGGACAGCATCTGGTACGACAAGAGCTCACACTTCCTGCTCGGTCGTGATATCTACGCCAACCAGTTGCGCAACTATTTCACCGAGAACATGAAAATGCCCCACCGCACGTGTATTGTCTCTTTCGGTCTCTCGCGCAAGGATGCCGAGAAGAAACTCGTGAAGATGCGCAAGCTCTACACCGACAAGAAGAAAGGCAATTATGAGGTACGGAATCTCAACGAGAATCAGTTCAGGTTCTCTACCGTCAACATGGAAGAGACAATAGAAGCTCCCATGACGAAAGCTGAGAAGGAGGCTGCCAAGAAGGCCAGGAAGAAAGCAGAGCTAAAGGCTAAGGCTGCCAAGAAGGAAGCTAAGAAAGCCAAGAAAGAGGCTGAGAAGGCTGAAAAGGAAGCTGCCCAGGCCAGGAAAGAGGCCAGAGAGGCTGCCAAGGAGGCCAGGAAGCAATCCGCCAAAGCAAGAAAGGCCCAAAAAGACATGCCAGACCAGCGGCCGCTGGATCCCAATCTGCCGCCTGCAGAAGTGGAGATGCGAGAATAGGCAAAAGAAAGAGAGCCCCCGACTGGAGGCTCTCTTTCTTTTGCGTCTTATCTGGAGACTACTTGTTCACCTGGAACTTGGTATCGCCGTCCTTGAAGAAAGCATTGATCTGCTTGGCAGCGGCAATACCGGCATTGATATTAGCCTCGGCTGTCTGGGCGCCCATCTTCTTGGGAGTAGAGAAGTAGCGGCCTTCAAACTTCTTGAAGTCGTCGTTGGCGTCGGGCATAATGTCGGTCACAAACTTCAGGTCCTCACGCTCGGCCATCAGCTTCAGCAGCTCAGGCTCGTTGATGACTTCCTTGCGGGCAGTGTTCACCAGTATGCCACCCTTCTTCATCTTACCCACCAGGGCATAGTTGATGCTCTGCTTGGTTTCCGGAGTGGCGGGGATATGCAGTGATACGACGTCACAGGTCTCGAAGAGGGCATCCTGATTAGCCACGGCATGCACGCCGGCAGCCTCGATGACCTCGGCGGGGCAGTATGCGTCATAGGCATATACGTCCATACCGAAACCCTTGGCGATGCGGGCCACGTTGCGGCCCACGTTACCGAATGCCAGGATACCCAGCTTCTTGCCGAGCAGCTCCGAACCGCTCTTGCCGTTGTAGAACCCACGCACGGCCATCACCAGCAGTCCGAACACGAGCTCTGCCACTGCATTGGCATTCTGACCGGGAGTATTCTCGGCCACCACATTGTGAGCCGTGGCGGCAGCGAGGTCGATATTGTCGTAACCGGCACCGGCACGCACCACGATCTTCAGCTGCTTGGCAGCGTCGAGCACCTCGGCATCCACCTTGTCTGAACGGATGATCAGTGCATCGGCATCCTTCACGGCATCGAGCAACTGAGCCTTCTCCGTATATTTCTCCAGCAGGGCCAGCTCATTGCCGGCTGCCTCTATTTCCTTGCGAATGCCCTCTACAGCAGCTGCTGCAAATGGCTTCTCTGTTGCAACAAGAATCTTCATAATCTCAAAACTTCAATTCTTCAATTTTTCAATTCTTCAACTCTTAATGATTAGCTTCAAACTCCTTCATGCAGGCAACGAGAGCCTGGCAGCCCTCGATGGTCTGGGCATTGTAGCAGCTGGCGCGGAAGCCACCCACCGAACGGTGACCCTTCACACCGACCATACCCTTAGAGGTGGCAAAGTCGAGGAAGTCCTTCTCCAGTTCCTTATATTCAGGAGCCATCACGAAGCAGATGTTCATCAGCGAACGGTCCTCCTCCTTGGCTGTACCCACGAACATCTTGTTGCGGTCGATCTCACCGTAGACGATCTCTGCACGCTGCTTAGCCAGCTTGTCCATAGCCTCTACACCACCCTGCTTCTTCAGCCAGCGCAGGTTCTCCAGGGCGCAGTAGATGGGCACCACGGGAGGCGTGTTGAACATCGAGCCCTTTTCCACGTGTGTACGGTAGTCGAGCATCGTGGGAATCTCACGGGGAGCCTTGCCCAGGGCATCATCCTTCACGATGACGACAGTCACGCCGGCCATGGCCATGTTCTTCTGCGCACCAGCATAGATGGCGTCGTACTTTGCCACGTCGACGGGACGGCTGAAGATATCCGACGACATATCGGCTATCAGGCGTACGGGCACGTCCAGGTCCTTGCGGATCTCCGTACCATAGATCGTATTATTGCTGGTGATGTGCAGATAGTCTGCATCAGCAGGCACTGTCCAGTCCTTCGGGATAAAGGTATAGTTGGCATCGGCAGAAGAAGCCACCTCTACCACCTCACCGAAAAGCTTGGCCTCCTTCATGGCCTTCTTGGCCCACACGCCAGTATTCAGATAGGCAGCCTTCTTAATCAGGAAGTTGTAGGGAATCATACAGAACTCCAGGCTGGCACCGCCGCCAAGGAAGATAACCGAGTATCCCTCGGGGACATCGAGCAGCTCCTTCACCAGAGCTACAGCCTCGTCGACCACGGGCTGGAAATCCTTTGCACGATGGCTGATCTCCATCAGAGAGAGACCGGAACCATTGAAATCAAGACACTGCTGAGCGGTCTTCTCAATCACCTCGCGCGGAAGGATTGAAGGACCGGCATTAAAGTTGTACTTCTTCATTGTTTGATTGTTTGTTTAATTATGTTTAATATATTTTGTTTCCTAAATTAATGGCGCGAAGTTACACTTTTTATTTGAATTGGACAAATAATTGAGCAGAAATTAAGCATTTTGCACTTAATTGCTTGCTTTTTGTCAACTCTGAGTGGCAAATGTCAGCGTACTTGTTCTATTATGGTCTTGACACCTTTGACTTTCTCGCCCTTGGTGAGTCGCAA
>ODAI012995882.1_pt1 | contig 43643 bp, 36 predicted proteins | sample 1539321 | NCBI WGS metagenome assembly ODAI01 (sample SAMN02144231, study PRJEB22623) | gut metagenome | biome: sheep rumen | host: Ovis aries | place: New Zealand
CTTCGACGAAGAACTCCAAAAGGCTCAGCCCATCGAGAAGCTCATCGAGAAGTTCAAGCAGGAAGGCACTTGGCCAGCCGACGAGAAGGCTCAGAGCGACCTGCTGATGAACTATCGCATCGCCTTCCTGGGCGAGACGATGGTGAACTGGTGCCCAAAGCTCGGCACAGTGCTCGCCAACGATGAAGTGGTGGAAGGCGTCAGCGTCCGTGGCGGCTATCCCGTCGAACAGAAGAAGATGCGGCAATGGTGCCTGCGTGTCAGTGCCTACAGCCAGCGTCTCCTCGACGGCCTCGACACCATTGACTGGAGCGAGAGCATCAAGGAAACACAACGCAACTGGATAGGCCGTAGCGAAGGCGCTGAGATAGAGATTCCCTATACCCTCTCCAAAAATGGAGACGAGGCAGGTTCCTTCACCATCTTCACCACGCGAGCCGACACGATGTTCGGCGTTACCTTCTTCGTCCTCGCTCCCGAAAGCGAACTCGTCGATAAGGTTACTACACCCGACCAGCGTGCTGCAGTAGATGAGTACCTGAAGTACGTCAAGAGCCGCACCGAGAGGGAACGCATGATAGACCACACCGTGACGGGCGTCTTCAGCGGTGCCTACGGCATCAACCCCATTACGGGTGACAAATGCCCCATCTATATTGCAGAATACGTGCTTGCGGGCTACGGCACAGGTGCCATTATGGCTGTGCCTGCTCACGACAGCAGAGACTATGCCTTTGCCAAGCACTTCGACCTGCCCATCATTCCGCTCGTGGAAGGAGCCGACATTTCGGAGGAAAGCTACGATGCCAAGGAAGGCATTGTCTGCAATTCGCCCATCACGCCGGACAAGAGTGTCGAGTATGACGGAGAGCGTCTCTGCCTGAATGGCCTCACTATTAAGGAGGCAATTGCCGAGACCAAGCGCTTCGTCAAGGCACACAATCTGGGTCGCGTCAAAGTAAACTATCGCCTTCGCGACGCTATCTTCAGCCGTCAGCGCTACTGGGGCGAGCCCTTCCCCGTCTATTACAAGAAGGGCATCCCCACTATGATACCGGAAGAGTGCCTACCCATCGAGTTGCCACAAGTCGAGAAGTTCTTGCCGACGGAAACAGGCGAACCGCCTCTCGGCAATGCCCAGATTTGGGCTTGGGACGAGAAGAATCGCAAGATTGTCGATAAGAAACTCATCGACGAGGCTGCCGGCATCTATCCCATCGAACTATATACCATGCCTGGCTTCGCAGGTTCGAGTGCCTACTATCTGCGCTATATGGACCCGCACAACGATCAGGCTCTGGTCAGCGACCGTGCTGCATCATATTGGCAGAACGTCGATCTTTACGTCGGCGGCTCGGAGCATGCCACAGGTCACCTTATTTACTCACGCTTCTGGAACAAGTTCCTCTTCGACCTCGGCGTAAGTAAGAAGGAAGAGCCCTTCAAGAAACTCGTCAACCAAGGCATGATTCAAGGGCGCTCCAACTTCGTGTATCGCATTAAGGAGACTAACACGTTCGTCTCTTTAGGCTTGAAAGACAAGTACGACGTTACGCCTATCCATGTGGACGTAAACATCGTGAAGAACGACATCCTCGACCTGGAAGCCTTCAAGGCCTGGAGTCCGGAGTACGCTACGGCAGACTTTGTCCTCGAAGATGGCAAGTACATCTGCGGCTGGGCCATCGAGAAGATGTCTAAGTCGATGTACAACGTCGTCAATCCCGACATGATTGTCGAGAACTATGGGGCAGATACGTTGCGCCTCTACGAGATGTTCCTCGGTCCGGTCGAGCAGTCGAAGCCTTGGGACACCAACGGCATAGACGGCTGCTTCCGCTTCCTCAAGAAACTGTGGGCGCTGTATTGGGACAAAGACGGCAACCTCGCGTTGACCGACGACGAACCCTCTGCCGACAGCCTCAAGACGCTGCATAAGCTCATCAAGAAGGTGACAGGCGACATCGAGGCGTTCTCCTACAACACAAGCATCTCGGCATTCATGGTCGCAGTCAACGAGTTGAGCCAACAGAAATGCAGCAGCCGCACCGTACTCCAGACGCTGCCCGTCCTCATCGCTCCCTTTGCACCGCACATCGCAGAAGAGCTTTGGGAAGCACTCGGCGGCGAAGGAAGTGTCTGCGACGCCAAATGGCCGCAGTACGAAGAGAAGTATCTCGTTGAGACCAGCGTGAAGCTCGGCGTGCAGTTCAACGGCAAAGTGCGCTTCGACATGCTCTTCCCTGCCGATGCAACACCGGAGCAGATGATAGAGCTTGCCACCTCAGCACCCGAGGCAGCTAAGCATCTTGAGGGAATGGACATAGTGAAGACCATCGCTATCCCTAAGCGCATCGTCAACATCGTAGTAAAGCCAAAAGCATAATGCCAAAGGTAAACTATCGCAGAATATGGGAGTTCACGCTGGACTTCCTGGCCATCAACCTCGGCATGGCTATCTATGCCTTGGGTTGGGCCGCGTTCCTGTTGCCCTATCACATCACGACGGGCGGCATGACGGGTATGTTCGCCATCCTTTACTACTTGACGAAGTTCCCCATCTCGGCTGCCGTGCTCATTGCCAACTCCATCCTGCTCATCATTGCCATCAAGCCACTTGGTTGGAAGTTTGTCGGCAAGACGGCATACGCAACCATTGCCCTTTCCTCTTTCCTCGAGCTGGGGCAACAAATGATGACAGATGAGAGCGGACACTTGATGCAGATCCTTGGCGAAGGCCAAGACTCGATGGCCTGCGTGCTTGGTGCCATACTGAACGGTTTGGGCATCGGCATTGTGTTCCTCACAGGAGGAAGTACGGGCGGATGGGACATCATAGCGGCCCTCGTGAACAAGTATCGCAACATCACCTTCGGCCGAGCCTTGCTGATTCTCGACTTCGTGGTCATTGCTTCGTGCTGGCCCATCTTCCATGATGTCCGGATGGTTGTGTTTGGCTACGTCACTTTGGTTGTCTATACTTATGCCTTGGACATGCTCATCAACAGCGCAAGGCAAGACATCCAGTTCATCATCTTTACAAGGAAACCCGACGAAATCTGCCAACGCATCATATCAGAGACCTGCCACAGCGTGACCTCGATGAATGGCGAGGGCTATTACAGTCATCAAGACATTAAGGTGCTGATCACCATTGTACACAAGAGAGAGTCCGTCAAGATATTGCGCATGATTCAAGAGACCGACCCTGCTGCCTTCGTCTCGCAGAGCAGAGCAGAGGGTGTCTATGGGAACGGGTTTAATGTCATAAAGCCATGACGATAAAGGACATCATAGGACCTTCACCTTGGCAACTGCTGCGCGACTATCTGCAGATGTTGCTGGGCACAGTCATCTACACGGTTGGCTATGCCTGCTTCCTATTGCCTTATAAGATAGTCAGTGGAGGCGTTACGGGTATCTCCACCATCCTGTACTACTTGACTGGGTTTCCTGCTGGCAACACCTACTTAATTATAAATGTAGGCTTGCTCCTGATGGCTATGCGCATACTGGGCTGGCGTTATCTGGTACGCACAATCATTGTGACGCTACTCATCTCGAGTGCTATCGGCATCATGCAGACCCAGCTCACCGTCGTTGGTGCAGATGGTCACCTTACGCTTATGCACATCATAGGCGAACAGAAGTTCATGGCCTGCGTCATTGGTGCCTTCCTTGAAGGTCTTGGCTTGGCAACCATCTTCTTGGCAGGCGGCAGTACGGGTGGCACAGACATCATTGCCAGCTCCATCAACAAGTATTGGGACATCTCCCTCGGCCGACTGCTCCTGATGCTCGACATCGTCATCATCGGCGGCAGCTACTTTATCTCGCACGACATCGAGACGATGGTGGTGGGCTACCTGGCAATGTTCATCAGCCTCAACTTCCTTGACTATGTCATCAACTCGGCAAGGCGAAGCGTGCAGTTCATCATCATCAGCGAACAGTACGAGAAAATAGCAGAGGAAGTCAATACGAGGCTCGAGCGAGGCGTGACCGTTCTATCGGGCGAAGGATTCTATAGCAAAGAGAAGCGGCAAGTGCTGCTCATCCTGGCCAAGCGCTATGAGAGTCGCAGCATCTTCCAGCTCATCAAGCGCATCGACCCGCAGGCATTCGTCTCTATGAGCAACGTAGAAGGCGTCTTTGGCGAAGGCTTCGACCCCATAAAGAAGTAAGACCCCCTAACCCTCTTTAGTGGGAATTAAATACAAACTATGATATGACAGGAGAAGAAGGTAATAAAGAGTTCCCCCTGAAGGGGGTTAGGAGGTCCATCATCATGGCAACCAACAATGCCCACAAGCTGGAGGAGATCCGGCAGATACTGGGCAGTGCCTTCACGGTGAAAGGGCTGAGCGACATCGGCTGCACCGAGGACATCCCCGAGACGGCCGACACGCTGGAGGGCAATGCCTTGCAGAAGGCACGATATGTCCATGAGCACTACGGCGTAGATTGTTTTGCCGACGACACTGGTTTGGAGGTAGATGCACTCGGCGGAGCGCCAGGAGTCTATACGGCTCGTTTCGGTGCCATGAACGGATATGGCGAAAGCCATGATGCCGATGCCAACATACGATGCCTGCTCGACAAGATAGAAAAGGCAGAGACACGCAAGGCTCGCTTCCGCACAGTCATAGCCCTCGTTCAGGATGGAAAGGAAAGACTCTTCGAAGGCATCGTGGAAGGCGAGATATTGCCGCAGCGTGCCGGCGAAGGTGGTTTCGGATACGACCCAGTCTTCGCTCCCACTGAAGCAGGCGGCCTCGCCTTTGCCCAAATGAGTGCCGAAGCAAAGAACAGCATCAGCCATCGTGGGCGAGCCACGAAGAAACTGGCAGAATATCTTGTGGCCAAAAGCAATAATTGACCCGACTTTTTCGTTATTGAATATATAAAAGATGTATTAGACAAGGAAGCCTTCTAAACCCTCCGTAGGGGAATCTTCAACGCCCTATAGGGGAGTGACCAACGCCCTATAGGGGAATAAGCAACGCCCTATAGGGGAATGACTGGCGCCCTATAGGGGAATGAAAAGCCCCTACATATCGCATAGAAAACTTCCTGTCATACCATAACAGAACGACGATGATAAAGAAACTCTCTTCCCTGGCACTACTCCTTTGTGTGCTTTGCCTCACAGCCTCAGCCCAGCAACTGGGAACATGGCGCATGTATCTTAGTTACCAAATCGCCACCAAGAGTGACGTAAGCGGCAGCATCATCTATTCCCTGATGAACGGTAACCTGCTTTCCTACGATACAGAAGATGGCGAAGTTCGCACTTACGACCATCTGAACGAGCTCAGTGATGTCAATATCGCTCACATTGCATATAGCAAAGAGGCTGGCAAGCTGCTCATCGTTTACAGCAATAGTAACATTGACCTGCTCGACAAGGAGGGCAATGTACAGAACCTCTCTGCCCTGAAGGACAAAAGCATCTTGGGCAAGGAAGTATCCTATGTTTCCATCTACAAATCTATGGCTTACCTTGCTACCGGCTTTGGATTTATTGAAGTGGACATGAAGGAAGGTGTGTTCCGCAACACTTACAAACTGAACAAGGCCATACAATGCATCACAGCAACCGACGATGAGGTGTTCATTGCTACAAACGATGGCTTATACCAATGTCCAAAGAACAGCAACATGCAGATGGAACAGAATTGGAATAAGAGGGGCACATGGGATTCCGTGATGAACATGTGCTTCTTTCAGGGTAAAATCATGGCTTTAACAAGAGCCACACTCTACGAAATGGACCCTGCCAGTTCCAGCAATATAGTCTACGACAAAGGAAGCTACACCTTCCTGAAACACAATGGAGACCGCCTCTTTTGGGGCAACAATACCCAACTCGGTATGACCACCGACCTCACGAGCAGCCCCACCATCCTCACAACTCCAGCCAAATGGAGCGACGTGTCTTATCTCGGTGGCAAATACTGGATGAGCGAGAACGAGAACGGCTTGCGTGGCTATAAGATTACGGACAACGCATTCACGCCCACAGGAGAAATCATACAGCCAAGCAGCCCTATTCGCGATCTCGGATATAGGCTCAGTTGGGTGGGCGACCGTCTCCTCGTGGCAGGAGGCATCAATACAGTAAGCGGCTTCTCCAATCCCGCCACCGCCATGTACTATGAAAACGGAGAATGGACTAACTTCAAGGAGATGGACATTCCCGCTGAGTACCCAAGATTTAAGCTTGTCAACACAACCAACCTCGTTCAAGATCCTACAGACGACACGCATCACTTCGCCAGCCTCTATCGTGGAGGCCTATGCGAATACAAGAACGGCAAGTTTGTCAAGCTATATAATCACAAAAACTCCGCGCTGACAAGCTTAATGCCTTCATCGTCGCAAAACTACAATTACGTTATGTGCGCCGCGTTGAGCTATGATGCGGACGGCAGCCTATGGATGGCATCTTCGATGAGAGACTCTGTCTTGATTGTATTCAAGCCTAACGGAAAATGGTACAAACTATACTATAAGGAGTTGGATGGCTGCTCTCTGGTGGACAACATCCTGCATCACAGCAGCGGCATTAAGATAGTGACCAGCCGACGCCTGGACATGCGTGGCATCTTCTGCCTCGACACAAAGGGGACGGAACGCAATGCCGACGACAGAAGCATCATGCATCAGAACATCGTCAATCAGGACGGGACAATTTATCAGCCCGAGGAATTCTTCTGTGTTTGCGAGGATCTTGATGGCTTAGTCTGGGTAGGAACATCCTCCGGCCTCTTCGTTATGGAGGACTTATCCAATGTCTTCAATACGGATTACCAGTTTACGCAGGTTAAGATAAACCGCAATGATGGCAGCGGACTTGCTGACTATCTGCTCAACAATGTCTCTATTGCCTGCATCTCCATCGATGCGGCGAACCGTAAATGGATAGGCACGCAAAACAATGGAGCCTACCTGATCAGTGCCGACGGGCAGGAGATGATACACCACTTCACTACCGACGACAGTCCTCTCCTTAGCAATAACGTGCAAAGCATTGCTGTTCATCCGAGCACTGGAGAAGTGGTCTTCGGTACGGACAAAGGCCTGTGCAGCTTCATGAGCGATGCCACGTCGCCCGAAGCAGAGTTGGAGAAGAGCAACGTCGTCGTATTTCCCAACCCAGTTACACCTGACTACAACGGTCCGATTGCCATCCGAGGATTGGTGAACAACACAGAGGTGAAGATCATCTCCACTGGCGGTCAGCTCGTATGGAACGGCACATCTGCTGGCGGAACCTGCCTTTGGAACGGTTGTGCCAACAATGGATTGCGCGTTGCCAGCGGCATCTATCACGTCGTGGCCAACACTCCGGAGGGCAACAAGGCTATCGTGACGCGCGTCGTTATTGTGAGATAATTGCAAAGCCTGCATATTGCTTTGCACAAAGAGGGCTACCTATATGATGAAATAGGTAGCCCTCTTTTAGTCTGGCCTAACAGGTTTCGTGCAGACGACTACAGCGTCATCTTCTCGATCTTCATGTCGCCGCAGTTCTCGATGATGCCCACGAGTTCCTTGAACTCTGGTGTGGCGGCATGTTTTGCCAGGGCTTCTTCGCTTTCCCAGGTCTCGCAGAACATGAAGATGTCCTTGCGTGTAGCACTTTCAAAAACGTCGTAGCTTACCATTCCCTCGTGCTTCTGAGTCTTCGCAGTGAGCAGAATGGCTGCCTCAAGGGCTTCGTTGTACTTACCCTTCTTGGCTTGGAAGAAACAATTTAAACGGATCATAGTCTAATTTAGAATTTAATGATTTACTATTTACTATTTATCTCTTTGTAAAGTCGAGTATTAACTTAGCCGCTCTCTCTGGCGCTCCGGGTTCGCCCAGGATGCTTGCCATGCGTTCGTAGCCTTTCAACTGAGCTTCTCTGGCTGAGCCTCCGGGCAGGATTGATGCGAGATGATGGCGAACGCCAGTGACGTTCATCTGCTCTGCAACGAGCTCCGGCACCACCTCCTCGCCGGCGATGAGGTTGACGAGGGATATGTAGGGAACCTTTATGAAGAGCCGTTTTGCGAGAGACGCCAGGCGGCCTGCCTTCATGTAGTAGCAGACGACTTGCGGCACACGCAGCAGAGCCGTCTCGAGCGTCGCGGTTCCGCTGGTGACGAGGGCTGCCGTGCTGTGCTGAAGGAGCTGATAAGTCTGGTCGCGAACCACTTTTATTGTTGAAGATTGAAGATTGAAGATTGAAGATTTTATCTGTTCAGCGTAGAACTCATCCTCGAGTCCTGGGGCGGCGGCGAGCACCAACTGATAGTCTTTGGCATAGGGCGCTGCCGCTTCCAGCATGCGACGTAGATTGTCGCGCACTTCCTGCTTGCGGCTTCCGGGCAGCAGAGCGATGATGGGAAGTGCAGACCCCTCCATACCTCCCCGTAGAGGGGAGGCTTTTGTATCGTGCTCCCGCTTGTAAGCCTCCACTTCATCCACCGTCGGATTGCCTACATAATTAATATGGTAACCGTGCTTCTCCTCGTAGAACGGCACTTCGAAAGGCAGGATGGAGAGCAGCAGATCGACGTCGCGCTTAATGTTACGGATGCGATGTTCCTTCCATGCCCAGATCTTCGGAGCGATGTAATAGACCACGGGAATCGTGCTGTGCTGCTTGACGAAGCGTGCTATCTTGAGGTTGAAGCCTGGGTAATCGACCAGAATCAGCACGTCGGGCTGCCACGCGAGGATGTCCTGCTGACAGCGTTTCATGCCGCGAAGGATGGTCCTCAGGTGCATGAGGACGGGGATGAAGCCCATATAAGCGAGGTCACGATAGTGCTGAACGAGCTCAGCGCCCTGCGCCGCCATCATGTCTCCGCCGTAGCAACGGAACTGAGCCGCCGCATCCTGCTGCCTGATGGACGCTATCAAGTGGCTCGCATGAACGTCGCCGCTTGCCTCGCCTGCTATGAGATAGTACTTCATTATATTAATTCATAATTCATATTTCTCAATTCATAATTCATCACTCCTGCTTATAACTTTGGGCTTATGGCGTAGCCTAATTATGAATTATGAATTGTGAATTGTGAATTGAGGTAATCGTGTGCCGTCATATCAAGCTGTATGGGCGTGATGGACACATAGCCGTGATCGAGGGCCCAATAGTCCGTGTCTTCTGCTTCGGGCTCGAGGTTCTGGAAATAACCCGTGAGCCGGTACTCGCCTTCGCCCACCTGCATCATCTCTTTCATCCAGCGTCCGCGACCGGTCCGGCAGACGCGAGTGCCCTTCAGCTCAGGCACTTCGGGGAAGTTGACGTTGAGCAGCACATCCTCCGGCAAGCCGTGTTCGAGGACGTAGCGGGCTATCCTGACCACTTCAGCCTCGTAAGGTCGGAAGTCACATTGCAGGCTTCGGGTCTTGAGGCTGTATGCGATGGCCGGAACAGCCTTCATGCAAGCCTCGAAAGCCGCGCCGACAGTACCGCTGTAGTGCACCGAAACCGACGCATTATCGCCGTGATTGATGCCGCTCACCACCAGGTCGGGCCGCCTCTCGAGCAGTCCGTCCAGCGCCAGCTTCACGCAATCTGTGGGCGTTCCGCTGCATTGATAGACCTTCAAGCCAGGCTGCTCCCGCACGAGCTTAATGGTAATCGTGCTGAGGGGCGATATGCTGCAGGATGCCGCGCTGCGTGGCCCGTCGGGAGCCACCACGATGACGTCGCCAAGCTGGCACATCAAATCGGTCAGCACCCCCAGTCCCTGCGCCGCGACACCATCGTCGTTCGAGATAAGTATTAAGGGTCTGTTTGACATGTTTGTAAGTTAATTCCTTTGCAAAGATACAATAAAAAGTGAAAAGTGAAAAGTGAAAAGTGAAAAATTATTGTGGCACGGACAAAAACCCGACTGCCTGCGCGAACAGATTCAGCGTGCCAAGCGAGGCATGACAACATGTCAAGTTGGGTCATTCAGCACTCCCCGACGCTCAATTTCGCACGGATAATTCGTTGCAACTACATGTACGTGCAATTGCATATACATGTACGTGCAATTGCATGTACATGTATATGCAATCAACTCGACATGCTGTGTCGGGAAAGGTAACACTCGGAACGAAGCGACAAAACGTGGCGAAACATGTTGATAAACAGCCTTAGTTATCAACAAAAACAGGCAGTTATCAACACTTTAGGCAATCTGCTTAAGAAAAATAGTGTGTTTTTCGGACTTTTGATGTATATTTGCAAAGTCATTTTAATCTAAGAAAATAACAAGAAGATAGAGGAAGACAGAAGAAGACAGAAGGAGATAGAAGACACTACTTAACACCACATCGAAGATTATGAGCAAAACAATCGCAATAGTAAACCAGAAGGGTGGCGTGGGAAAGACTACCACAAGCATGAACCTGGCTGCCTCACTCGCCACACTCGAAAAGAAAGTCCTCCTCATCGACGCTGACCCGCAGGCCAACGCATCGAGCGGTATGGGCGTGGATGTCAGCAAGTTGGAGGCATCTATCTACAACGCCCTGCTCGGACAGGTTGACATCAAGGACATCATCTACACAACAGACATCGAGGGCCTCGACATCGTGCCGTCGCACATCAACTTGGTCGGAGCCGAAATCGAACTGCTGAACTTCAAGAACCAGGAGCGCGTGCTGAAGGACACAATACAGCCCATCGTTCAGGATTACGACTATATCCTCATCGATTGCAGTCCCAGCCTGGGCCTCATCACAGTGAACGCCCTCACGGCCGCCGATAGTGTCATCATCCCCGTGCAGTGCGAGTACTTCGCTCTGGAAGGCATCAGCAAGCTGCTCAACACGATAAAGATAGTCAAGACACGCATGAATCCGCGTCTCGAGATAGAGGGATTCCTCCTGACCATGTATGACAGTCGCCTCCGCCTCGCTAATCAGATCTACGAAGAGGTGAAGCGACATTTCCGCGAACTCGTGTTCAAGACAGTCATCCAGCGTAACGTCAAGCTCAGCGAAGCACCCAGCCACGGCGTCCCCGCCATCCTCTACGATGCCGACGCCACAGGCTCGAAGGCTCACCTGGCACTGGCGCAGGAGATAATAGCAAAGGAAAAACATTGACCATTGAACATTGACCATTGAACATTAGGCTGCGCCCAAAGCCCTGGCGAAGGAAAAATAGTCAATGTTCAATGGTCAATGTTCAATAAAGAACTAAGAATATGGCCATAAAGAAAAAGTATCAAGGACAAGCTCTGGGCAGAGGACTCGACGCTCTTCTGCAGACAGAAGTCATTCAGACCAACGGCTCGTCGAACCTCTCGGAAGTGAGGATGGACGACATCAGGCCGAATCCCGACCAGCCGCGACGTGAGTTCGACGACGACGCGCTGCAGGAACTCGCCAACAGCATCCGCCAGATCGGACTCGTGCAGCCCATCACCCTGCGCGACATGGGCGACGGAACCTATACAATCATCGCAGGTGAACGCCGCTGGCGGGCAAGCCAACGCGTCGGCCTCACCACCATCCCCGCCTACATCCGCACGGTCGATGACGAGAATATGCTCGAAATGGCACTCGTCGAGAACATCCAACGCGAAGACCTCACCGCAATAGAAGTGGCGCTGGCCTACCAGAACCTCATCGAGAAGCACAGCCTCACGCAAGACCAACTCAGCGAGAAAGTGGGCAAGAACCGCGCCACCATCGCCAACTACCTGCGTCTGCTGAAGCTCCCCGCCAGCGTGCAGATGGCGCTTCGCAACAAGGAAATCGACATGGGACACGCCCGCGCGCTCCTCTCCATCTCAGACCCCAAGGCACAGCTCAAGGTCTTCTCGGAAATGAAGAAAGGTCGCATGAGCGTCCGCCAAATAGAGAACATGGTGAAACTCCTCAGCGAAGGCGCTTCCGTAAAGACCAAGACCGGCAAACGCATCCGCCAGAAAGGCTCGAACCTCAGTGCCGACTACAACCTGCTGCGCGAGGGCTTGAGAAGCCTCTTCAAGACGCGCGTGGAAATGACCTGCTCCGAGAAAGGCAAAGGAAAGATAAGCATCCCCTTCGCCAACGAGGCAGAACTGGAACGCATCATCGAAATGTTCGACAAGTTACGCAGCTAAATGAAACTCCGGCACACTCTCCTCATCCTCATGGCCCTGCCCTTCTGGCTCGGCTTCGCACCTGTACTTCAGGCACAGGAAGTGGATAGTGTGCTCACAGAAAACGCCGTCGATACCGCCGCACTGCTTACCATCAGCGACAACATACTGAAGAATGTACGGCCTCATCGCAACCTCAAGAACTTCAAACCCGACCCGATTCGGGCAATGTGGCTGGGCTTGGTACTGCCTGGAGCAGGCCAAATCTACAATCGCAAGTACTGGAAACTGCCCATCATCTACGGAGGCTTCCTCGGTTGCGTGTACGCCCTCACTTGGAACGGGCAGATGCTCTCCGACTACTCGCAGGCCTACCTCGACATCATGGACAGCGACCCCAACACGAAAAGCTACGAGAAGATGCTGCCGCCCAACTATAGCATCGTTGGCAAAGAAGAGCGATTCCAGAGAATCTTCAAGAGTAAGAAGGACACCTACCGCAGGTTCCGAGACCTTAGCATCTTCGCCTTCGGAGGAGTTTACCTGCTGTCCGTCATCGATGCCTACGTCGATGCAGAACTCTCGACGTTCGACATCTCCCACGACCTCAGCCTTGAGATACACCCCACTATGATTGAAACAGGACGATTCGACATGCATCATCGCACCACAACCCCAGGTGTGCAATGCGTCATAAACTTCTAAACTACATATCTTACAATGAAAAAGTTCACAACATACTGTTCCGCCCTACTCCTTTTCCTATTCTTCCCCTGCAATCTCGCCTTGGCGCAATACGAAGAAGACGACGAAGAACAAGACGACATCCTGTCCCTGCCGGAAGTCATCGAAGAGTTGCCCGAAGGCTTGCAGAACAGGGAAATAGACAGTTTGCTTGCCGACTGGCAGACACGCAACTACCTATTCTTCGACGAGAACTGTGAATCGACAGGCGACAACCCTGTGTTCGACGCACAGACCTACGCTTATCGATTGAGCAGGCTGCCTAATGTAATCGACATGCCATACAACAGCGCTGTGCAGAGATATATTGATCTCTACAGCGGCCGGCTGCGCAACTCGGTTGCCGTACTGCTGGGCGCGAGCAACTTCTACAACCCAATCTTCGAGGAGGCACTCGAGAGCTATCAGATGCCACTTGAGCTAAAGTACCTGCCCATCATTGAGAGCGCACTCAATCCCACTGCTGTGAGCCGTGCCGGAGCAGTTGGCTTGTGGCAATTCATGATAGGGACAGGCAAGCAATACGGTCTCGAAGTGACCAGTTTGATTGACGAACGTCGCGACCCCATCAAGGCAAGTTATGCCGCAGCACGCTATCTCCACGACCTCTACGGCATCTTCGGCGACTGGACCCTCGCTATTGCCAGCTATAATTGCGGTCCCAACAATATCCTCAAAGCCATAAAGAGAGCAGGAGGCGTCAAGGATTATTGGACGATTTATCCTTATTTGCCGGCCGAGACACGCGGCTACGTGCCTGCTTTCATCGCGGCGAACTACATCATGAACTACTATTGCGACCACAATATCTGCCCCATCAACACCAGACTTCCGCAGGGAACCGACACGATACAGGTCAACAGAAACGTCCGCATGGAACGCATCGCCGAGCTTTGCGGCATTAGTCAGGAGGAACTTCGGAAGCTCAATCCGCAGTACCGCACCACGTTGATTCCAGGCGATTCCCACGCTTGCACGCTTCGCATGCCTGCCGCCGCCATCAATTCCTTCATTGAGGCTGGCGACTCCATCTACGTTCCGCCCACAGAGGTAGCAGCCCAGATTGAGGTTCCCGTCGTGGACCAACCGCGAGGGAAGAAGGGTAAAAGCAGTCGAGGAGGCAAGTCTGTGACTGTCCGCAGAGGCGATACACTTGGCGCAATTGCAAGGAGAAACGGCACAACTGTTGCCAAACTCAAGCGGCTTAACGGCATTCGTGGCAACACGGTCTATGCCGGACGAAAGATTAGAGTGAAATAAAACCGACTATGGAAGACAATAACCTTCGTGAGATGGAAGACGAGCGGATGGTTGCCGAAGCGTATCAGCACCTGATAGACACTTATTTGGCATCGCATCACCGCAAGCACACCGAAATCATCGACAAGGCGTTCAACTTCGCCAAGGAGGCTCACAAGGGCGTCCGACGACTTTCCGGTGAGCCATACATCATGCATCCCATTGCCGTAGCACAGATTGCGTGCGAAGACATCGGCTTGGGCAGCACCGGCATCTGCTCGGCGCTCCTGCACGATGTGGTAGAGGATACGGACTACACGGTTGAGGACATCGCCAACATCTTCGGGCCTAAGATAGCGCAGATCGTCGATGGACTGACCAAGATATCGGGCGGCATCTTCGGCGACAAAGCGTCGGTCCAGGCGGAATCCTTCAAGAAGTTGCTGCTCACGATGAGCGAGGACATACGAGTCATCCTGATTAAGATTTCCGACCGACTGCATAACATGCGTACCTTGGGCAGCCAACTGCCTGGAAAACAGTATAAGATTGCAGGCGAGACCCTCTATATCTATGCTCCTTTGGCACACCGACTTGGCCTGAACAAAGTGAAGGAGGAGCTCGAGGATCTCAGTTTCAGCTACGAGCACCCCGAGGAATACAAGGCGATCCAAGACCAGCTGGAGGGCATCCGCGAGCACCTGACAAGCATCTTCGACCAGTTCACGGCCCCCATCAGGCAGGAACTCGACAAGGCAGGCATCAAGTACGAAATAAAGGCGCGCATCAAGAAGCCCTACAGCATCTGGTCGAAGATGCAGACGAAGCACGTCACCTTCGAGGAGGTCTATGACATCCTGGCCGTCCGCATCATATTTGAAGTGACGGAGGGCATGAACGAAACGGACGAGTGCTTCAAGATCTACAACATCGCCAGCACGATATACAAGCCACACCCCGACCGCTTGCGAGACTGGGTGCACAACAAAAAGGCCAATGGATACCAGGCGCTCCACTCGACGCTCATGAGCAAGTCGGGCAGATGGGTTGAGGTACAGATACGAAGCCGCCGCATGGACGACATCGCCGAGCACGGCTTTGCCGCCCACTGGAAATACAAGGAGGGCGACATGACCTCGGAGGAAAGCGAGAACGAACTCGACAAATGGCTCTACCAAATCAAGGAAATCCTGGACGACCCACAGCCGAATGCCATCGACTTCCTCGACACCATCAAGCTCAACCTGTTTGCCAACGAGATTTTCGTCGTGACGCCTAAGGGCGAGTTCAAGACTATGCCGGCCGGTTGTACTGTGCTCGACTTCGCATTCAGCGTGCATACCTTCCTCGGCACACACTGCATCGGAGCAAAGGTGAACCACAAACTCGTCGGCATCAGCCAGGTGCTGCAGAGCGGAGACCAAGTAGAAATCCTCACCTCGAAGAACCAGAAAGTCGAAAAAGGCTGGATAAACTTCGTCACGACAGCTAAGGCGAAGGGCAAGATCGTTGCCATCCTGCGCCGAGTGGAACGCGAGAAACAGAAGATTGGCGAGGACATCCTGAACGACTTCCTGCAGAAAAACGAGAAAGAAGCCACAAGCGTCAACATCGCCAAACTCTGTCACTTCCACGAATTGAACAGCCGCGAGGAACTGCTCTCCATGATAGGCGAACAGACCATCACGCTCGGAGAAGGCGACTTGAACGCCCTCAACGAGAAGATTCACAAGGAGAAGAAGTGGAGCAAGTACTTCACAATCTTCAAGAAAAAGAACCACTCCCCCATCTCCGCCGAGGAGGAAGGGACAAAGCCCGCTTCCGAAGGAGAGAACAAAGCACCCAAAATCGACAAGAAGAAAACGCTGGTCCTCAGCGAGGAGACTATCGGCCGATACACTTTCTGCGACGAATGTCACCCGATTCCCGGCGATGATGTGCTCGGATACCTCGATGAAAACGGTAAAATCGTCATCCACAAACGCCAGTGCGACATTGCAAAACGCCTCAAGGCAACTGGCGGAAACAGCATCCTGGCTGCCACCTGGGACACACACGGCACGCTCTCCTTCCCCGCCACACTGCACATCGTGGGCTTCGACCGCGTAGGCGTCCTCCATCAAATCACGGGAATCCTCTCGCAGCAGCTCAACATGAACATCCACAGCATACACATCGACACCAGCGACGGCCTGTTTACCGCCGAACTCCGACTCGGTGTGCACGATGCCAAGGACCTCCAAAACATCTGCCGCGACCTGAAGAAAATCGAAGAGGTCGAGGACGTCAGACGCTTCTAAAGCAACCCCGACAACAAACATCCCCCGACGGGAGACCAACTTCCCTTGCATTCCCGAGGGAACTTAATGCGATAAAAAGCCAGACTCAACAGCCTGGCTTTTTTATTTTAACATGCCGCGTTGAACAACGCAGCAGGCATTGACGGGTGATTTGACGTAAGGAATCAGTCCATTTCCTTCAGTACAGGGAACTTCTCGCGGAAGGACTTGAGGCGTTTCAGGTCGAGGGTCTGGGTGAGGACGCTGGCCTCGTTGTCGGGGGCGACAGTGGCAAAGCCAAAGGGATCGACGACGCAAGAGCCGCCGCTATACTCGCAATAAGGGTCTTTACCGATGCGATTCACCCCAAGCACATAACATTGATTCTCAATGGCACGAGCCGCAAGCAGCACCTTCCAAGCCTGCATCCGCACAGAAGGCCAGGAGGCCACGCAGATGAGGACTTCGTAGTCGTCGCGGTTCCGCAGCCAGATGGGGAAGCGCAGGTCGTAGCAAATGCTAAGATGAAAGCGCAGGCCTCGCCACTCGACCGTAACATACTCACAGCCAGGCGTGTAGTTCTTCGTCTCGCCGCCATAAGAAAAGAGGTGATGCTTGTCGTACCATTGAACATTGAACATTGACCATTGAACATTTTCTCTCGGTTTGACGAAGTAAAGTCTGTTCCTATAAGAGCCGTCCTGTGCTTTGACAGCGATGCTACCCACAACTGCGGCATCCAACTTGTCTGCCATCCGTTGCATCCACTGCAGGGTCTCGCCGCCGTTCTCGGGCTCTGCTACACCCATCGGTTCGGTAGTGACGCCCGTGCTCCACATCTCTGGTAGCACATAGATGTCGCTCTTCTCGGCAGCGAGCATCAAGCGCTCCGCCGTCTCTCGATTCGCCTCGGGCGACTCCCATCGGATGTCCATCTGTACCAACGCAACCTTCATATCTTCGTCCTTTTGTGTGCAAAAGTACAAAATTTCTCTAAACTCTAAACCCTAAACTCTAAACTTTTTTATATCTTTGTACGCAATAACTCTAAATCTTATATATTATGGAATACAAAACTTCACTGCCCGAGAACGCTTTCCGAGAGTTGCGTGAAGGCGAAGAGTACGAACCGATGATGCCTGCAGAGGGCAATCCACGAGAGGTCAACCTGTGGTCGGTCTGCTGGGGCATCCTGATGGCTGTCATCTTCAGCGCAGCCGCCGCCTACCTGGGACTGAAGGTCGGCCAGGTCTTCGAAGCAGCTATCCCCATCACCATTATCGCCGTGGGCGTCAGCAGCGCTACCCGAAGGAAGAATGCACTCGGCGAGAACGTCATCATCCAGAGCATCGGAGCATGTAGCGGAGTTATAGTTGCCGGAGCTATCTTCACTTTGCCGGCACTCTACATACTGCAGGCCAAGTACCCTGAAATGACGGTGAACTTCCTCGAGGTCTTCTTTGCAAGCCTGCTCGGAGGCATCCTCGGCATCCTCTTCCTCATTCCTTTCCGCAAATATTTCGTCAAGGAAATGCACGGCAAGTATCCCTTCCCCGAGGCAACAGCCGGCACGCAAGTGCTGGTGAGCGGCGAGAAAGGTGGTGCCCAAGCCAAGCCTCTGATGATTGCAGGCCTGTTGGGCGGACTCTACGACTTCGTTGTGGCAACCTTCGGACTGTGGCACGAGAACTTCACCAGCCGCGCTCTTCTGTGGGGCGACACCATTGCGGAGAAGGCCAAGCTTGTCCTGAAGTGCAACACCGGCGCTGCAATCCTGGGTATGGGCTACATCGTGGGACTCAAGTACGCCTTCATCATCTGCTGCGGCTCCGCGCTTGTGTGGTGGGTCATCGTGCCCGCCATCGCCCTGTTCTTCCCGTCGCTCGAGGTGCAAGAGGGTGTTACGGCAGCGCTTGCTTCGCCCGAAGTCATCTTCAAATACGCGAAGAGCATCGGCATTGGCGGCATCGCGATGGCCGGCATCATCGGCATCGTGAAGAGTTGGCGCATTATTGTTGAGGCCGTTTCGCTGGCCGGAAGAGAGCTCAAAGGCAAGAAGGACGTCGAACAAATCGAGGCTCCTCGCACGCAGCAGGACCTTCCGATGCGGTTCATCACCTTCGGCATCATCCTGGCTCTCGTGCTGACCTTCCTCTTCTTCCACCTTGATGTGATGGGCGGGAACTGGGTCTTCAGCATTGTTGCCATTCTTGTCGTGAGCGTCATCACTTTCCTCTTCACCACTGTGGCTGCAAACGCCATCGCCATCGTCGGCACAAATCCCGTCAGCGGCATGACTTTGATGACACTCATCGTGGCCTCCGTCATCATGGTAGCCGTAGGTCTGAGCGGCACGAGCGGTATGGTAGCAGCACTCATTATGGGCGGTGTGGTCTGCACAGCCCTGAGCATGGCAGGCGGCTTCGTCACTGACTTGAAGATAGGCTATTGGCTCGGCAGCACACCTCGCAAGCAGGAGACATGGAAGTTCCTCGGCACATTGGTTAGCGCCGCTACCGTCGCAGGCGTCATCATGATTCTGAACAAGACGTATGGCTTCACTGACGGGACACTCTCTGCACCGCAAGCGAACGCGATGGCAGCAGTCATCGAGCCTTTGATGAGCGGCAACGGAGCGCCCTGGATGCTTTACGGCATCGGTGCCATCATTGCGCTCCTGCTGAATGCCTTCGGTGTGTCGGCCCTCGCCTTTGCCCTGGGTATGTTCATCCCCTTGGAGCTCAACCTGCCGCTGCTCGTTGGCGGCGCCATCAACTGGTTCGTCACGACCCGCAGCAGCGACCAAGCCCTCAACAATGCCCGAGGCGAGAAAGGCACTCTGCTTGCCAGCGGCTTCATAGCAGGCGGCGCTTTGATGGGCGTACTCAGTGCCGCATTGAAGTGGCAAAACGTCAGCTTCGACTATGCCGACTGGTGGCAGAACCCCTGTTCGGAACTCCTCAGCCTCGGCATGTACTGCATCCTTATTATATATATGGTACGTGCGTCTATGCGCGCGAAAGCATAAAGAAACAACCCGACAACGATTATGGCTTATAAAGAGACTACAACGATTGGCTACGGCTCTCGCGTAGGCAATTCGTTCCGCAGCATAGGAACAGGCTTTTTGCTCTTCATAGCAGGCACCGCTCTGCTTTGGTGGAATGAAGGCCGAGTCGTGAAGACAGACAAGATGCTTTACGAAGCAGAAGAAGTCACAGAGGAACTGAAGACCATCGACCGCATCAACCCGGAGATGGATGGCAAGTTGGTCTATGCCACAGGCTTTGCCAACACCGAGGACTCGCTGGTGGATGCGCAGTTCGGCATCGGCGCGACGGCCATCAGGCTGGTTCGCGACGTGGAATACTACCAGTGGGTGGAGCACTCGCAGGAGCAGCACAAGGATAAGCTGGGCGGCTCGGAGGAGATTGTCACCACATATACTTATACGAAAGAGTGGACCTCCGAACCTGTGCAATCGTCCCGCTTCCACGATCCTGCCTACCAGCAGAAGAACTTTGTCCTCACCACAGCCGACTCCGAGAGCTGGCAGGCAGAGAAAGTCTCCTTTGGTGCTTTCCTCCTGAATGAGCACCAGATTTGCAGCATAAGAGGCGACGAGCCCGTGAGCCTCAGCCTGGATTCGTTGACGCTGGACGGTTGGAACAAGGAGGTGCGACAGGTGCTCGGCCGTCATGGCGGCAATGGTGTTGATGCGGCGCAGCTTGTCCACGTCAACGGCAATCAGCTCTACTACGGCATCAGCCCAAGCAGTCCGGCTGTGGGCGACGTTCGCATCACCTGGACAAAAGTCCTGCCCGCCAAAGTCACCATTATTGCCAAGCAGAAGGACAACACCTTCACCAACTTCAAGGCCAAGAACGGCAAGACCTTCTCCACCCTTGTGATGGGAACGCGCGATGCTGCAGAGATCTATGAAGGCGCCCACAGGTCGAACCACATGCTGATGTGGATACTCCGCTTTGTAGGTGTCTTGCTGGTCATCATAGGCCTGAAGGGAATCTTCGCCATCCTGGAAACGTTGCTGAAGGTCGTTCCCTTCGTTGCCAACATCATAGGCTGGGGCGTAGGACTGGTATGTACTGTAGTCGGCTTGGTGTGGTCGCTCATCATCATCGGCTTGGCGTGGCTGTTCTACAGGCCGCTCATCGGCATCGCCATCCTTGCCGTCGCCGCCCTGCTCATCTGGTTCTTTGCCTTCAAGGGAAAGGAAAAACTGAAGCAGATGACGGCCCAAAATAGGGGACAAAACCAGCAAAACTACATATAATATCCAGAGGTAAGAATAAAAAAAGTGTGCTTAGTGCATTGTAATTCAAAAGAAAGTTGTACCTTTGCGCCGCCGTTACGAGTTAGCGGCACATTTCAAACCTATTAAAAGTTCTAATTTAAATTATGGCAACAAAAATCAGATTGCAGCGTCACGGCCGTAAAGGCTATGCTTTCTACAGCATCGTGATCGCTGATGTAAGAGCACCGCGTGACGGTAAGTTTACAGAGAAGATTGGTACGTACAACCCGAACACCAATCCTGCCACTGTAGATTTGAAATTCGATCGTGCCCTGTACTGGGTAGAGTGTGGCGCACAGCCCACCGACACGGTTCGCAACATCCTGTCCGGCGAAGGTGTTTATCTCATGAAACACCTGCGTGGTGGTGTTAAGAAGGGCGCTTTTGACGAAGCAGCATGCCAGGCAAAGTTTGACGCTTGGAAGGCTGACAAGCAGAAGGGCTTGAGTCAGGTGACGGCTAAGAACGAGGCCGACAAGAAGGCAGCTGCTGCTGCTAAGCTTGAGGCTGAGAAGAAAGCCAACGCAGAGATCGCTAAGAAGGTAGCAGACAAGAAGGCTGCTGAAGCTGTCGCAAAGGCAGAAGCAGAGGCAGAAGCTAAGGCTGAGGAAGCAGCAGAAGAAGCTGCAGCCGCTCCCGAAGCAGAAGCAGAAGCTGCACCAGCCGCTGAGGAACAGGCAACTGAAACTCCCGCAGAGGCTTAAAATCAATCACAAACCATTATTTCAATTAGACTTTTTCCAACCAACCAAAACGAGGGGCGTTGCCGTGAGGCAATGCCCCTCAATATTTTTAGGAGACAATATACTGTTGGCACAAAGGAAGTTTCCCCCATGCCTGGACAGTATGAAAAACGGTTTTGGGCGGGCGCTCGCACAGATAAGGTCGAGCGCTCCAAGATATTGGGGCGGCCGCCCCAACATATGAGGGCGGGTGGATTGGAACGGAATCCACAGCACGTCCTACCCTTTTACTCTGCACATCCCTCCTTTCTTCACAGCACCATTCACCTGTTTTCACAGCAGCTTCAACGCCTGGTGACTCAACTCAGCATTTAAAACCTCTATAGGGCGCCAGATGGTGCTTCAATGTTGTATGCGTTCAGGACTTCGATGACGCGCTGCACTTCGGCTTCTGTCATTACGGGCGACATCGGGAGCGATAGGATTTCATGGTGGATACGCACGCTGATGGGGAACGAGAGGTCGTTCCATTCGCTGTAGGCCTGCTGCCGATGTGGAGGAATGGGATAGTGCACCATCGTCTCGATGCCTGCCCGCGAAAGGTATTCGCGCAGATGGTCGCGCTCAGGAGTTCGTATGGGATAGATGTGCCAGACGTTCTCTCCTGCTTCGGAAGGCATCTGTGGCAGCGTGATAAGTGGGTTCCTGATGCCTTCGCTATAAGCCAGCGCAACCTTTCGGCGTGCCTCGTTATCGGCATCCAAACGCTTCAGTTTCAGACACAACACGGCTGCCTGAATCTCGTCCATGCGGCTGTTCAGGCCTTTCATCTCGTTGAGGTATTTCTCTTTGCTGCCATAGTTCGACATGGCCCGCACGTAGTCGGCCAAAGACTCATCATCCGTCGTAATACAGCCCGCGTCGCCAAGAGCACCGATGTTCTTGCCGGGATAGAAACTGAAACCGGCAGCATCGCCAAGATGACCGGCTCGTACACCTTTGTAAACCGCACCCTGAGCCTGTGCCACATCCTCGATGACCTTCAGGTTATGTCGCTTAGCCACCTCTAAGATGGGCTGCATATCGCACACGCGACCATAGAGATGAACCACCATGATGGCCTTGGTCCGCTCAGTGATGAAGGGCTCTATGCCGTCGGGATTGATGAGGTAATCCTCCATGCGAGGCTCGCAAAGCACGGGTTGCAGGCAGGCTCGGCTCACGGCTAAGATGCTGGCAATGTAGGTATTGGAGGGAACAATCACTTCGGCATCGTCGGCCCAGCCAAGCATCCGCTTGTAGGCGGTCAGGATCATCGTCAAGGCATCCAGGCAATTTCCCGTCGGCACACAATACTTGCTGCCACAGAACTCTGCAAACGCCTTGCTGAAACGCTTGTTCTCTTCGCCCAGCAGATACCATCCGCCCTGCACCACACGCGAGACTTCCCTAGTCAGTTCCGGCTCGAAAGAGTTGCTGACGCGCTGAAGGTCAAGGTAGGGAACATGCGCAGGAGCCTTGTCGCTGCCGTTCACCCCTCCATTTGATGGGACGGGGGAGGCTTCGTCATTGGAGAAGGCTGGAATGAGGCAGTTTATCTCGTAGGTATCATAGCAGACGGCTCTGCCTCCGAAGCCTTCCTTCTGATGGATAAGTCCCTCGTTCAGGTAGCGGCCGTCGTTCTCGTTGGACGTTCCGAGGTCAAGGTAGTCGTACTGCTTGTAGCGTTCATTGATGAGATGTCGGAACAAGAGGTCGAGCGCACCATGTGCCCTACCCTCTTCTCCGCTGGCGATATACTGCACATGTGCCACCTTGCGGCATTCGAAGATGACCACTCCGGCCACGATGCGCTTCTCGTGCCTCACGATGTAGAGGCGGATGTTCTTGGGGAACTGACTCATCAAGAGCTGCATCTCCTGCAAAGTATGCGTGGGTCGGGCATTGTGATACTTCTCCAAGACCTCTTCCAAAAGCGTCCAATACTCCTGCAGCGTCTGCGTGTCGCCTTCCGTCATGCGGTCTATGTAGAAGCCATTATCCACCGCCTTGCGTGCCTGACGTATGCGAAGCGTGGACATCTTCATCGGGTTCTGCATCGAGACACAAGTGCTCACGAGTCGTCTGGTCAGTCTGGCTCCAGCACGGAACAGTGCATAAAGGTCTTCGCCAGAAGGGACACTACTATATATATAAGGTATAGGCTTATAGACGAGACGTTCTGCCTGCATCATATCGCGGTAGTACTGCACGATAGCCTGCATCATGTCCAGCACCTCCTTCTGCGTCACATCGGGCAAGACAACCAGCCCGCCGTAGGTCAGCCCCTGATGGGAATAGACCGTACGCTGCTCCTTGTCCCAATTCGCAGGGAAGACCGCCACAAGATCCTTCGTGGTGAGGCTCTTCTCCTTGAACTCCTCATCAGGCGAAATGCCAGCATAGATGAGCAGAGAACAATCGAAGAAGCGGTCGGAATGATAGTCCATGAAGTTGCGCTTGAGTAGGAAAGTGCCGTTCTTCGACATCTCGACAAACGCATCCCACGTCTCCTTCCGGTTTATAGAATAAGGTATAATCGTCATATCATCTGTTTTTTGACAACATGCAACAAAGCGTCAACTATCGGTTGTCTGTTGTCCGTTGTCCGTTGTCAGTTTCATAAATTCCTCATAGTCGTGAATGTAGTCCTCAGCACGGTACTCCTCCGAAGCAAGACTGATGCAAGCCGCATCTTTCGTGAAGTTCATCAGCCTGCACCACACCAAAGGCGGTATGAAGACACCTTGGCTGGGGTCGTCCATATGCAGGAGCGTCTGCCTCTCACCATCGTCTATTTCAATGTCGAAACTGCCTCCGATGGGAAACAACACCATCTGGCAAGACCGGTGAGCATGGTCGCCTCGCATGCCCTCTCCCTTAATGTCGTACGTCCAAAAGACACGCTTGATGGGGAACGGAATGTGATGTTCCGCCTCTCCGAAAGCCAAACTTCCGCGTTCGTCAGAGATGTTAGGAAGTTGCACAAAGAAGCAACCTTTCGGCAGCAAAGTTGAAGAATTATGACTCATTCTCTATGATTTTCTGCACAAAGTTACAAAAAAATCCTTAAATGCTTGCTCAGTTCATAAAAAAACTCTACCTTTGCATCCGCAACAAGAGAAAGAAGGCGGTTTTTAGCACTAATTCTGACTCTTAATTACTGGAAGGAAGTTTGGGTGAGTGGCTGAAACCACCAGTTTGCTAAACTGACGTGCGGGTTACCGTACCGGGGGTTCGAATCCCCCAGCTTCCGCAAAGTTTATTAACGAAATGTGTTGATTGGCATCCTCTGGGATGTCAATCTTTTTTTGTACATTTTCATTCTGATACCGGAGTTTGTTATAATAGCCTAAAAACAATTCAAGCTCCGTCATCACGACGAAGCTTGAACTGTACGCCCTCAGGGGTTCGAACCCTGGACCCATTGATTAAGAGTCAATTGCTCTACCAACTGAGCTAAGGACGCAAATGAATGACGATTAATTTTGTACGCCCTCAGGGGCTCGAACCCTGGACCCATTGATTAAGAGTCAATTGCTCTACCAACTGAGCTAAGGACGCAACGTTATTCGTACCTAAGAAAGTTTTTTATTTCTTTCCTTTGGTTTTGCGGATGCAAAGGTAGTCGTTTTAATTGAAATGGCCAAATATTTTTGCAAATATTTCTCTATTTAATGATATCCAACTCCTTGAACACCTTTGTCAGCGATTCTACGGCTTCATCCACTTGTTCTTTGGTATGTGTGGCCATCAAAGCTACACGAACAAGAGTGTCTTGAGGGGCACATGCAGGCGGGATAACAGGATTAATGAAGACACCTGCATCGAAAGCCATTTTCGTTACAGCAAAAGTCTTGTCTACGTCGCGGACATAGAGCGGAATAATCGGACTCTCGGTGTCTCCGATTTCAAAACCTGCTTCGCGGAACCGCTGCAAAGCATAATTGGTGACATCCCAAAGTTTTTGAATACGCTCGGGTTCTGTTTGAATGATATGTAGTGCTTCGCGGGCAGCGGCCGTAGCAGCCGGTGTGCAAGAAGCAGAGAATATATATGTACGCGTGTGATGGCGGAGATAGTTAATGATAGAACTGTCTGCTGCAATAAAGCCACCAATACTTGCCAAGCTCTTCGAGAAGGTACCCATGATGAGATCTACCTCGGAGGTGAGTCCGAAATGGTCGCAGACACCCCTACCCTGTTTGCCGAAGACGCCAAGGCCATGAGCCTCGTCTACCATAATAGCTGTACCAGGATATTTATGCTTGAGAGCAACAATCTCCGGTAATTTGCAGAGGTCGCCCTCCATGGAGAACACGCCATCAACAACGATAAGTTTGACGACATCCTCGGGGCAGCGCTTTAGCAGAGCTTCCAGCTCTTCCATATCATTGTGCTTGTATTTCAGACGATGCGAAAAACTATTTCTAACACCATCAACGATACTTGCGTGATCACGATCGTCACAGATAATGTAATCATGCCGGTCGGTGAGCACACCAAGCACACCGCTATTAACGGTAAAACCTGTTGCAAAACACATTGTCTCTTCCTTGCCTACAAATTCTGCCAGTTCCTTTTCCAACTGGACGTGCAGGTCGAGGGTGCCATTAAGAAAACGTGAACCGGCGCAACCACTGCCATACTGGCGCATAGCCTTGATGCCAGCTTCAATTACACGCTCGTCACCAGTAAGGCCCGTGTAGGCATTACTTCCAAACATAAGCACACGATGGCCTTCCATAATAACCTCGGTGCCTTGTTTGCCTTCAATCTCACGGAAATATGGATAAATACCTAAAGCCTTATACTTTTGAGGGCGGTCGTATTTAGCCAATCTGTCTTGTAAAAGTCCCATATATATTGATTAAGTTTTCGTTCCTTGGTTGGTTAAAACGGCGCAAAGGTAACAATATTTTTTTAGATATTGCATTTTCTCTTGTAAAATGTGCAATTTCTTCTTCTTTTCTTATAATTGTCTGATTAGTTTACGAGTTTTTATGTACTTTTGCGAAAACTAAAGATAATATCGCTATGAGTAAAATAAGACTCCTATTTATTGCCAATCCTATTTCAGGCACTCGAGATAAAGGTCCCATCATCAAATCGCTTCCGTCGATTCTTGACCCCGACAAATTTGAATGGCATATTGAATGGACGGACCACCGTGGCCATGCAGCTGAGTTGGCTCGTGAGGCCTCGGCTAATGAAGTGGACGTTTGCGTGGCTATTGGCGGAGATGGCACTGTGAACGAAGTAGCACGTTCGTTGCGCCATTCAGAAACGGCACTGGCCATTATTCCTATGGGCAGCGGAAACGGTTTAGCGCGTCATTTAGGTATTCCCATGGATCCGGAAGGCGCTCTTAAAGTTTTAGCGAAATGCGATATCAAGCCACTCGACTACGGAATGATCAACGATATTCCTTTTTTCTGCACATGTGGCATGGGATTCGATGCGTTCATTAGCGAAAAGTTTGCTGGCAGCGGCAAAAGAGGCTTACGTACCTATGTGGACAATGTCCTTCGAGGTGGGCTTTCCTATGAGCCTGAAACATATGAATTGGAAATTGACGGCAGGGCCAAAAACTACAAAGCTTTCCTTATAGCCTGTGGCAATGCCTCGCAATATGGCAATAATTTTTATATTGCTCCTCAAGCTTCGATGAGCGACGGCCTCTTAGACGTTACCATCATTGAGCCTATGAATGTCCTGGGTGCGCCACAGTTAGTGATGCAAATGCTCAATAAGACGATTGACACAAACGCTCATGTCAAGACATTCCAATGTAAGTCCATGCACATCCGCAGGGCTCAGGCAGGAGTAATTCACTATGACGGTGAGCCTGCTGAGGCTGGAGAGGAGATTGACATACAACTCGTGCCCAAGGGATTGCGCGTTGTCGTGAACGAAAACGCCAACAAGGATGTAGCACCGTTCACACACGCTATTCAAGAGTTGTACGACCAAGTTACCAGCGATATCAAGTCGCAACAGCGCAAGCTCCTTGAGATCAACAAGAATCTTTTAAGCCGTATTCTTCAACGCGAGCAGTAAGCATGGCATCTTCGACCCTGGACTTTCTCCCAACCACACGTCGCGAAATGGAGCAACGGGGCTGGAATCAGGCTGACGTCATCATTCTCTCGGCCGATGCCTACATAGACCATCCCTCATTCGGGGCTGCCGTCATCGGACGGCTTCTGGAGGATGAAGGTCTGCGTGTGGCTATTATTCCACAGCCAGATTGGCATGGCGACCTGCGTGATTTCAGTCGTTTGGGGCGTCCTCGGCTTTGGTTTGGAATAGCACCAGGATGCATGGATTCTATGGTGAATAAGTATACGGCTGCCCGGCGGTTACGTTCGGAAGATGCTTACTCGCCAGACGGGCGTCACGATCTCCGTCCTGAATACCCAACAATTGTTTATACCCAAGCCGTCAGAAAGCTCTATCCGGATGTACCTGTTGTATTAGGCGGTATTGAAGCGTCGCTGCGCAGACTAACCCATTTCGACTATTGGCAACAAAGACTGAGACCCAGCATCCTGATTGACAGTGGTGCTGATACCATTCTCTATGGCATGGGTGAACAACCAACCCTCGAGCTGACACGAAGAGCTCTTGCTGCTATTGAATCGTTTCATCCCGCATTAGCTTATGACGACGAGGGAAATGCCATGCTCACATCAGAAGCCTTGAAAGATGCCATTAATGGCGGCCTACCCGATGCACATGGCGACATGTCACAACCTATGAGGCAATGTGTAACGTTGCACAACAGCATGAAGGAAATACCTGGAGGCGTTACCGAAGACGACATCATATTGCATAGTTACGAGCAATGCCTGAAGGAGCCCCGCCATCATGCCGAAAACTTCAAACACATCGAGACACAGAGCAACAACGACCAAGCACGGCGGCTTATCCAACAGGCAGCCGACAATTGGGTCGTCGTGAACCCACCCTATCCCCCCATGACGACAGAGCAGCTCGACCATTCTTTCGATCTGCCTTACACACGCCTTCCCCACCCTCGCTACGAAGGCAAACGCATTCCCGCCTATGAGATGATACGTTTCTCTGTCTGCCTACATCGAGGTTGTTTCGGCGGTTGTGCTTTCTGCACGATATCGGCACATCAAGGCAAGCACATCATGAGTCGTTCGAAAGGCAGTATCCTCAAAGAAGTCGAGGCCATTTCACATCTTCCTGGCTTTAAAGGTAATCTTTCAGATTTAGGAGGTCCCTCGGCCAATATGTATATGATGCATGGTAAGAACCTTGACATCTGTCGTCGTTGCCATCGCCCATCGTGTATACATCCCAACATTTGCAAAAACCTCTATGGAGACCATCGACCGCTACTGGAAATCTATCGTGCTGTAGATGCGCTTCCATACATTAAACGCAGTTTCATAGGCAGCGGAGTACGCTATGACTTACTTCTTCACGACTGGCACGACGAAGAACTCAACAGGGCTGCTGCCGACTACACTCGTCAACTCATCCTGCACCATGTCAGTGGACGCTTGAAAGTAGCTCCAGAGCATACGTCTGACCATGTACTGCAACTCATGCGCAAGCCTTCGTTCCGCCTCTTCTACGATTTCAAGAGACGTTTCGACAAGATTAACAGCGAACAGGGCTTACGACAACAAATCATACCATATTTCATCAGTTCACATCCTGGTTGTCGCAGCGAAGATATGGCTGAGCTGGCTGTCGAGACCAAGCTACTCGATTTCCATCTGGAACAAGTACAAGACTTTACACCTACGCCGATGACTACTGCTACGACTATGTGGGCTACAGGTTATGACCCAGACACACTACAGCCAGTATTCGTAGCAAGAACACCAGAGGAAAAACGTAAACAACGAATGTTTTTCTTTTGGTACAAAACAGAGGAGCGCAGAAACATAGAAACAGAGCTCAAACATATTGGCCGTCCGGACCTCCTACGCAAGCTCTTCGGAGAAGGTCATTCCTCAAAAATAAATACAACTAAAGAAAAAAGACACAAAGAACAACAAAAAAACAGACACAAATGAAAAAGTTCATTATTACCACATTGGCTACAGCTATCTTGCTTGCTATGCCTATCGCCATTAACGCTCAGTCGAAAGTTGAAAAGCGCTATGCCTACACGCTCAAAAACCTCAAGTTGGACAAGGCCACTGAGACTAAATTCGCGCCCATACTAAAGGCATATCTCAAAGAAAAGAAGGAAGCCGGCGATATCTACGACGACGTCAAGGACAAATACAAATCAGCAGTGCAAGCCGGCACCATCACCGACAAGCAAGCCACTTTGCTTCTGGACGCAAAAATCAAGAGCGAAGTCAAAGAACTGGAAGTACGCAAAAAATATACAGATGAGTTTATGAAGGTACTTAAGCCCAAAAAGGTGTACTATGCTCTTGACTTAGCTAACGAGAAAATCTCGAAGATCGACGGACGAGAATAGAAATAGCATAACTGCTGTTATCAGGAACTCAACAAATCGGCCACGACATAGCATGACCCCCCTACAAAGATAAAGTCTGTGGCGTCAGCATCGAGTAGGGCCTGTTTTACTGCAGCATTGACCGAAGAACAGGATTTAGCATTTATTCCATGGCGGGCAAATTCGTCTACTAACACATTATTATTTAATGCGCGCGCGCATGAGGGTTGTGTGACGTAGAAGCAAACATCATCGCCAAGTGCTGCTAACAGCGACACAGCCGCATGGTAGTCCTTATCGCCTACCATACCAAACACGATCCTCAAAGATCCTTCCTTTTCGGCCTTCAACCTTTTGAGCTCTGATGCCAACTGCCCTGCCACATAAGTGATGCCAGCCTCATTATGCCCGGCGTCACATACGACCATAGGACTTTTACGCAGTATTTGCCAACGGCCACGCAGTCCTGTAAGTTCGCAAACGCAACCAAGTCCTGTAGCAATTGCATCTGAGGTCAGCCGCTCAGCATAAAAGTCGTTAGATTTCAGTGTGTCGATAGCGCACATCACTGTGCGGACATTGGCTTGCTGATAATCGCCTTTGAGCTCACACGCCATCACAGGCAAAGTCTCTTCATCGGCAAATCGTATTGGAGCATTCTTACGGGATGCAGTCTGAAGGAATACAGAACGGACTTCTGCATGGCCATTGGTTTCGCCGATAACAACAGGAATGTTGTCCTTGATGATGCCAGCCTTTTCAGTTGCTATTTTGGACAGGGTATCGCCCAGGAATTGCTGATGATCGAAAGAGATATTAGTAATCACCGACAAGTCGGGTTGAATAATATTCGTACAATCGAGGCGACCTCCGAGCCCTACTTCAACCACTGCTACATCGACCTTCTGTTCCTCGAAATATTTGAAAGCCAAAGCCGTAGTGAGCTCAAAGAACGAGGGAGACAAGGGCTCAAAGAAATAGCGTTCCTCTTCCACGAAGCGAATCACGCGTTCCTCTGGAATCATCTCTCCATTAACACGAATACGCTCGCGAAAGTCTACAAGATGTGGAGATGTATAGAGCCCTACACGCAAACCTGAAGCTTGAAGAACAGCAGCCAGCATTGAAGACACACTGCCCTTACCGTTTGTTCCGGCCACATGCAATGTGTGATAACTCCTATGAGGATGAGCAAAATGTTCGTCCAGAGCCAAAGTCGTAGACAAACCTTCTTTATATGCGCCAGCCCCTATGTTAGAAAACATGGGGGCTGCTTCGTATAAATATTGAAGTGTATCAGCGTAGGTCATCATTCAAACATTTGCTTAAAGCGGTTGAATATCTTACTCTTCACGCTCTGATTAGGAACAACGTTATCGCTTTCTTTCATCTTTTCGAAAGCTTTCCGCTCGTCGCGCGATAATGTCTCGGGGATGTATATAGAAATATTTACGATCAAATCTCCGTTACCATAGCCATAGCCCTGCACCGCCGGCAAGCCTTTGCCACGCAAGCGAAGCACCTTTCCTGGCTGAGTGCCTGAATCAATCTTTAACTTTACCTTACCATCGAGGGTAGGAATCTCCACATTACCTCCCAGAACTGCCGTAGGCAGATCCAATAACAGATGGTAAATAAGATCATTGCCCTGACGAATGAAGTCCTTATCCTGCTCCACCTCGATAAACACTTGTATATCGCCTGGTACACCATTATGGATGGCTGCATCTCCTTTAGCTGGCACCGTCAATACCATGCCATCTTGCACGCCTGCAGGAATCTTCACCTCCACAACCTCATCGCCAGTAACAACGCCTGAGCCACCGCAGAGATGACATCTATTCTTGATGATAGTGCCTTCACCTTGACAGTCTGGACATACGCTCTGTGTCTGCATCATACCAAACACCGAACGCTGGGAACGAAGAACGTAGCCCGAACCATTACACGTAGAACATGTCTGCGTGTCGCCGCTACCATTCTCCGTGCCACTGCCATGGCAATGATTACAGGTCACTTTCTTACGGACCTTGAATTTCTTAGTGACGCCCGTAGCACATTCTTTCAGCGTCAGACGAACTTTTAGTCTGAGGTCGCCGCCACGATGCTGTGCCTTACGTTGGCCACGGGTACCACCGAATCCGCCAAAACCACCAAAACCACCTCCGAACGATGCACCGCCACCGAATAAATCGGAGAAGATGTCGCCGAACTGCGAGAAGATGTCATCCATTGACATATTCTGGTATCCGCCACCAGCTGCACCACCGACTCCAGCAAAACCAAATTGGTCGTAGCGCTGACGTTTCTGAGGATCGTGCAGCACGTCGTATGCTTCGGCCGCCTCCTTGAACTTGGCCTCAGCCTCCTTCTTCTCGGCTTCCGACTTATCGCCCTGACGATCAGGGTGATATTTAATGGCCATTTTCTTATAGGCCGACTTTATTTCTTGTTCGGTAGCATTCTTCGCCACCCCAAGAACCTCGTAATAATCTCGTTTCTGGTCTGCCATAGTTATTTGTCATTCACAATGTACCATAAAAGACATTATCGCCGATACTCAAAAGTGAGATTTACACAGCCTCTATCCGTTCAGTATGGTACATTATGTTATTTACATAGTAAAAGAAATGTGAAAAATGAATATCTATGAAGGAATTGACAAAGTTACATTCCCACTGCCACTTTGGCATGTCTAATGACATTATCGTTCAACATGTATCCTTTCTCCACGCAGTCAATTACACGCCCTTTTTGTTCGTCGGGCACACCTGGAACTTGTGCGATAGCCTCGTGAAGATCGACATTAAACTCTTTCCCTTCGGTTTCAATTTGCTTTACGCCTAAACCTGCAAGAGTTTTCAGGAACTTCTGATAGATAAGTTCCACACCTTCGGCCACTGCAGCAACATCTTCTGCCTTTTTCATAGATGGTAAAGCACGCTCCAAATCATCTACGATAGGAAGCATGGCTATTACAGCTGACTTAGAGCCATTTAGAATAAGGTCTGCTTTTTCTTTTATGGTGCGCTTACGATAGTTTTCAAATTCAGCTTGCTTATACAATGCCTGAGTCTTCAGTTCCTCTAATTCAGCACGCGCCTGAGCAAGCTCCTGCTCTACGGTAAGCTCACTCGATGGGTCATCAGTGGCACTATCTTCATTCACCGTTTCTGCTGTTTCTGTCTTTTCGAAATCGGTGTTGTTGTTCTGTTCTTCTTCGGCAAATGATGCCTTAGGCTTCGGCTCAAAAGTTTCCTCGTTATTTGTCTTTTTTTCTGTCATGATGATTGATATTAATGTTTGCTTGAAAGACAGCAAATAATGTGCCACAACGTTAACCTGACCATATTTTATAGATTTAGTAACTAATTATCTTAAATCATTGTTCACCTTTGGAAACGTCACGGACGTTATAATTATTGTAATCTAAAGAACCCTGCTTCGCAACGGCTCGAATAACAATATGGGCTTAGTACTTTTATGTTTGAGTAAAATCGAAAAGCAAAGCATCCCAAAGAAAAAATAGAGCCTCATTTTCTTGTTGTGAAAACGAAGCCCTGTTCATATTATATTTCAATAAAAGGCTTAGATATGTTTCTGATACTCGATTATGAAACTATCGAGAGCGGAATGAGGAAGATGCTGGAAGCTACATACGTCTATCAAAAGTTCAAGCAGGCTTACTTCTTCCAAGCACCTACGACCTCACCGATATACATCGAATGGATACCAGCGGGGAAGTTACTATACATGCGCCGCGGCACATCGTCTTTGAAATGCTTGGGGTCGAACGGGGCAGCATACATGGTCCTACATTCAATGACCATCGTGGCCTCAGTATAATAGGGCGTTCCGTTCTCGGTAAAAGCGGTATGAAGGCCCAACGCTTTCGCCTTGTCACCGTCGCGGCCGCTGTGGCGACCCATGTAAGTAAGCACCTTGCTGTCCTTGACATCAAAAGCCATCACGCTGAAGTAGGCTGTGCTGTCAATAAACTTTTTCGTATGGCGTTTCTCGGCAACATAAACCGTCAGCGCCGGACGGCCCCAAAGGGTGCCAATGCCACCCCACCCGATAGTCATCGCGTTGTGATGTTCCTTATTGCCGGCAGCCAGAAGCTCTGCGTCATTGAACCATTGGAAACCATTTTCGGCAAAGTCTGCCTTGACATCAAATTTTTTGAATCCATTCTCTTCTTGGGCCGAGAGAGTAACTGATGCAGCCGCCATCAGGATAAACGCTGTAAGAGCGTTGCAAAATCTATTCGTTTTCATACTTTCGTTGATTATTCATTCAATTGTCGTATCTTATTGCTCTTTAGTATGCAAAAGTACATATAATCCGAGAATAATCATTAAATTTGCAAAGAAAAGTTTGCAAATGGAAAAAAGCACCATCATTTTATGTTACTCATTAAAAATGCAATCAAGGAACAAGCTGATGATATCGCACAGCTCATCATGACTGCCATGACCGACGAGTGTTGCATGCACTTCTGTGGCGAAGGGCATGGTTTGGACGACTTTCGACGAATGATGCGCGAGTTAGTAAGCCAAGAAGACTCCCAGTATAGCTACAGAAACACACTTGTTGCAATGGCCGGCCAGCGGTTAGTGGGCATTGCCGTCAGCTACGACGGAGGTAGGTTGCATGAGTTGCGCCATGCGTTTGTCACAGCCGCACGCGAACAGCTGGGCAAGGATCATTCAAACATGGCCGACGAGACACAACCCGGAGAGCTATATCTCGATTCCTTAGCAGTTATCCCGGAATATCGGCGTCGGGGCATTGCACAGTGCCTCATCAGAGCCACCAAGGAAAAAGCTACGGCCATGGGATTGCCATGCGTAGGACTATTAGTAGATAAAGGCAATCCATCAGGCGAAGCACTCTATGCGGCCACTGGTTTCCGCTATGCTGGCGATAGTCGATGGGGAGGGCATGAGATGAAACATCTGGTCCTGTAAATGACATAATCTCAACAAAGCCGTCTCTCACTGGTTGTCCCAAGGTTCAGTGTTCATCGGCGATCTCCGCGTGTAAGTAAAGAACAACTCTCTTCTTCATTGCCACCAGCTTATAGCGTAGGGGCTGACGAAGTGATGCTTGAAGTCTTCGCCGCTTTCAGTGTGGTGATGGCTGTAATGGTTGCGCTGGCCCTCTTCCCTGCTATTCCACCACAAATAACGTTCGTTTCATAAAAAAAGAGCAAAAACATAGCAGTTGACCCAATGTACGAAGAAGAATGCCCCTGAGGGGATAATGAGGCATAGCCTCACGCTTCTCTGCCAAAGTGACCAAGTGCGGCACGATAGCGCGTCTGCGCTCCCCTACCCTCCCGCACGAGGCGTCCTTCGCGGACGAGACGAGAGAGAAGGCGGATGATGCGGTTGCGCGTCAAAGTCAGCTCAAAAGCGTAGGCCACGTCCGAGTGCGTGATGGTGTCGCGATGGGCAAAGAGTTCCGTGAACCGCGCTTCTATCTCTGCCTCCTCGGTATGAAAAGCCTGTCCGAACGGCACTTGGTCCACCTCGAACTGCTTCACCTTCGACAACAGCTCGCGGTCGGGGGTGAACAGGAGCCCGCCGACGCGAACGTCACGTCCATGGTAATAGCCATCTTTCACCTCGATGTCGCCCTTCAGCGAGAGGCGGAAGGTGCCGATGAACGGGAGGGTGACGGCATTACCTTTCTCCAGTTCGTGCAGCATGACGTCATGCATGGTGTTCAGTGCAGCAAGCAGCTCGCCCTTCGGCAACGTCGAGGGCAAGCGGAACTGGTCGCTCTGAAACTCCACGGCATCCACCGTTGGGCGATGCTCCAGACGGGGGCGGAGCGACTTCAGCCAACGCTCGTCAACGGGTCCATCAGTTCCTATGCCAGACGTCTCATTAGTCTGTAGCTCAGTCTCTTCCGCAGGCAACAGCCCGCGCTTTGCAATCGTAAATTTAATAGCCATAGTCGTTCATCTGATTGGTTCTGTACGTACAAGTCAAGTGCTCTATATGTTTTACGCTGCAAAATTAATCATTCGAGCCCGAAAATCCAAATATTTTGCCCGAAAAATCCAACCATAAGCCTTGCTTCATCGTGATGCAGCAATTGCTGCATCACGATAAATCATTTGCTGCATCATGATGAAGCAAGCATCACAGCCTTATCATTCGGGCCGGAAAGCCGCTTGAATCGGGCAGCGAGGCCGCTTGATTCGGGCTGAAAAGCCATTTGCAGGGAGTTGACAAAGTAATACCATCGGGTCGCGTTATCACTTGAAAGCGTAATCATGAACAGACGAGCCTTTTGTCGGGATTAAGCGTTAAAATGTGCAGCTACTGATGCTCAAGAGCATGCAATCATTCCGTGATCCGTCCAATCGGTCAGATTTTCAGACGAGAACACATGGTAGTCCTCCATGCAAAACCAGTCCTGACGCTGACCCTCGGGAGGATAAATGTCGTGCGAGGGGTACAGATACACCTTTCCATTGAACACACGCGCAGTAGGGTCGGCCGTAAACTGATTGCGGATAATGGGATTCTGCGCTTCAGCTGTCAGCACAAACGCAGAGAAACATAGAAGGATGAAGCGTTTCATTGTGTGATAAATGATATTTTCAGATGATTTCTGCTGCAAATATAGTAAAAAGAATGGCAACACACGCCTATAAAAGCCCTTTTCCTCCCACACAGAAACATTTAACATCGTTTTTGATACAAATGCAAAACATCTCAAGACCATCCCCCGTCGAGCAGCGTCAAAGGGAAGGTAATCTAACGACACAGGCTCGAGGCAGATTCTTCATTCTTTTGTGGCTTCAAGGTCCTGATGTTCACCGTCAACCTACGCTTGCAAGGACAAGGAGGTTCATTTCTTCTTTGCTTCCAACCTATAGCGGAAAGTGAGACTGAGATAATGGTGCATGAAGTCCTCGCCGCTCTCGGTGTGGGTGGTAGCGGTGATGGCGGCACTGTAGTCGGTCTCCTGATTCAGCAGGTCACGACCTTCGAGGACGAGTTCACCGCGGTTCTGCAGGCACTTCCAGCAGACTTCGGCATTGAGGACAAAGAGGTTGTTATTCATGCGTGGGACGAGGTAGCCGCGGTTGAGGGTAAAAGTGGGATTGAGCGATAATGTCCAACGGCCGAGGCGGTAGCGAAGATCCAGTTGAATAGCGTAGCGATAGATGTTTTCCATGTTCTGCGCCGCGTCGCTGTAGGCATAACGTTCCCAGTTGAAATCTTGGAAGGAGGAGATAGTCAGATGGTCTATCTCATAGATGAGTCCCAGTTTCTCCCTCAGGTGCAAGGACTGCTGGCGGTTGTAGCTGATTCCTGTCTGCTCGTCCACCATCGTCAGCAGGCCGAAGGTGGCATTCCATTGTTCTGAGAGCGTGTTCTGGAACTGCAGGTTCTTGGCCAAGGAGCGGTCATAGGTGAGTGTTGCACCCCAGCTGTTTCCGCCCCTGACGTTCTGCTTCTGCGCCCGATAGGCGCCGGTGGTGCTGTTGTAGTGGAGCACGGTTGCAATGGGGTCGTAGGTCTTGGCATAGTTCACGGCTATGCCGAAGGCCTGAGTGGCGCGAGGGAGGAGGAAGTTGTAGCGGAGTGAGGACGAGAGGGTGTGGGAGGTGCGCAGCGCGGGATTGCCTTGGATGATGTAGAGGGGATTGGTGTCATCGGTGTAGGAGAGGGCGTCGGTGAGCTGCGATGGAATCGCAGCAAAAGAAACGGAACCCTTCAGGGTCATTTGCTTACGGATGCGGAAGGTGATGTCGAGGGAGGGCTGCGGGAGCAGGAGATTGCGGCAGGCCAGGGTATCGAGGCGGCCGCGATGGTAAGAGGTGCGTTCATGACGGTGCGTCAGAGTGAAGGCGGGCTTCAGCGTGAACTTTCCGAGAGTAAGGTTTACGTCTGAACGGAATTCATTGAGCCATTGGTCATCGACTCTGTGGAAGCTGTTTCCTATATCAATCTCGTCGGCCCGCCAGCGTTGTTCATCACGGTAGTTGTGGTCATAGGCTGTTTTCCAATTGGCGTGGAACATGGCCTGCTTGGTGAAAGCATGACTGAGGGCAAACTGCACAGCAGCAGTCAGGTGGCGATGGGGAGCCTCGTAGCTTTGGCGGTCGATGATGGGAGACGGGTAGGAGGACTCGGCGGGAACGCTCGGCCCCAAGTGACGCTTCACACTTGAAGAACCGCCGAGCGCACTGACGGCGGAGGAATGCAGGTAGCGGTATTCGCCCAGGGAGTTGCCATGCGCTTTCGCGTCTGAATAGTTGATATTCACCTTAGCGCCGAGAGCACCCTTGGGGGTGTAATGGGTCAGATGCGCTTCAGCGGAAGTCGCCAGTCCTCGAGAAAAGTCGAGGGAATGGTAACGCTGGGTGTTGATGAGAACGGAGGTTTCATACGTCTGAAGTTCCGTGTTGTTGCTCGTCTCGGTTCCTGCATATTCTGCATGGGCCGTGAGGAAGAGTGTGTTTTTGGGACTCAGATTGATGAATGCCGTGAAGTCGAGGGGCGTTTTGAGCTGATGGTCACGACTGCTCCGCTGGCTATTCGTCTGCGTGGACGAGATGCCAGGGAGGAAGGTTTCCGTGCTCTGCCAACTACTCCGCGGGCTGTCGGTGTGGTTAGCGCTGGCCGAAATAGACCAGTAGTTCTCTCGCTTGGCCTTGAAGTCAGACTTCCAGACGTGCTTGTAGCCGGCGGCACCCATCTGCTGCCTCACGGCCATGCCTCCGCTCTGCGAAGCCCAACTGCCTATGGTCTTGGCCATAGTAGCCTTCGGCTCATCGCCCACACGCCCGAAGAGCATGAAGGGATCACTGTCGCTCAGGCGCATGCCGTCAATCTCGGCACCATAATTCTTGCGGCTATAGGCCGTTGCCTCGGCACTGCCATACCATTTGTCCATGAACCCGGGTTTGATGGTCACGTCGAGTACCTGCTGTTGGTTGCCATCGGCCACGCCCGTTCGTTCTTCCAGCTCGCTCTTGCGCTCATAGGCTTTCGCCTCGGCCACCGCCTCCACAGGCAGTCGTTGCAGCAATAAGTCCTCGCTGAGGGCTTCCTTGCCGTTCATCATGATGCGCAGGGGCTCGCCGTTCCAGAGCAAGCGCCCGTCCTTGATGCTGACGCCAGGCAGCTTCAGTACGAAGTCCAGCAGGCGGTCGCCGCTCTGCAGTTGGAAGGCATCGGGGTTGAAAACGACCGTGTCGCCGCGCATGTAGAAGCGTCGCTGCTGCCCTCGCACCTGCCCCTCCCGCATCAGTTCCTCGCTAGGCTGCAGGCGGATGTCCTCGATATGGATGGTGTCCCCCGAGTCGGAACCAACAAGTCGGAGCGTGCCCTGCTTGTAACCGAAGAAGTCGGCACGGATAGTGATGCGCGTCTGGCCGCTGCACGAGAAGTGGTAGCGCCCGAGGCTGTCGGTATGCAACACCGTATGGAAGGAGGCGAGGTCGGGAATCACCTCCGTCACATCCACCTTTGCGCCCTCCAACGCTTCGCCCGTCTCAGCATCGAGGACACGCCCGTGGAGGACGTCGGCCCATACCGTCTGCATATTAATAATAAGGAATAAGAGAAGCAGGAGCATTGCCTGCACGTTCGTTCTGCCAGTTGTTCTTTTCATTGTTTTGCTGTTTTTGAGGTTTGGCACTGCAAAGGTACGGTAACCATTCAAAGCCTACAAGAGCATGCCATGGAAAACAGCGAATCATTCTTTTCGTTCTGACAATCAAATCCTTCCATCTCATCTTTCCACCATGTTTCCATCTAAGTTAGTGGAAAAAGGTGTTTAGCACATTAAGCCCCGCCACATCGTGATGATAGGGCGGGGCTTCTTTTATTCATTTATTCATTCTCCTTAATAGGCAGCTATCACCTGGTCGAAGGTCACACTGGGGTCAGTTACGCCGAAGCCTTCTTTCTTGAGTTTCTGCTTGCGATGCTGCACGGCAGAAACGGATATAAGGTATATGGCTGAGAGGGCGGTGTTGGTCAGCTTCAGGCGGGTGAGCATACAGAGGCGGAAGTCTTCTTCGGTGAAGTTGGGGAATTGGTTGCGCAGGCGATTGACGAAACCGTTGTCGGCGGTGTCCAAGGTGGCTTCTATCTCACGCCAGTTGCGGGCATTGATGATGGTACGCTTGCCGGCTGTGGGTTCCAGCATGTCGAGAATCTCGCTTTTGTCCATGATGTGACCACGCAACATAGCAATCATGGCATCCTTCTGGCGAAGACGCTCGGCCAGGTGAGCCGCTTCGCGCTCATGGGCTGCGCGCTCTTCTTGACGAAGACGACGCTGGACGCGAAGGCGCAACCACAGGGCGATACCTACTGCCAAGGCCGCAAAGACAAGCGTCAGGATGAGGTACGTGAACATACGGGAACGCCAAGCTGTTGCTTGCCGCAAATAGCTGGGTGAGAGGATGGTGGCACGTCGGACGGCCATATCCCGTTCATCACGTTCCCAGGCGGTGTCGCGATAGCCCTCATCACGAGTGGAATCGGCGGGAAGGGAATAGACATCCTTCAGGAGAATGAACTGGCGGGTTTGGGTGTAGCTGATGGAGTGAACATCGCTGATACCACCTCGACCCTGTGTTTGCTGGAGGAGCGTATAGAGGGGAGCAAGGAGGTAGTCAGGGATTGAGAAGCGCGAGGACGAGGGACGCGACGGGGACGCCGGGCCCAAAAGGCCGCTTGACCCTTCAAGAACCGCCGAGTGCTCTACATGGGAAGCGAGGCTGTCCATGCGGAATAGTTGGGAGGCAAGTTCGCGGAAGGGCTGGCGGTTGTTGGCCATGACATCAAAGGCGTAGTCACTGACAAGACGGCGCAGGTTCTGGGCATTGTCGGGCGAACGGCGGAAGGCATCAAACGCACGCAAAGTACAGATGAGAGGTTTGTTGTCGTTGATGGCACCATAGCTACGGTGATAATTGGCAAAGCGCTGATAGACACGGTAGAGTAGCGACCAATCCTCGGCCTGCTCGGCAGCGAAGGTGGCCAGATGCAGTAGGCGTTCGGGTTGCAACAAGGAGTCCATAGGCGACGCGCCACGACTCAGCAACCAACAGCAACGACCGAAGCGATTGCGAGCCTCACGGCTGCCATCCACACCGCCACAGGTCACCTTGTCATAATACGTGTATGCTCTCACGAGAGCGGAATCGGAGCGGGAGGCAGAGTCAGCATACACGTAGCAATTGCGCAAGGGCTCGAAGCGCACATAATCATGATGCAGGCGCGCCACCCATGCCGTGTCGTTCAGTTAGAAGCGGCAGGCGGTGTCGCCGTTGGCACGAAGCCACTGTTCTTCATGCACCAAGGCACGCATAAGGAGGTAGTGAGCCTCGGCGCTCCCCGTCAGTCGCGCAGAATCTACTTGTTCCAACAGACGAGCGGCGCTGTCTACATCCGCGAAGACCACGGCCTCGGCCTTATTGAGCAGACGACGCTGAGGCATGTCGCGAAAATACCATCCGACGAAGCCCACCACCATCAGGGCAAGCACGGCAAAGCACCTAACGTTTTTCTTCTTCATACACTTTCATTCGATTTTGCGCTGCAAAGGTACTACATAATGGTGGGACTGACAAGAGGAAGAGATGGAATTCAGCATCTACACCTTTTCAGGCTCATTATCAAGACTAAAGGTCGGCATTTTCCACTTCCTTTCCATGCTCAAAGGTGGAAAAGTGCTCTTTACGCTCATCCTTTTAAGCCATCCGACAGACTCGATCAAGGCTTTCTTCCTTCAGAAAGGAGGTTCATCGGAGGCCGGGAGTACAGCCCGATAGAGGTTGCAGCCTATGAAGTTGCCGAGAACGATGGCAAGGTAGAAGAGAAGGATCTCCCCGACGTGGGCAGCCCAGAAGTCGAGAGGGGCACAAAGGTAATAGAATGCGTCGGCGATGCAGTGAGGGAAGCCACACATGATGAACAAAGGAACGCCAAAGAGCAGCGGGAGGTTCTTACCCTGACGGGCAAAGGTGACGGCCGTAGTCATGATGAAACCGCAACCGATAGCGAGCACGCCACCCTTCAACGGACCAACGGCCAGACGCCCCTCGAGCACGCACTGTGCCGTCGCCTGCAGGGGCATGGGGGAGCAGCGGGCAATAAGGGCTACGGCCAGACAACCGATGATGTTACCGATTAAGATGAGAAGAAGGTCGCCGAACTCACCCTTACGGATGAAGCCTGCCGTGCCTGTGTAGAGCTTCAGGCTGTAGTGGACAACCGTGAGCAAGCCGAAGGCGAAGAGGACTGCGCCAACAATACTCTTCTCGGCAAGATAGCCGAAGCCTGCTATGCCTATGCAGACGCCAGCCAGAAAGGCTGAGCGCAAGAGTTGAGAGAGGGATGAGATTGTCATAATCAAATGGATGGGTTTCAGTCTAAAATAGTTCATTTGTCGGTGCAAACATATAACTATTTTTGGACAATATATGTCTTTAGGCAAAGAAATAAGCCGCAAGAAAGGGAATCGCAGTTTAATCTGTACATTATGTCCGAGAAAAGCGCAAGCATTTGAAACTTTTCAGTATCTTTGCCGACAAATGAATAGAGAACAAGAGATCTATAAAGTGACGCTTGTGGGCAGCCTCGGCAATGTCGTGCTGCTTATCTTCAAGTTCGTTGCAGCCGTCGTTGGGCATAGCTCGGCGATGATGGCCGATGCTGTCCACTCGTTATCGGACTTCGTGACGGACATCGTCGTGCTGGTGTTCGTGCGCATCAGCAGCAAGCCACAGGACACGTCGCACGACTACGGCCACGGCAAGTTCGAGACCTTTGCCACGTTCATCATCGGAGTGGCGCTGGTGGCGGCCGCTGCTGGCATCATCATCGCGGCCGTAGGCAAGATCCTGGCATGGGCGCGAGGGGCGGAACTGGAGGCCCCCAGCACACTGGCGCTTTGGGCGGCCTTGTTGTCGATAGCCGTTAAAGAGCTGCTCTACCGCTACACCGTAGTCCGAGGCAAGGCGCTCAACTCACCTGCGATGATAGCCAACGCCTGGCACCATCGCAGCGATGCTCTCTCGTCTATCGGGGCTGCCATAGGCATCGGCGGCGCCATCTTCCTGGGCCAAAGATGGACGGTGCTCGACCCGATTGCTTCGGTCGTCGTGGGCCTGATGCTGACCGAAGTGGCCTACAAGCTGCTCAAGCAGAGCGTCGACGAGCTGACCGAGCACTCGCTGCCCGAGCAGACGGAACAGGAGATTCTCGACATCATAGCCTCGTGCCCGGGCATCGCACAGCCCCATAACCTGCGCACCCGCCGCATCGGCTCACGCATAGCCATCGAGGTACACATCCGCATGGACAAGGACACGCCCTTAGGCGAAGCCCACGACCGCGCCACAATCATCGAACAACGGCTGAAAGAGCGCTTCGGACCATCGACGCACATCAGCATACACATGGAACCGATAAAGGTGTGACAAGTGAAAGCTATTTCAGCATTTTTTTGAATTAACTGCAGGAAAGGGGTTGGGAAAACAGCCATTCGAGTGTCTTATAAGTAAAAAGTGACCCAGCGAATGAATGTTATCCCTGACATCAAGCAACTCTATGAACAGCACCGCGAGGCACTGCTCCGGCTGGCCCTGCGCCTATTGGGCGACGAGGAAGAGAGCCGCGACGTGGTGAGCGACGTCTTTGCCCGCCTGGCTGAGGAACAGCGTGCGCAGAGCCACGCCTATCTGTTCACGGCCGTGCGCAACCGCTGCCTGAACCTACTGCGCCACAAGCGCTTGTCGGAGCGGGTGCATCGTTTGTTGCC
>ODAI014500837.1_pt1 | contig 43614 bp, 35 predicted proteins | sample 1539321 | NCBI WGS metagenome assembly ODAI01 (sample SAMN02144231, study PRJEB22623) | gut metagenome | biome: sheep rumen | host: Ovis aries | place: New Zealand
GGTCTCTTCTGCTGACAAGGGAGCGATTTTACAATAGAAAAAGGGAAAAATTCCTCACAGAGGGCACAGAGTTCACAGAGAGATTATTTTATCTCTAATCCTTTAATTCTCTGTGCGCTCCTAAGCTCTGTGAGGAATTTAGTAAGATTATGACTGAAACATTTGACACTTGGACGGCCTATGACAACTGGCTTATCCAGAATTATGAGCAATACGCCATGACTAAAGTCGATGAAATTGATGGAAAAGTCGTCGTGGAATACATGCCGAAAGCTGACTGGGAAAAACAGGAAAAGGCTGCCGGAAGAATGTAGCAAAATCCTTAATAATTATCCCACTTAAAATCATCGAAATCCTTAATCTGGCTTTCCCGCTCGTTGCGGAAATATTTTTCCAGTTTGCGGATTGTAAGGGGCTTTTTGGCGGCGTAGTTGGGGTTCAGGTAAAAATATGCGCTATAGAGTTTATTTTCGTCGCTTTCCACAGGACTTTCGTCATCGATGAAGATTATTCCTGCCAGATTTTTTGCCACATCCTTAACTTTGATTCTGCCCTGAGCGTAGCTTGAAGAATAGAGGGCGGCGTCATCTTTCATGCGGTTGAGTTCGATGAAGGTGCGGCGGGCCAGAGAACGGTAGAACATATTGTTGAAATCACCAAAATCCACGGTCTCTTCGTTAAAATAGGGATTTCTGACCATTGTAATCACTGAATATTCGTTATCAAGAAGTTTTGAGCCGTAATCGAGGAATTTGTACTTGTAGGCTTCTGCCATGGCGAAGGGGGAATACTCCCGCACGGTGCTTATGGTGTCGGAATATTCGATTCGGAAAGTGAAGATTATGCCGCTTTGAGACTGATACATAAGAAGCCGCTGATTTTTGCTGACGGCGGCGGCAAGAGCCCGGTAAATTTTCCGCTTTTCGTAGCCCAGATTCTGTTTGACTTCGGTGTAGTCCAGGCTTGAAAGGTTGTCCACTCCAATCATCACGCTTTTTGAGAGGGTAATAAGGGAATATTCTTCAACGGCCTCAATCACCTCGTCCAGGATATTCTGATGAATACAGTTAAAGCTTTTTACATCGGTGAAAATCAAATCGTGGCGCAGGTGCAGGCACAAATCAATGTCTATGACTTCCTTCTGACCGTTCTTCGCGGGAATGGACTTGGGGTGATTTTTTATTGGAAGCTGATTTATATAAGAAAGATTGAAAAATTCAGAAAACTGAGAGTAAAAATCCAGGGCCACCAGTTCGGAATAAGGGCCTGCCCAGCCGGAATTTTTCGCCTCGCCGATATTCTTGACCCTCTCGGCAATGTCGATTAAGGCAGGAAAATCCCCTTTGAATTTTTGATTCAGCCGTTCAAGTCGGGCAAGAAAATTCTTGGCAAAGAGATTGGGAGGTCTGCGGTTGAGGGGAGAAATGCAGGAATTCGTGTTGGCCTTGTTACGGATTGTCTTTTGAATCCCAAAGGTGCGAGAAATTATCTGCTCAAGATTCTCAATATCGGTCAACCGCAGTTCCTTTTCTACAATATGTAACGGCTTAAATCCTGATCTTTGACGACCCCGGTGAGCTTTTCGTCCACATATTTTGCGTCCACATTTACGGTTTCGCCCTCGTGCTCGTCAGCGTCAAAGCTGATTTCCTCAAGGACTTTTTCCATGATTGTGTGAAGGCGGCGCGCTCCGATATTCTCGCTGCGGCTGTTAAGTTCCTCGGCGATTTCGCTCATGCGGTCGATTGAATCTTCGGTAAAGACGATATTCACGCCTTCCGTTGCCAGCAAAGCCGAATACTGCTTGGTAAGGGCATTTTTCGGCTCGGTGAGGATTCGCTTGAAGTCGGCTTTAGAAAGAGACTCCAGCTCAACTCTGAGAGGGAAACGCCCCTGCAATTCAGGAATCAAATCGCTGGGGGCAGCAAGACTGAAAGCTCCCGCCGCGATAAAGAGAATGTGGGTTGTGTCCACCACTCCGAATTTCGTGTTGACTTTAGAGCCTTCTACAATAGGAAGAATATCACGCTGGACGCCTTCCCGGCTCACCTGACCGCTGGAATTGGCGTTTTTGGTGGCAATTTTATCGATTTCGTCGATAAAGATGATTCCGCTCTGCTCCACCCGCTCTTTTGCCTTGTCAGCCACTTTGTCAGCGTCAATCATCGAATCCAAGACTTCTTCTGTGAGGATTTTGCGCGCTTCACGGACAGAAACATTCTTCTTTTTGTGATTGCGGCCTGAAAGCATGTTCTGGATTTCCATCATGCCGCTCTGCAAGTCGTCCATTGAGCCGCCTGCGATAATTTCCATGCTGGGCATTGTGTTCTGCCTTTTTACTGTAAGCTCAACCTCGCGGTCTTCAAGTTTGCCCTCACGGAGCATCTGGCGGAATTTTTCTCTCGTAGAGTTGTCAAGCGGAGCGATTTCTTTATTTTCGCCCTCGCCTTTTTCATCTTCTTTTTTGTCGCCGCTTCCCGGAAGAAGAAGGTCAAGCAATTTTTCCTCGACTTTGGGAAGGCTTGCCTCCCTCATTGAGTCCTCGACTTCTTTTTTGACATTATTGAAGCCCACGGCCATTAAGTCACGGACCATAGACTCAACATCACGGCCAACATAGCCCACTTCAGTGTATTTCGTGGCCTCAACCTTGATAAAAGGAGCATTCACGAGTTTTGCCAGGCGGCGGGCAATCTCGGTCTTACCAACGCCAGTAGGTCCAATCATGAGGATATTTTTGGGCGCAACCTCGTCACGGATATCATCCGCAAGATGAATACGGCGGATTCTGTTACGGAGAGCAACGGCCACCGCCTTTTTAGCCTTTTCCTGCCCGATAATATAGGCATCCAGTTTTTCAACAATCTGCTTAGGTGTAAGTCCTTCGATAGACATAAATTATCCTTATTTTAAATCTCTTCTACGGTGATGTTATTGTTTGTGTAGATACAAATGTTTCCGGCGATTTTTAAGCTTCGCTCGGCGATTTCCCTTGCGCTCAGGTCGCTTGAATCAAGGTAGGCCAGGGCCGCTGAATAGGCGTAGTTTCCGCCGCTTCCGATTGCAAGGACATCGTTTTCAGGCTCAATGACATTTCCGTCGCCTGAAATCAAAAGAATCTTGCTGGAATCGGCCACGATGAGCATGGCCTCAAGCTTCTGGTACATTCTGTCTGTTCGCCACATTTTTGCAAGTTCAACGGCACTTCTAGTTAAATCCCCATTGAATTCCTTGATTTTTTCTTCGAATTTATCAAGCAAAGTGAATGCGTCGGCGACGCTGCCTGCAAAGCCAGTGAGAATCTTTCCGTTGTAGATTTTGCGCACTTTTCGGGCATTGCCCTTGCAGACTGTATTTCCCAGGGTAACCTGACCGTCCCCCGCCATAGCCACCTTTCCGTTCCGCTTTACCGCAATAACGGTGGTGCTTCGAATTTCAACCTTTTCCATATATTAAAGATAATGAAAAAAATGAGTGACGGCAAGGGAATAACCTTCCTTTTGTGCCTTTACTTTCCAGCGTGAGGATGAGCTTTATTGTACATTTCAATCATTTTTTCTGTACTGATGTGAGTGTAACGCTGGGTGGTGGAAATACTCGCATGGCCCAGCATTTCCTGAACCATGCGCACATCCGCTCCGTTGGTAATCATGGCGGTGGCGAAAGTGTGGCGGAAGGCATGTGGCGAAACATGATGTTTAGTTCCCTCGCTGCCAGAATAGCGGCTGATTATCATGCGGATTCCGCCAGTGGTAAGGGCGCCTCCCCTCTGGTTGACGAAAATATGCCGCTCTCTATCTTCCTCTCCAAAGCGCTTTTTTCGGTCTTCAAGATAGGCTTTCAATGCATTCCGGGCATCTTTTTCAAAATAGACCCGACGGTCTTTGCTTCCCTTACCAGTGACGATTGCAGAAGTATAATCCCCGCCAAAATCATCAAGGGTGAGGGAGGCGATTTCCGAGACACGGCAGCCAGAAGAATAGAGCATTTCAAAAAGCGCCCTATCCCGTTTTTCCCACAAAAGCTCGTTCACTTCAGGCTCGCGGCAGAGCTTGTCGATTTCTGCCCCGGTCATGAATCTGGGAAGTTTTTTGGGATTTTTTACGGTTTTTAGCTCAAGGGCGACATTTTTTTGAAGATGACCAAATTTCCTGCAATATGCAAAAAGAGAACGGACGGAAGAAATAAAACGGTTGATAGAGGCTGCAGAACGCTTTTTTTTGGAGAGAAAGCCCACGCACTGCTTTAAGTCTTCAAGCTCAATGACAGAAATATCTCGCGCAGAGCCGATAAAGGGCATTTCCTTGAACTGGGTCAAATCATTTCCGCAAGCGGTGAGCGTGTTGGCAGAAAGAGTGCGCACGGATTCAATGTAAGAGAGATATTCAGAAATCGCATCAGAGACAGTCATGCTTTAAATATCGGCGTTTTCGCCCGAATATTTTATTCAGCGGCCATCTCAGCAAGTTTTTCTGCATCCACAGTCTCTTCATCGGCAGAGTGGAGATAATCGCAATCCGGGTTGATGCAAGACTTGTAGTTGCCGTTCTTTTTGTCGAATTTTTCAACAAGGAACCATCCGCACTTAGGACAATACTGATTGTCCAGGGGCTTAAAGTGAGAGATAAAATCGCACTTTGGATAGTTGGTGCAGCCGTAGAATTCCTTGCCCCTGCCCTTTGTTTTTCGGGCAACGATTTCACCGTCACAGCCTTCTTTCGGGCATTTTGCCAGAGGAATTGACTTTGTATTGTGGCACTCAGGGAAGCCAGAGCAGGCAAGGAAGTAACCGAAGCGGCCAAGTTTTTTGACCATAGGCTTACCGCACTTGTCGCAAACCTTGTCCGTCGTCTCGTCCAAAAAGCCCTTTATGCTTTCAACGGAAGTCTCCACTTCCTCACAGCGTTTTTTGAAAGGCCCGTAGAAGTCGCGTATCATGTTATTCCAGACAATGCCCCCCTGCTCCACTTTGTCGAGGGTATTTTCTACATCAGCTGTAAAATGCTCGTTGATTACATCAGGGAAGGCTTCGACCAGAATCTTACAAATCATCTTGCCTAAAACAGTCGGCATGAGCTGTTTGTTGTTCCTTGTGACATAATAGCGGTCAAGAAGGACGGAAATAATCGGCGCATAAGTTGAAGGCCGGCCGATTCCCTTTTCTTCAAGGGTGCGGACAATCGAAGCGTCAGAATAGCGGGCAGGTCCCTGGGTAAAGTGCTGCTCCGGGTAGAAGGCATGGCTTGACTCAAGGACTTCGTCTTTTTTGAGGGAAGGAAGATTTCCCGTGACATCTTCTTTTGAAGAAAGCAGTTTGATAACTGAATAAAAGCCCTTTTCCACCAATTTGCTCGCGCTCACACGGAAGAGAGCCTCTCCTGCAAGGATTTCCACAGAAGTAGTGGCGGTCTTTGCGTTGGTCATCTGGCTTGAGACAAATCGCTCCCAGATGATTGTGTAAAGGCGCAACTGGTCGCGGGTGAGATAATCTTTTACATATTCTGGAGTGTATTTTGAGTAGGTCGGGCGGATACATTCATGGGCATCCTGGGCACTTTTTCCAACGGCATAGTGAATCGGCTCTTCGGGAAGATTTGAGGGAAATTCCTTGCCAATCCATTCACGCACCTCGTCCAAAGCGGTCTGGGCGATTCGCACGGAGTCGGTTCGCATGTAAGTGATAAGACCAACACGCCCCTCTCCCATCTGAATGCCTTCGTAGAGCTGCTGGGCAATCTGCATGGTCTTTCGTGAAGTGAAGCCCAGCCGGTTTGCCGCCGCCTGCTGCATTTTTGATGTGGTAAAAGGAGCCTTTGGCCTGACAGTCTTTTCGGTGACTTTAACATCGCTGACTCGGCACTCTGAATTCTTGATTTCTTCAATGATTTCATTGACGGCTTTTTCGCTCTTTAACTCAGGATTTTCGCCCTTGTATTTTGCAAGCTGAGCCGTAAATTTTGTCTTTCCCTTCTGGAAATCCGCTTCGAGAGTCCAATACTCTTCCGGGATAAAATCTTCGACTTCCTTTTCGCGCTCACAAATGAGGCGGAGGGCGACAGACTGAACCCGGCCCGCGCTCAGGCCGTTCTTTACCTTTTCCCACAAAATTGGGCTCAAATTGTAGCCCACCAGGCGGTCAAGGACACGGCGGGCTTTCTGGGCATTTACCTTGCTCTCGACGATTTCGCCGGGGTGCTTTACGGCCTCTTTGATTGCCACAGGAGTGATTTCGTTGAAGACGATTCGCTTGATGTCAGCGTCGGTTTTGTCTTTAAGCGCATTGTTCAGATGCCAGGCGATTGCCTCTCCCTCGCGGTCGTTATCGGAAGCCAGCAGGACATGGTTTGATTTTTTCGCGTCTTTCTGAAGTTCTTTTAAAAGTTTTGCCCGGCCTCGAACTGTGATGTATTCGGGCTGAAAGTTGTCCTCAACATTGACGGCCAGCCTTGACTTGGGTAAGTCAATCAAGTGACCCATAGAGGCTTTTACGGTGTAACCGGGACCTAAGTATTTTTCGATGGTGGTTGCTTTTGCAGGGGACTCTACGATAACAAGTGTAGTTTCCTTTGGAGATTTTTCAGTCTTTGCTTTAGCCTTTGCCATAATTAAGAACTTCCTTAAATTCCTCAAAATTTGCGATAACCGCCGCCCCGTCATCAACGAAAGACTGCGGTGTATTTGTATTTTTCTTCTTATATTGTAATTCTGAAAACTGATTTATTGCAAGTGCTTCTGACGAAAAACATTGTTTATGGAAGAAAACTTCACGATTGTAGTCCAGTGCAAAATCTGCCGTAATCATAGCTCCACTTCCTGCAGGCGCCTGAATTACTAGGGTTGCTGGTGAAAGAGCTGCGATGATACGATTCCGCTGGACATATCTGAACTGAACGGAAGGAGTCCCCGGAAGATATTCCGACATGATAAGCCCGCCCCTCTCCAAAATCTTTGCGGCAAGTTTTGTGTGGCTCTGGGGAGTAATCATATCGATTCCGCTGGGAAGAACGGCACAAGTGGCAGGATTTTGAGAAAGAAGAGCACCCTTGTGTGCAGCCCCGTCGATTCCAAAGGCAAGACCGCTCACGACGCAAAAGCCCTCATCACAGGCAGCCTTTGAAAAGTCAGTGGCGGCTTTTAAGGCAGAAGAACCCGCCCTTCTCGTTCCCACCACAGATACACATTTTCGATTTAAGATTTCATGATTTCCCCGGTAAAACAAAAGAAAGGGTGGATCCCGCATTTCACGGAGCATGGCAGGATAATCAGAATCAAGGTAGCAAGTCTGAAAAATCTGCTGGGCGCTCATTATTTTTTGCGCTATACGAACTTTTTTAAGGGTCCCGGAAGAGCTCCATTTGGCTCTGGGAAAAACCCGTTTAACAGCAAGGGAGATATCAGTAATCGTCAAGGAAAGAAAACGGTCAAGGAAGGAGTTTTCATCCTGAAGAGGATTTTCGCCGTCATTAAGCAAAAAGCGCAGGAAGATGAATTTTTCCCGCAAAGTCAAAAAAGACGCGCCTGAAACAATCAGACGCGCCAAAAGCTCAATATTGTAGGAGGTGTGAGTTTTTATATTTTCTACAGCTTCATATTCTTTTTTATCCAAATTTCAAATTCCTTTGGATAAAAGATAATTATTTTGAATATGAAGCGTCAAGAACAATTTTTTTATTCGACAAGGCTTCCTGCTTTTTCTGCTCAGATTTTGTCTGGGAAGCGATTTTGTCGTAGAGGCTGGCAGCCTTTTCGTAATCTCCCTGCATGTAATAGGCCCTGGCTAGGACGAACATGGCGTCGAAATTGCGGGTATCAAAGGAAAGGAGTTTTTCAAGGTGGGGAATTGCCTTTTCGCTCTGGTCAAGTTCGAAGACATAGAGGATTCCCAAGCCGTAAAGGGCGCGACCGTATTTTTCTTCAAGTTCAATGGCCCGGAGATAGGCGCTTTCTGCAAGTTTCAGATAATTGTATTTTTCGGTAGTCGTTGCAGCTCCCGTAGCCTTGTAATCAAGGCTGGCTTTTGCCATGTATCCTGCGCACAAGCCCACATAATAGTAAAGGTTCTGATTTGTCGGCTGGAACTGAATCGCTTTCTGGAAGTATTCCAGTGCCTGACCGTACATTTTTGCGTCAAGATAGCGAACAGCCAGCATTTTGTACCATACGCCGACCTGACTGTCAGCCAGCTGGTTGTCTGCAACGCGAGTCTGATATTTTGCAATAGCCGCCTTTAATTCCTCTTCGCTTGTAGGATGGTCGATTCCTTCCTCAAGTTTTTGCATACGAATGATTGATTTGTTAGACTTTGTACAGCCGCACAAAACAAAGACCGCAAATGTAATCGCAAAGAGTGATTTATACTTTTTCTTCATAATCCGTCCTCTGATGACCAGGGAAATATTTCCTGTGTCCCTCACGCAACTGTTTATCGTCAACATGCGTGTAAATCGTCGTGGTTGCAAGATCTGAGTGACCAAGCAATTCCTGTACGCTCCGCAAATCCATTCCTCCAGCAAGAAGATGGGTTGCGAAAGAATGACGGAGCGTGTGCACTTTCGCATAGACTCCAGCCTTTACTTCCAGAGCCTTGAAATTCTTCCAGATTCCCTTTCGGCTCATGGGCTCGCCCTTGTAGTTCACAAAGACTTCATCCACGATTTTGTTACCAACGAGAACTGGCCTCACTTCCTCAAGGTAATGCTCAAGTTTTTCTTTTGCGCTCTCACCGAAGGGAACCATGCGCTCTTTATCGCCCTTTCCACGGACAATTAAAAGTCTTTCCTTTAAGTGCAAATCCGATACCTGCAAGGTCGCAGCCTCGCTGATTCTCAACCCACAGGAATATATCAGCTCAAAAAGCGCACGGTCGCGAACCCCAAGAGGCTCACTCACATCGATTGAGTCAAGCAGCTTGTCTACCTGCTCAACGGAAAGAACTTTAGGAAGCGCGCGACTTGCCTTAGGCCGGTCAAGCATCATTGCGTGGTTCTCTTCCCAGATTTTTTGCCGGACAAGATATGAGCCAAGGGCACGCAAGCCGGAAATATCTTTTGCAATCGTAAGTTCGTCGCACTTCAACTCAGTCCGTCGCCATATCAAATAGGAAAGAAGAACCTGCGGATTGACAGCGGCCAGCTTAACTTCCTCGCGGGAAAGCCAGTTCAGAAAAATCTTCGCACATTCCTCGTAGGTTGCCGCAGAATTTTCTGAAAGGCGCTCAACCGAGACCATATCACTATGAAACATAAGAAGCAGGCTCTCGATTGTCATTACGCCCTCGTATTATTTTTTACCAAGATTGATTGTTCGTGAAAGCCCTTCGAGATTTCGTCTCCAAACGGCAGGTTGCTCCACATCGCCCAGACCAGAGAATCCTGCTGGAGGAGTAAGAGGGCTTGAACCTTGCTGAGAGTGGCCCTGTGCCTGTGAAGCTCTTGAAAAATCAGAAATGAAATCTTTCTTTTCGGCAGACTTTTCCTCACGGATAAGAGATACGCTCTGGGCGGCAGTTTTGTCGTCCTCGTAAATCTTTTCGTTTCCGAAGATTCCTGACATAAAATCGTTCTTTTTTGGCTCAGCTGTTTCAATAGCAGGCTTGCGGCTTCCGATTTTTACGAAATTATCGATTGACATGGTATCAGAATTAATCTGCTCCTCAACCTTTTGAATTTCAGGAGATTTTTCAGTGACACTTGCTTTATTAAAGCCTGTCGCAATAACAGTGACGCTTATTTTGTCTTCCATCGTGTTGTCTGAAACTTGCCCCCAAAGGACCGTTGCATCTGGATTTGCGCGTTCCGTAATAATCTGGGCAATTTCATCACATTCTGACATTGCAACATCATCATTTCCACAAATATTGATAAGGACATTTTTTGCACCGTCAATATTTGTATCGACCAAAAGACGATTATTTATTGCGTTGTGAGCAGCGTCTACGGCGCGGTTTTCACCTTCACCCACACCGATTCCAAGGATTGCGTCCCCCTGCCCCTTCATTACTGACTCAACATCACGGAAGTCACGGTTTACCAAGCCAGGTTTTGTAATGATGTCAGAAATGCCCTGAACACCCTGACGGAGAATATCATTGATAATAATGAAAGCATTTTTTACAGAAAGGCGTTTTTCTGCATCTTTAAGGATAAGCTCATTAGGGATTGCGATAAGGGAATCAACTTCATCACGAAGTTTTTTCACGCCCTCTTCGGCATGGGCCATTCGCACCTTTCCCTCAAACTTGAAAGGAGTTGTGACTACGGCAACTGTAAGGGCTCCAAGCTCACGAGCGATTTTTGCCACGACAGGAGCAGAACCAGTTCCAGTTCCGCCACCCATACCAGCCGTAATAAAGACCATATCCGAATCTTTAAGGATTTCCTTTATTTGTTCCTGCTGTTCTTTTGCCGACTCTTCACCGACTTCAGGCTTTCCGCCAGCACCAAGACCGCCGGCAAGTTTCTGACCAATCTGGATTTTATACTGAGCTTTATTCTGGCTTAGAGCCTGCAAGTCAGTATTCATGGCGATAAATTCAACGCCAGCAACGCCACTTTCAATCATGGTATTGACGGCATTTCCGCCACATCCGCCACAACCAACTACTTTGATTTTGGTTGGGCTTGCCGTGTTTAAAGCCGGGCTATCACTGCCCGCAGCCTTCACTACTTCGTATTCAAAACTCATGTTGTCCTCCCACCTACAACTGATTTTGTATTATATATTTTTTACTTTTAGAAAAAGCCTTATCCTTAGAAGAACTTTTTCAAAAACTTCTGGAATCCGCTTTCCCCTTCACGCTTAACGTTAGCTACCTCACGCTTTTTGGAATGCTTTTTTTCCTGCTGGGCATGCTCCTTATGAGCAAGAATCAAGCCGACCGCTGTAGCATATTCCGGCACCCGATATTTGTCTTCCATGCCACCCATAGACTGAGGATAGCCAAGACGCACAGAAGAAGTGCCGAATACGCTCTGTGCCATTTCCACAGCACCGTTAATCTGCGCACCGCCGCCAGTAAGGATAATGCTTCCCGAAAGCTGCATTGAAGAAAGCCTGCGGGCGATTTCATCCCTTACCATTGTAAAGATTTCTTCCATTCTTGGGTAGATAATCTGACATAATTCTACTTTAGTGGTGAGTTCCGTACTTCGGCTTCCAAAGCCTGGAATCAAGACTTCCTCGTTTTCATTCTCGACCAATGGGAGCCAGCAGCAGCCACTTTCCACCTTGATTTTTTCAGCCGTGGCGTTGGGAATTCCCTTTACTATTGCAATATCGTTGGTAACAAGGTTTCCGCCGATTGGAATTGAGCAAGTACAAATAGGAGCGTCATTCAGGACTACGATTACATCAGTTGTGCCGCCACCGATATCAATTAAGATTGAACCGAGTTTCTTTTCGTCCTCAATCATGACAGCTTCGGTACAGGCCAGTGTTTTGAGCATGACTTCATCAAGCTGATAATTTGCCTGATCCACGCAGGTGGTTATGTTCTGAACCGCCGTTCTGCTCGCCGTGATAATATGAACATCAGCTTCAAGACGGATTGCAATGTTATTCACCGGATTTTTGAATCCGTCCGTTCCATCGATTATATACTGCTGGGGAATTACATGGAGCAATTTGCGGTCAAGAGGAACTTTAATTGAATTCGCGCAATCGATTACCCGCTTCACATCGTCTTCGGTGATGGCCCGCTCGCTCTTTCCGTAAGAAGAAATGGCAACGGCTCCCTTTGAGTTAATGCTCTCAATCTGAACGCCGCCGATTCCAGTGACACAAGACTGTACTTCAAGGCCTGTATTCTGCTCAACTTCGTCAATTACCTCATGAATGCATTTTTTTGTCGCCTCAATATTGACAATCGTGCCGTTACGGAGACAACCCGCCGAAGGCTTTTTTGCCACATCAACGATTTCGACCGTTTTGTCTTCATTTACGACGCCGATTACTGCACGAACGAAACAAGTTCCAATGTCAAGACCAACAACTATATTACTCACCGAATTCTCCTGTTTGCCCGCGTGAAGCCGATTTTGTGCGATAGGTGACAGAACCATAACGCAAGTCGATTTCCTCGACATCTGGCTCAAGAGCGTTCACTACATCAAGTGCGACCATCATATACTGCAAGTCTTCTTCTTTTAATTGCCGTCCCGTCAAGATTCTGGTTTTCGAATGAATCGGATACAAGACCAACTCATAGTTTCCGTATTCTTTTGGAATGACATGAATTTCAGAAACAGCCGCAAAGTAATTTTGCGAAAGTGAACGGATTGTGTCAATCTGCTCCATCAAGGCACGATACTTTTGTGGAATTCTCATCCCCTCTGGTATATTTTCGACAGGAATTCCAGAAATTAAAGGAAGAGATGTATCAGAATTGGCAGAATTTGTCGTTCCGTAGAAAAGAACTCCGTTTTTATCGATTTCAACTGGAATAGTGCGGCCGCCGTTTGATACAAAAGTCATTGCCACAGGTTTTCGCTCGCTGACATGAATGTAAACCTTGTTGGGAAAGCGTTTTGAAATCTGGACGCTCTCAACACCGGGAACTGACATAACGAGTGATTTTGCCTCATTCGTGCTGAAATTCATAAATTTCTTGCCCATGCAAGAAGAAATCACGCCGTTCATGCTTTCTTTTGAATATGAAGAAAGTCCGCTCCAGGAAATTTCCACGGTATCAAGGCAGGGAACGACAAAAAAGTAAACGCAAAGCTCGCAGATAAGCAAAATTCCAAAAATCGCGGCAAAAATCTTCACCGCGTTCATCTTCGAACTTGAAACAGTTTTTCTTTTTCGGCTCCCATGAACTTCAAAATTCTCAAAGCCCTGAATCACAAAATCACTCATACAAAACTTCCTCCATTTCAATATCGTCATTCGGCCCGATTTCATTACGGGATGCATTCACCAAAAATCCGCAAGTCGCTAATGTGAATAAAATGGATGAGCCACCCGAAGAGAAAAAGGGAAGCGGAATTCCCGTCGTAGGAATCACGCCGCCGACAACTGCAATGTTCATAACCGATTGAGCCACAAGGGAAACAGTAAATCCGAAGGCAGCAATCGAAGCGAAGCGGCTCTTTGTGGTAAGAGAACAATGAAGGCCTCGCCATGCAAGCAAAACAAGAAGTGCGAAATAAATAAGCACACCAAAATAACCCATGGACTCAGCCCAGCCTGCAAATATGTAATCCGACTGGATTTCCGGGATTGAGTTGATTCGGGAAAGATTTGAGCCAAGTCCCTGCCCCCAGAATCCGCCGGCAGAAATCGCACGCCGAGCCGCATAAGTCTGATAATTCAGAGTCTGCAAGTAACTGTCCTGATCCAAAAAGCCGATGATTCGGTTCAAACGGTAAGGCTCCAAAAAAACGAAAAGAGCCGAAAGTGGAACGACAATCGACATGACAGGCACGAGCCAAAAAATCTTGGAACCTGACGCAATAAAAAGAAGGATTGCAAGGGCAGCTACAAAAACCGATGTGGAAAGATCAGACTGCATTGCAATCGAGCCGATTAAAACAAAGCTCACCAGAACAGCAGGAAAAACCGTTTTATCGAAGGAATCAACGATTTTGGACTGTTTCTCAAAATAATTGGCAAGGTAAAGGACGATGACAAATTTTACCATTTCAGAAGGCTGGAAAGTCGTAAAGCCAAGGCGAATCCACCTTCGCGCACCGTTTCGCTCAATTCCGATTCCGGGAACAAAGGTTAAAATAGAAAGAACAAGGGTTATCACTACCATAAGTGGAAGGAAGCGCTTTATCGTATCCATGTTAAATGTGGCAAAAATGATGAAAAGCATGAATCCCAAGAAGGAACTAATCATCTGTCTTTTTACGAAATAAAGAGAGTCGTTAAAGGCTCTCATTCCATAGTTTCCAGAGCAGACATAAAGGGTAAACATACCGATTCCCCAGAGAAGAATCGTAAGGAGAATCAAGGAAATGTCACACTTTTTGTATTTTTCCAAAGGACGGTCGGCAACGATACTGAAATTCACGATTGAACTCCTTCAGCCATGCCGATTTTTGGCAGGATTCTCTCCAAGCCCATGCCACGGGAGCCTTTCAAAAGGATAAGGTCTCCGCTTTCAGCAAAGTCAAGGATTTCTTTTGACGCGTCTTCTATCGCTGACTCGTCTTTGTTTCCAATGTAAATGAGGCGCACAGAGGAGATTTTTTCGTCCGCAAGAGAAGATTTTTTCTGGGCAATTTCAATTGCCTTTTCAAAAGCGTAGTTCATCTCAAATCCGAAGAAAATAATCATATCTGCGTCAGAGAAAAGGGCTTTTTCGCCGATTTTTGAATGCGCCGCTTCTGACTCTTCTCCAAGCTCCAGCATATCGCCGAGAACATAAATCTTTTTGCCTTCGATTTTGGTGTCAGCGCAAAGGTCGAGGGCTTTTTCCATTGAGTCAGGGTTTGCGTTGTAGCAGTCTTCAAGGACTGTGTATTTTCCCTTTTTAAGGGTTGAGCGGCCACCAAGAGGCTTGAGGCTTTCGATTCCAGCCTTGATTTGCTCAGCCGTGCAGCCCAGTTCTTTTGCAAGGGCGATTGCCCCCAAAGCGTTGAGGAAATTGTATTTTCCGGGCAAAGAAAGACGCATGAGAAGACCGTCCACGGTGAAGACTGTTCCTGCCAAGCCCTCGTCCACCACGACTTTTACGCCTGGGTCTGCATCAAGGCCGTATTTTACGACTTTCCCTTTAACGCCTTTTTCGAGGAAGGAAGCGAAGTCATCTTCTTTGGGGATAAAAGCCGCCCCGAATGAATCTATGTAATTGAAAATCTTTTTCTTTTCGCTGGCAATGTTCTGACGGCTTCCCAAAATGCCGATGTGGGCAGTGCCGATGTTGGTGATAATGGCATAGTTAGGCTTGAAAACCTCAGCGATTTCACCGATTTCATTCACACGATTCATCCCCATCTCAAAGAGGCCCAGTTCATGCTCAGGCCGGATATTGAAAACCGAGAGGGGAAGTCCTGTCTCAGAATTGAAATTTCCTTTTGTAGCGATTACAGAAAATTTCTGGCGGAGAATTGAGGCCGTAATCTCTTTCGTCGTGGTTTTGCCGCTTGAACCAGTCACAGCGCAGCGAATCAGACGGGGAAACTTACGGACATAGGCGGCCGCCGCCATCTGCAGGGCGCGCATCGTGTTCTCCACCAGAATAAAGGCTACTTTTTTGTTATGGGCGGCCTCGTTTTTGAAGCCGTCAAGGAGATTTTTAGATGTTTTTTTAGAAATAAAAACGACAGACGCGCCATTTTCAAGCGCCTTGGGAACATAGGAATGACCATCCTGAAATTCACCGATAAGGGGGACAAAGAGAGAATTTTCCCGCACCAATCGGCTGTCGGTTACAACGCTCGTGAAGCAAAAGTCCTCAGAATCAAAATCCTGATTCAAAAGAACTCCTCCCACTGCTTCAAGAGTTTCCGACAATTTCAAGAGACTTTCTATATTTTCAGCACTTACAGCGTCTGCCATTTTCGTTCACCTTTTTTTTATCCACAGATTCTCACAGATTTACACAGATTCATATATTTATAATCTGCGTCTATCAGCGTGCATCCGCGTCAAATTTTACTTAATCTCTACCCGCACAATATCTTCCGACTTGGCTTTGTGCATTCATGGAACGCTTCGCGTTCCTAACGAGTTTTGTTCCAAAACTCGCCGAATCACTTGATTTCCACTCGAACTATATCTTCCGATTTAGCCTTATGCATCCCAAGTTCTTCTTCAGCAATTTTTTCAATCCGGTCGGAGCTGGAAAGGAGGCTGATGTCTGAAATCAGCTTGCGATTCTGCTCCACGATTTCAACCTGCTTGGCCTCAAGTTTCGCCAGCTCATTTTTGAGCTTTGCGTAACGGTGAGCCTGAAAAGCGTCCAGAGCAAGCAAAAGGGGAATCAAAACCACCGAAGCATAAGCGACAAAGCGCAATTTCGTATCATGCCTGATTTTCATCGTTTACATTGCCTCCATTTCGATCGCAAGCCTGTGCTGTTCAGTAGCATCCCGCAATTTCCGCACCACTCGGAGCTTGGCGCTTCGGCTGGGGGAATTGAACTTCACCTCTTCCGCGCTTGGCTCCACTGGCTTACGGGTAAGAATCTGGGCGCAGGGAGAGCCGCCGCAAGTACACTGGGCCTGCTGCGGCGGGCAAATGCACTGCTTCCCAAGATTACGGAAGTAATTCTTTACGATCCGGTCTTCCAGGGAATGGAAAGTGATTACCCCCAGCTTTCCCCCGACTTCAAGCACATTGAATGCGTCATGAAGGGCCTGGGGAAGCCGCCTGAGTTCGGAATTCACCGCAATCCGAAGGGCCTGAAAAGTCCTCGTCGCCGGGTGAATGGCTCCGTGCTTATAGTTTGAAGGCACCGCATTAAAAATGATGTCCGCAAGCTGTTTTGACGATTCGATTCTGCCGCCTTGCCGCGCCTCGACTATTGCACGGGCGATTCTCCGGCTCATCTTCTCGTCACTGTATAGATATATCATGTTGGCGAGCTCTTCTTCCCGCCAGCTGTTTACGATGTCAGACGCACTCTCTCCCTCTTCAGAATTCAAGCGCATATCCAGCGGCTCGTCATAACGGAATGAAAATCCCCGGCCGCTTTTTTCATAGTGATAGACACTGATTCCCAAATCAAAAAGGATGAGATTTGGCTTTTCTTTATCTGCGGGATAATTCGCGTAAAAATCATTGAACCAGCCGTTGAAAAAATCCATGCGGTCGCCGAAAACAGAAAGCCGTTCCCGCGCGCGAGCCTGAATCGTTTTGTCACGGTCGAGTCCAAGAATGTGAAGGTTTGGAAATTTAGACAAAAATGCGTTTGAGTGGCCGCCCTCGCCGAGAGTTGAGTCAATCATAAAGGCATTTTTTTCGAAAGTTTCACCGACAGGGCTTAAATAAGACAAGCACTCTTCAAGCAAAACCGGAGTGTGAACGATTTCCACCTTTTTACATCCCACATTTTTTTATTTAGAAACTGATGTTGCTGAGGGCTTCGGCGGCTTCTTTTAGAGAATCCTCGTTCTCAGAAAGGTACTTGCCGTAGGCTTCAGCGTCCCACAGTTCCATATATTTGTTGATTCCAAGAATCACACAATCTTTTGAAAGATGAGCATACTCTCGTAAGCTCTGCGGGATAGAAAGGCGTCCGGCTTTATCAAGCTCAATTTCCTGAGCAGGAGCGATAAAGTGTCGGAGAACAAGAGAATTCCGTGCATTGAAGGGAGAAGCTGTCTCCATAATCTTTGACGAAATGTTTTTCCATTCTTCGGGAGTATAAAGCCATAAACAGTGGTCGAAGGATTGTGTAACGATGAGGACGTTTTTGTCTGTATCTGCAAACAATTCGTTTCGCAATCTCGTCGGAAAAAGGATTCTGCCCTTTTCGTCCAGCGTGTTGCGGTACTCACCGGTTAACAACTCCATACCACTATTTACCACTTTACCCCACAATTTCCCACTTGATTATCATTTTATCCCTCAAATTTACTAAAGTCAACCGAAAAAACGCCGATAATGCGAGATTTTTGAAAAAATTTTTAAAGCAAAAAAAAGCCGCCCAAAAAGGACAGCTTAAAAAAGAAAACTAAAAATCAGTAAGGGGAAAAATAAGTTCTGACTCCTAGGGAAACGCCGTGAACATCATCAAGATTCGGAAATTTCTCGCGCTTTGAAAAATCAAGCGTTTTCCATGCGGCAAAAATTTCAAACCGCTTCAGCATGACTCCCAGATGTAAATCCGACTCAAAAACGCGGAATCCGTGAGAGTAAAGTTGCCAGCCGAATTTGTATTCAAGGATGAGCGGCTTGATTGGATAGGAGCGGAAAAAGCCGCCCAAATTGCAGCCCCAGCCCATAAAATTTCCGCACTTAGACTCAGAAAGCCCGTTGCCGTACAAAGCAGAAGCCTGCGCAACAAAACTCGCGCTCAGAATATTGGACTGCAGAACCGAAATCTGCCCACCCAATTTTATGTTATCGCGAAAACCTTTGCTGTCAAAGTCCTGACTTCCCTTGTTAAAATCGTAAAGCGCAAGATTTTCGAGAAAAGGTCCAATATACGAAAAGAAAAAGCCTTCAAACTGAGTTTCGTTCCCAATTCCGAAATCATTCAGATACACCAATGAAGTGCCGAGCGAAAAGCGGGAATAATTGCAATCAAACTGAGAAGCCGGGAACTGAGGGCGCAAGGCCTCTAAAGTACCACGGACAATGTAATCGTTATATTTAGGATCGCTGTACGGATAATCAGTAAAACCAGCAGTGTTAGCCCACATATATACGATACCTGAACCAACAACACAACCAACACCAGCGGCAGCTACCAGAAAAAAAGCATATCCCCAAGGATCTCCAAGCTTTCCGTCTTCTTGTATGGCAAAATCAGTATGCAACGAAGATTTTTGGAAAACATCCCCCGGAAATGTAAGCGAAAACGCGTTCACCCGAAGCGAAAACAGAATGCAAACAAAAAGCAGAATCTTTTTCATATACTTATTCGTAAAAATGAATTTACAACAAAAAAGTATATCAGACCTCAAAAACAAATTAAAGACTAAAAGATTCCTTCCAGTTTATCAAGCATTCCGCTGATTTTCGCTCGTGAAGATTCTGTTCCGTCAAAATTCTGCGCTTCGCTTGCGAGCCTGGCAAAAAAATCCTGCATGGAAGTAAGTTTTTCCAGCGGAACTTTTGAAGGGCTGTACTCAATGAGCACGCTGCCGGTCAGAAGATTATTCTCGATTTTTTTGACCGCGTCCGATTTTTGGAGGATTGATTTCGCCTTTTCGACCAAATCCGATTCCTTGAAAACAGGAGCGCGCAGGCGAATGCGGCCGGGGAAAAAGCTCGTTATCACGACCGGCCTCCTCCCGCAAGAAGACCTTGCATTGCCTTTACGCTGATTCCCACAGTCGTTGAATTATGCAAAATTGCGGCCAGCTGGGGCGTAATCAGACCGAAAACGCCGAGAAGCAAAAGCGCGGAATTCACTTCGATAATGAAACGGTTGTTGTCGTTGATTTTACGAACCAGTTCCTGCCCGATAAGGCGGGTCATGTAAACGCTGTGCAAGCCGCCCTCGCTCAAAACGATGTCCGCAGTGTCGCTGGCAATTGAAGAGCTTCCCTCGATTGCGATTCCCACATCGGCGGCGCTTAAAGCAGGCGCGTCATTTATCCCGTCACCCAGCATAATCACTTTGTTTCCAAGAGCCTTTTCTTTTTCAATCAGAGAAACCTTGTCTTCGGGGAGTGCCTGTGAATAATAGCCGTCAAGATCCGCACTAGAGGCGATTTTTTTCGCCGCGCCCTCGGTGTCGCCCGTAATCATCACGCAGCGGCGGATTCCAGACTCTTTGAGACGCAAGATAACTTCTTTAGCCTCTGGCCGCACCGGGTCTCCGATTGCAAGGACACCGGCAAGTTTACCGTCATAGGAAAGATAAAGGAGAGATTGCCCTGTTTTGAGAGAAGTTTCCTGAATTCCGCTGACTTCCTTTTCAAAGGGGATTTTTTCATCTTCAAAGATAAAGTGGGCACTTCCGATTCTGACCTTCTTTCCTTTAATCATAGAGGCAATTCCGTGAGCCACGATATATTCGACTTTAGTGTGGGTCTCTGGATGGAAGAGATTTTTTTCTTCGGCGTGAGCGACCACAGCCCTGCCCAAAGGATGGGGAAAATGCTCTTCAAGGCAGGCCGCCGTCTGCAAAACGAAATCCTCGTCAAAGCCCTTCATAGGATAGATTTTTTCGACGACAGGATTTGCGTAAGTGAGGGTGCCGGTCTTGTCAAAAATCACAGTCCCGGCCTCGGCGCACTCTTCAAGATACTTTCCGCCCTTCACGCTGATTCCAAGACTTGCCGCCTCCTTCATGGCAGAAAGAACTGCAATCGGCGCGGCAAGCTTCATGGCGCAGGAATAATCCACCATGAGGGTGGACATCGTTTTCGTGACATTGCGGGTAAAAATCCATGTCAGGCCGGCAAGGGCAAAATTAAGAGGAACGATTTTTTCAGCAAGAAGCTCAGAGCGCCGCTGGACATTTGCCTTTAAGTTCTGGGAATTGTCTATCATCTGAATGATATTCTGAACTTTTGTGTCCCGACCAGTGGTACGGGTACGGATTACAAGCTCACCCTCGCTTAAAATCGTGCCTGCAAAGACTCCGCTTCCAGCCTGCTTTTCCACAGGCAGAGATTCGCCGGTTATGCTGGCCTGATTGACCATTCCCTCGCCCTTCTCTACCGTGCCGTCGCAGGGAATCATGCTTCCCTCGCGCACAATGACCAAATCATCTTTTTTAAGGGCATCAGCAGGAATCGTTTTTTCTTCGCTTCCTTCAAGGATATGCACAGGCTCATTCGAAATCAAAAGTTTTTGCGCCAGGTTTCCGTAAGAAGCGCGCTTGGTAACATCCTCAATATCCTCACCCATTTGAAGGAGCATTGAGATAGAGCTTGCCGTATTCGTGTTGCCTGTAAGGGCGGCCACAGAAAGAGCCGTCGCGTCCAGCATTTGCGTGCTGAAGATTTTCCCCTCTGAAATGCAGATTTCAAGAGCCTCCAAAACCCTGGGCAGAATATTCTTTAAAAGAAGGAGCCGTCGAAGCGGGAGAGGAAGCATTTTTTTGAAAAAATAATCAATGAGCGTGGAAATAAAAATGCTCATGATGCTCTCTGTAATCGGAATTTGGGAGACAGCTTCAAGAAGTTTTTCGTCTTCAAGATATTTTGCCCCAAGAGCTTTAAAGAGATTTTCGATTTCTTTTTGGGAAATTACGGAAATATCAAAAAGAATGAGATAAGAGCCGATGTTCGTGTTGACGGAAATATCGGTGATTCCTTCCTGAACAGCAATCAGGCTCTGGGCGAGAAGTGCCTGCCGGGGAGAGATTTCCCGCAAATCATAATGAAGGCGAATCCGGCCTGGCAGGGAATGATGAATCGTGACAGTCACGGCTTTTATGCCTTTGCTTCTGTCTTTTTCTGATTGTTGTATTTTGCCTCGGCAACGATGTCCTGAGCGTCTTCTTTTACGCTCTCGGCGAATGCTGCGGCCTCGTCCTTAAGCTGCAAGCCCTTTCCTACCACGGCGGCACAGGCTTTTTTGAAAGCAGGATTTTTAATCAAAGAGACTGCCGCAACTCCAGCAACGACACCAACACCAAAAGCAACCCATTTGTTAGAAATAATCATATTAGACCTCGATATTTATTGTTATATAAAACTAAATAAAAATTTATATAGCTATTTATTGTTGCTATACAACAACATCTTAACACAAAGAAAACTAATGTGCAATTAAGAAACATCGTGAAATAAAAGATTATTTACGAATTTGTGCGGCAAAGATTTTCCGCATCTTCATAAGACTGAGGCCTTCCCCAAACAAAGCCCTGTATAAAATCGCATTTATGTTCTTTAAGAAGGGCAATCTGATTTTCATTTTCAACACCTTCTGAAATAACCTCGCAATTCATGATATGCCCCATGTAGATAACAGAGTCAACCATATCGCGCATTGTCTGGTTCGTTTCGATGTCATCGATGAGGCTCTTGTCAATTTTAAGAAGATTTATCGGAAGTTTCATAAGCTGGGCAATAGAAGTGTAGCCCGTACCGAAGTCGTCAAGGGCGACCTGAACACCCAAATCTTTGAGGGCAAGAATATTTGCAACAGTTTTTTCTGACTCGGCGAATGAATACTCCGTGATTTCGATTTCAAGATTTTTGGCAGGGAATCCACTTTCTTTAATCATTCGCCCTACCTTTTCGGCAAATCCCTCGCTGGCTATGTTCTTTGCGGACACATTTACAGAAATAATGCACTCGTTATTAGTAGAGTCAACAAGAATTTTACCTTCTGTGAGAGCACGGCGAATTACATAATCATCAATTCGCATAATGAGATTAGTTTTTTCGGCGGCAGGAATAAAGGCAACTGGGCTCACAATGCTTCCGTCCGGCTTTTTACAACGAATAAGGACTTCAAAGCCACGGAGTTTTTTCTCATTCGTAGTAAATTGAGGCTGATAAACAAGATAAAAATAATTCTTTTCAAGGCTTTCCTGAATTAAGAGTTCGGCTTCTTTTTGCTTAGCCTCAGCATTCTCAAGGGAGTCATCAAACTCACAGATTTTTAAATCGAGCTTGTTGCGGGCGGTAAGCATAGCTGTTTCTGTATCTTTAAGTATCGAAGAAGCATTCATCTTTTTGGTAAAAGGAGGATGAATATAATTGATGCCAGCCGCAAAAGAAAGGGCGCAAAAATTCTCAAGTTTTTGCCCGCCCTCACTTTCAGAAGGAATATTAACCGTCTCCGGCTTTATGATTTCACGAACGCGCTCCTCTATGATTTTTTTGTCAGATTCTTCAAATATAAGGACAAATTTCGCACCTGTTATCTTGAACATTCGGACATTTTTTTTGCACAGTCGTTTTAATTTAAGGGCAGTATGCCTGAGAATAAAATCACCGGCAAGGATTCCGAACATTGTCGTTGTTTCCTTAAAACCTTCGACTTCAAGACAAACAAGGGTAAAAGCTTTTGTCTCCGAAAGACGAATCGTTGCATCTCGAACGAAAGACCTGCGGTTCTCTAAGCCTGTAATGAAATCAGTGTAGCTTCCGATGACGGCTTTTTTGTAAAAAGTATGAATGATGTAAACAATAATAAGCGATACAAGAGAATTTATGATTCCGGGGAGAGAAGCCAGGGAATGCCTGGTAAAAACAGGAACAAAGGAATTTCCAATATTAAGCAGGATAAGCGGCAAAGCAAAGAATATACCGATTTTATAGTCAATAAAGACCATGAGGATACAGGACAATTCCCGGATTCCAGAGAAAACTCCTTGCAAAGCAAAAGCAGGAATGTAAAAAGAGCCAATGGAAATAACTTGCCGAGCGGAAGCTGAAAAAGAGCGCAAAATTTTTTCACAGGCAATATTCACAAACACACAAAGAAGTAATAGTCCGATTTTCCGAAGTGTATATTTCATCTTTGCTCCCGCATCTAAATATCTCCATAATATAGTATAACAGATTATAATAGCATTTCAGCAAATTTTCCAAAAATTATTGAAAAAACAATCAGCCCAAAGCTACATCAAGCACCATCATAAGGGCAAAGCCCACTGCAAAACCAATAGTGCAGACATCAGTTTTTTCATCTCTGGTCGCTTCAGGAAGCAATTCCTCAACGACGACATAAATCATTGCTCCGGAAGCAAATGCGAGCAGATAAGGTAAAAATGGCAGTACAAGGGATGTCAGCAGAATCGTGATGACAGCAGCAAGAGGCTCAACTGCGCCAGAAAGAGTTCCGTACACAAAAGACCGCAACTTGCCGTTTCCCTCAGTGCGTAAGGGCATGGAGATAATGGCTCCCTCTGGAAAATTCTGAATTGCAATACCAAGAGAAAGCGCAAGGGCTCCAGCCTGAGAGATTTCCACACCTCCGTTCAAGAGGCTGGCGAAAACAACGCCCACAGCCATTCCCTCAGGAATATTGTGAAGGGTAACAGCAAAAACGAGCATCACGGTGCGACTGATTTTGTTTACAGAAGACTTCGGACCTTCTGGATTCTGAGCCATGGCATGCAAGTGAGGCGTAATCCTGTCGAGAAAAAACAAAAAGGCCACGCCCAAAGCAAACCCCGCAAGGGCAGGAAAAAAGGCCAGCCGGCCAAGAGAATCTGACATCTCCATCGCGGGAATCAAAAGCGACCATACACTCGCCGCAACCATAACGCCAGCCGCAAAACCGAGAAGCGCACGCTGGACAGTATCATTCATCTCTTTTTTCATAAAAAACACGCAGGCAGAGCCAAGCGTTGTTCCGAGGAAAGGAATCAAAAGTCCCCAAAAAGTCGTATTCATAATAAAAAGTTTAACACAAAAATTTGATTACTGGCAGTAAAAACTTAAAAAATAGAATTCAAAATGCCAGAATTTTATGCTAATCTTGAGCGCATAAAAAAATGATTAACACCTACAATGAATCGAATTTACACGCGACTCTCAAAAAAATCTACGCTCTTGAATCCAATGGCAGGATGGAAGTTCAGCTGGATGACACGCCCTGGATCTGCGACATTCTTGACGAAGACGGAAACGCAATCGAAATCCAGACTTCAAACCTCTCGGCACTCACCGAAAAAGTCCAGTATATTCTTGAGACAGGAAGAAAAGTCAAAATCGTACACCCAGTCGCCGAAAGCAAGTGGATTGAGCTTTACGGCAGGGACGGTTCTCTCATTTACAAAAAGAAAAGCCCCAAAAAAGCGACAATATTCGATTCTCTCAGGGGAATGACTCAAATCTGCCCCCTCTTCCTGCACAAAAACTGTACTCTGGAAGTGCTTTACTGCCAAATCACGGAAATGCGGCGGCAGACCGAAAATCCCGCCCAGACCCAGAATTTGGCCCGCCGTCACTTAAAGAACTGGCTGCCTCTGGGAAAAAGACTTGAAAAAATCACGAAAAAAGAAATTTACAGCAAGAAAGATGATTGGTCAAAACTGATTCCAGAAACCTTGCGCAAAAATGAAGACGGCTCTTTTCCTTTCTTCCGCAAAGTTGATTTTGAGAGGGAAATAAAAAAGACCTGGGGCTCGAAAAACGCGCGCTGGTCAGGTCTTTTGATTTGGATTTTAGTAAAAATGGAAATCCTGGAAATCACCGAAACAAAAGGCAGAAGCAAGATTTACGAGTTGAAAGTTGAAAGTTGAAAATTCGGGACGAGCGAGCGAAGCAAGCAATGTCCCGTGCCTAACTTTCAGTTTTCAGTTTTCAGTTTTCATCTTTCCGTTTTTAGTTTTTCTTCCCTTTCTTTGATTTCTTCCTGGGATTTTTTGATGCTTTCTACCAGCTTTACTACATTCTCATCGCCAGCCAAAAGAGAGTCAGCCTTATCTTCAATAAAAGCCTTGTATGCCAAATCGCCGAGAGCAGCCTTGTCTTTTTTAATCTGAGACTTGAACTGCTGGATTTCAATCTTAAGAATGCTCTCGTCACCGAATTTTGAAGCTGCCTTGCTCGCCTTTCCCAAAGCCTGCTTCGTAGCCTCAACTCCCTTATCAAAATATCCTTTCAAATCATCCTTTGTCATAAAAAGCTCCTAAAATTAATCATTGTGAATTATGAATTGCTAATTATTATATCTCACATTCTCTTAATTGCAAGCAAAGTAAGGTCGTCTGCCTGAACATCCTCGCTTACGCCGGTGTAGTAAACATAGTTGGTCTCGTCTTCGTCCACCTTGTTCACGCAATAATAATCGTAGCGGTTGAAGTATTTGGCAAGGAAAGCGTCGATTTTTCGGTCAATCTTGATTCCGTCACCAGAAACCTGAATGACAGTCTTTTTCTTTCCGTCCAAGTCCATCTCTGTTTTCTCAACCTTTCCGCTGGAACCAGGCTTTTTGTACATTCGGAAGACTTTTTCAACTGCCGTAAGAGCGATAATCGCCTCTTCAATCGTGCCCTCGCATTTACTAAAGTCGAATTCAAGTCTTTCGTCGGCAAGAGGAGCATGGTAGCGTTTGAGAACATATTTTTTCTTGTTGAGGACAGCCTCGATAATGTCCTGAACCCGTTTTGGCTCCATCTGCTCAGACTGCTCGCCTTTTTTGTGGGTGTCGTGGACTTGTCCCTCTTTCAAGCCCGGCTCATCGCAGGCAATCACCTCGTAGTCAGCATTTCTGAAGAATCTCGTGGACTCTTCGATGCCGTCAGTGTAGAGGAAAAGCACATCGTCTTTCTTGAGCTTGATTTTTTCGACCTTGTAGCCGCCCTTCATCTCCACCATAAAGCTGGGAAGAGGACCTGCCGCCGGGGCTTCATGGAGAGTGATGACTTTGATTTTCTTTTCGGCGGAGTCAAAAATTCGCAGGATATTGTCGCCCGCATTGCAGGTGTAGACATCGCCGGTTTTCGTGTCAAAAAGACAAATCATCATGGCAGCGAATTTGCCCCGTAATCCCAAAGATTCGATAAAATCATTGATATCAGCGGCAAGAAGGTTGAGCTTGACTCCGTTCTTTTCGAATTTCCAGTCAGCAAAATAACGGCGGAAAATCGTCGCAACAATTGTCATGATTAGGGCGGCAGGAACTCCGTGACCGGAAGCGTCGCACTTGATGAAGGCATACCAGCGGTCGTCAAGTTTTTTGTAATCGAAGTAGTCGCCGGAAACCGCATCCGTGCCCTCGTAATAGCCGTAGAGCTGGATTTCTTTTTCGTTCAAGGCGGCTACCGTCTCCTTTTCGTTGCCTTCACTTACAAGGGGAATAAAGGCTTTCTGAACGGCCTGTCCGTCAAGGTTCATGATATTCATTTCGGCAGCCTCAGCGCGAGCCTTTGCTTCCTCCGCCTGAGCACGAGCCGCTCGTTCCCGGTCTTTTGCCGCCCGCTCATAAGCAAGTTTTGCCCGCTTCTCATCCTTGGCACCTTTTACAAGACCTTTGGTCATGTCGTTTACCGAGTCGCCCAGAGTACGGAGCTCATCATGTGAGGTGATTTTAATCTCAACACCCTCAAGCAGAAGTTTATCCTCTGTATCAGTGATTTTTTTGACATGAGAGACAATGCGCCGAATCGGAGAGACAATGAGCGAAGAAAGCAGGAAGGCTGAAAAAAGTCCGAAGAGTGCCGCCACAACGCCAGCAACAAAAGCGATAGACATTACAAGACGATGAGACGAGTCAATCTGAGAAATCAAGGTATCGGTCGAGACTTCCATCAAAATCATAGCCTGAAGGAAATTCTCATTATCGCTACCCTTCTGATACAAAACGGGCCAGTAAAAATAATATTCCGTCACATTACGGTCAAGTTTTTCATCGGACATTTCCGGGTAAGAATTATAGCTCGCGGCTGAAAATTCGTTTAATTTCCTGAAAATAAGATTTGCGTTGTTTCCAGTTGTATTTGAAAGTCCTGAAACGACATCTCTGGCACCCCTGTTCAAATTCTGACATAAATCCGCATAGAAATTATCATTGCTCTCAAAACGCACCGTTCCGGCATCAAAAGACACCGAGTTAATTTTTCTGACAATATCTTCGTCGTTTGTTGCCCAAACATAATCCATGGGTCGGCTTCCGTCACTAAGTTTTTTTCCGTCAATCTCATAACTCAAAATAGTAGCGTAGTGAGACTCGGCAAAATTATCTGTCTGATTGACAATCGCTCCAATTTCCACAAGCTTGTCGCGGCCATCGTCAAGATAGCTCTGGGTTCCGCTGGACATGTTTCCCATAACGACTTTTACGCGGTCCTTCAGGCCGGCAATCAAGATTTTCTCCTGAGTCTTCGACATCTGCTCGCCAATGGCAAGCGCAACGCCCGCAACGATAAAAAGAAGCAAGCCTGTAATCATAAAACCAAATTTCAGGCGCAGGGAGAAGCGAACGCGCAGGCTCGACTCAAGTTTTTCCATCTGTTCTTTTGCCATATAATCTCCTGTCAAAATTAACTCAACATCTTTTCGTATTTTTATCGCATCGCCCACAGTCACAAACAGACCGCGGGAGCAGACAAGAATTTCCAGCAGAAGGAGAAGCATCGAAGACCAGAAAAGGAGCCTGTCTGTATCTATGTGATATTTTTTTGTCCCTTCCGGGAGTATACGCCATAAGGGCTCGAAATTATATTGCTTCTCGTATTTTATCGTGCCATTTTCTTTGATAATGAGATTCTTCTTCCATGTAGAAAGACCCCGCTGCGAATGTCGGATTTGCAGGGTGTAGGTTCCAGCATTCATTCCTTCGATTTTTATTCCTGAAATAAGTTCCTGCTCACCCTTGTCCTTTGAAATCTTAAAATCCTCTCCGTTTTTAAGAATCATTTTTTCGCCGTTTTCCTGCTTAGTAAGAATGACTTCAGAAATATTTCCATCATAAGAAAATTCCTCGCCCTTTACGGAAAGAGAGACATTTCCAAATTCATCAGTGCTGGCGATGACATCTTTTATTTGAGTGGCAGCCTTGTACTTATTGAGGAAAAGCAGGCATGTTTCCACATCACCAGCATTTCCTACGCTGTCAATAGCCCGAACGGAAAACACATACAGACCATTATCGCGGTTTTTGAATGAAGACTGGGGCTTATCGGAATCAATCTTTACCGACGGGATTTTTGCCTTGGAAAGATTAGCAGCGTTTTTTTCAACAATGCCAGAAAGAATCACCTCGCTTTCTTCAGGGGCATAGGGAAGAGCTTTTGTCTTTGATACGGCAAGATTTTTTTCAAGGGGAGCAATTTTTGTAAGAGTCCATGAATACCCCGCAATCTCATCCTCCTCTGTCTCGCCATTTTTCCATGATAAAGCTACATCGTTGGACGAAGCAAATCCCCATTCATCCTTGTCAAAAGAAATATCCCTGACTTTTTGCGGAGGCGTCTGGTCAAAGTAATACTCAAGTGTAGCAGGCTCAGACCAGTTTCCTGCTTTATCCAGAACAGAGGCCTTAAAATAAACGATACAATCTCCGCTCACACCTTCAGGTATCCGTGCAGAAATCACCGGATCAGACAAGGCGTGATAATTATCCGCGAACATACTTTTCTCTGGCTCTTCATTTTTATCCAGAGTCCAGATTGCAGAAAATCCTGCGATTCCAGAGGCATCGTTTCCCGGTATAACGCGGACTGAAGGATTTTTTATATTTCCGTGCCTGCCGATTTTAAAGTTGCGGGCGCTGAATGTTGGCGGAAGAGCCCGGTAATCTTCTGGCAAAAGGACAATTTGCTCAGCGTTTCCAGATTTTTTTTGCCATGAGAGGGAAAGCGATGCTTTGTCACCAGGGAGAATCACCGCGCAGGGGAAAGATGCAGCCGACTGATTTCCCTGAATTCTCTGTATAGAGTCAATCTCCGTCCACTGAACGCCAAGATTTTCAGAAAGCCGCACCGTGCTCAAGCCGTTTCTGTCATCAAACCAAAGCGCGAAGAATTTTCCGTTAAAAAGAAAAAGCGACGGACGGCGGGCATTTCCAAAAGCATTCAGTTCCTCCACATCATTTTTATAGAGGATTTTCCCATCGATTCCAAGAGAAGAAACAATGACAGTGGCAGTTCCGCTTGTCTTTGCAGTTCTCTCCCAAATCATTTTTGTTTCGTTTCCATCCGACAGGACAAAAGGCCGGAAATTCTTGAAATCAAGGTAAGATTTTGAACTGTCGGCAAGGGAAGAATCATCGGTTACAACAAATGGCTCAGACCATGAGCTTTTTCCGTGGACACGGGAAGCCGCATAAATCAGTGAAGTAGTAGAATTCCTGCCGCTCCAGCCTTCAAAAAAAACAAAATCACGGTCAGCGATTCTCGCAAAAAAAGGAGAAAAGGCATTTGCAATGTTTTGAGCCGGACGAAAAACGCTTAATTCAGACCAGTGAATGCCGTCTTCAGACTCGGAATACAAAAGTGAAAAAGAAGATTCGGTCGGGCTTTGCTTTCCCTCACCTAATGAAATAAAAAGAATAAACCCCTTGCCAGAAGAAAAAATTCTTGAAGAGGCAATCTGTTTTTGCTGGGGCGGAAAAGCAAACTGTGAGAAAGAGGCTGCATGATTATCAGACAAGTAGACTTTTACAAGGCTGCTTGAGGAAGAAGAATCAAGGACAGAGACAGCGATGCGCTCATCTTCAGAAATAGCAGTGGAATACATGTCAGGAACATCGTCCCCTGAATAACGGAATGAGTCTTCAAGGGAAAGAATATCAGACCAGTCGCGTCCGGCCTCTTTTTGTCGCCATGAAATTCTAATTTCTTTTTTTGCTTTATCGACTGACTCAAAAAAAACATAGGCATTGCTACTATCCGCAAATGAAACTGGGAAATAAGAATTTTTTTCTGAAATCTCCTGAACAGAATCCCAGAAAAAATTCTCTTTCGGCTGCGCAAAAAAATGAGAAACAAGAAGTGAGAATACGAAAACGATGAATATTTTTTTCAATTCTTTCTCCGCTACAAACGCTTCAGCAATCGGTTATACAAGTCAATAACCTTACGGCTTCTCTTAGCCGCATTTCCAGTCAAAAGCTTGTCCATCAACTGTTTTGCCTCGTCAAACCTTCGCAAGTTAAACAAACGCGCAGCCTCAGCATACATTTTTTCGTCACTCTGTGAAAGGATTGCCGTCGCCGTCGCACCGATTTTGAGCTGAATGTCAAGTTTGAGTTCTTTGGCAGCTTTATTGGTTCCGTCAATTGAAATCGCCTCGTTCACGAGTCGCAATGCCTGATTCAACTTACTCTCATCGTTTCCAGCCGCCTTAAATGCCCTTCTAGCCTCGGCGATTTTTGAATCAGCTGATTTCCTGACATCTTTCTGAACCGTTTTTTTTGGGAAAAGCCCCAGTGAATCCTTAAGATTATAGATTTCCTGAGCCAATCCTGGATATTTCGGATTGATTTCATACAAATCCTCAAGGTCGGCAAGCTGCTCATTTTTATTTGAGTTCATCTTCGCCGCATTGTACTGATTCTCAAACTGACGGGGAAAGCCTTCCGGGTCAAGTTCGCGCTGTATTTTCAGGGCAATCAGCCGGGCTTCCTTGTTAAGAGGATAAACATTCTGCACGTTCCGGATATTCGTGAGGGCGGCATTAAAGGCTTCGCTTGCTTTTTGGGCATCTCCATTTTTCTTTAATTCACTTCCACGGTCAAAATTCTGCTTTGCCATATCAAGGCTGTATGAAAGTTCCGGATAATGGGGATCAGACTGCAGGAGCACGCGGCCAAAACTAACGCTCTTTACGGTCTTAACGATGTTAAGCAAATCTTCGATTTCAGAATCAGGCTCAGTGCTAACCTTAGCCCACTTAGTCTGAGCGGAAACAAGCGTATTTTCCGCGGCGTCAAAATTACTTGAATAATAATATGTCGTGGCCTTGTCTTTAAGAGCGAAGACCTCTCTGAGTACTTTTTCATATTCCGCCTGCTGAATGCGTACAGCAAGGTCGTTGAGAGTGACTTCTCTCATAGAGCGGATTTTTTCAGAATATTCGATATCAAGGGCCTGGGCAAATTTTTCAGAAGCACTGTCAACGGCGGCATTTGCATTGTCAAAGTTTTCTTTTTTGAAAGCGGCTATGGCAGCATCATACTGCTCGTAAGCATCCGCAAGAGCAGCCTCATATTTTCTGATTTCGATCTCCGCTTTTGCGATAACATCATTATTTCGGGCGACAAGGGAATCAAAATCCTTAATAACCTTATCAAGGGCAAGCGTTCCAGAATCAAAGTCTTTTTCTAGCAAGCGGTATTCCTCACCCCCAGAAAGATAACTTCTCTGAGATTGGAGCTCCTGTTTTTTGACAGCAATATCAGCATTGATTTTTTCTGCGTCAGCCTTAGCCTCTACCGGATATTTTTTTATAAAATCAGAATCGAATTCATCAGCTGAGGCAGAGCTTTTTTCTCCTGTAAGAAGCAGATCTGTCGATGAGCAGCGTTTTTCAAATTCATTATAAGAATTTTGAGCATAAACGGCATAAGCATGGGCGACATAAGCCCACAGAATTCTTGCGCCTTCTGAAGCCTCATTCAGATTCTGATTATTCACTGAAGTGAAATAATCTATCTGCTTTCGGAAATCAAGCGGGTCATCGGAAATTTGAACGCCAGCCGTATTTCTCCTGTTGAATTCCGCAAGACTGATTTTTCCGCCACTCATTTCGATAAGTTCTTCAATCTCCCGCTGTCTCTGCGCTTTTTTGTCAAAATAAGCCTTTTCTTTTTCAAGCTCGTCATCTATGAGGGAGAGATATTTTTTTGAGTCAGCCTTGATTTTTTCATAACGATTCAATTTTGCAAGGTTAGACTCAAAGACTGCTGACCTCAAATCATTTTTGTCGATTTCCTCTTTCTGAGCTTTTTCACCAGCAAGGCGGACAACGCTGTCATAAGCAAGGGCAAGATCAGAGATGTATTCAGAAACAAAAGAAATCGATGAGCTGTGGGCAGAATGTTTTTCGAGGACCGTCGAGCCATCTATGCTCTTTTCAAGGGCATAAAGATTATGCAATGCCACGGAGAATTGGGCGAAATCTTTCGCTGAGGCAACATTCTTCTGCTCTGGTTCGATTTTTTTTGCGAGAGAATAAATTTTGTTTTCTGGAAGCCGCTTTATCAGAGAATTAAGCGTATCAAACACAAGGGTATGAGTCTTCGACTTCATGGATTCCACCCGGCGGTTAAAATAGGCATCGAAAGCACCGATGATTCCAGTGTCAGGATTCGACTCATCGCCAAGAATAAATTTCTGCTGAAAAGTAATGTATGAAGTTCCCATAAGGAGGGGATTCCGTTCGTTTGCCAGTTTATCAGCCTTTTCCAAAATCTGCGACTGAGCAAGGATTTTATTTCGCAAATCTGCATATTTTCCAAAAGCGTCATTTACTTTCTGAAGCGCATTCCTTACGGCTTCCGTATTGTTTTTTTGAGAGAGCGCGTGCATGTATTCTTCATAGGCTTTCTCACAGTCATCGATGCGGCTCTGGAGTCCTCCAGTTACAATTCCGCCTGACACGAGACTTTTTACAGAATTGATTGCAGACTTTACAGGGGAAGTAATATCGTTCTCATAGACGACGAGTTTTCCTTCCGCTCCATTTTCAATGTCCTCAGTGTCAAAGACAAGGTCAGAGAATTCATTTTTTATTGCGAAGCCTTCTTCGAATTTTATGGCAGCCGCCTCATAGGATTCTTTTCGAACCAAGGCGACCCCCTCACGCATAATTCGGTTGTACTGTAGCAAAACTTCGCCCAAAGTGACAGTTCGACGGGCAAGGTTTGTAAATTCAACGGTTATCTCTGACGGGTCACTCTCAAAGCCCTCAAGTTCAGTGATTTTTGTCAGTTTTTCTGCCTTTGTTTCATCTCCGTTTTTGATGATATCCACGAGAGATTCAGCCCCTTTATTATATTCTTCCCGGATTTTCATGATTCTGGAAATTCTCTTTTGCGCCCGGTCAAAATCATTGGGATAAGCGGAAAGATACCTTGTAAGCTCTAGAAGAGCCTCATTATATGAAGTATCGTCAATCAGCTGATCAATTTCTTTTAAAGACAAAACGCGTTCCTGAGCAGGCTCTTCCTGAGAAAAGAGCCGCCCTTTGCAACAGAGAGAAAGAGAAAGAAAGATAATGAGCACGATCTGCTTTCTACGCATTTTTTTTGAAAATAATATCTTTAAATTCTCGGTTATAATTGTAAGCCGATAGAGATATTTCTCCGAAAATACATTATAATATAATATGATGAAAAAAATCTTCTGTATAATAGCATTTTTCATTATTCTCAGCCCGCTTTCAGCCCTCGATCTTTCCAGCACGGAATCTTCCCTCGCAGATATTTTTTCATCTTCAATCGACGACAATGAAGGCTGCACTGTATTCCGTTCAATGAATATTCCTTCAGGAGGCCGCACGGAAGCACTTGGCACGGCTTTTACTGCCATAGCCGATGACAGTTCTTTTTTTGATTACAATCCTGCGGCAAGCGCAGTCCTTGAAAACACGGAAATATCGGTTTCTCACAACGCCTGGATTGCCGATTCCGCCCTTGAAACAATCGCCCTCACCCGCAGAAACGGCTCCTTGGGTTACGGAACACAGTTCAAGTGCTTTTACGTCCCCTTCTCAGAATACAATCTTTACGGAGACCGGGTTACTGGCAATTATTACAGCGAGACAAGCGCGACATTTAATATTGCCTACAATTTTTTCTCAGGCTACACATTCCGCGGTCTTGCTTTGGGAGCTAACGGAAAAATCGCATGGAGAAATGTTCCTGATTACACTGACAACAAAAGCGATCAGGTTATTTCAGGCTCCGGTCTTGAGCAAAGTGCCCTCGGTCTCATGGCAGACGGCGGTATCCTGCTCAGATTCAACGCACTTAAATTCTACAGCGACCGCGAGCCTAACATAAAAATCGGGCTAACGCTCAACAATTTTGGCATTGCCCTCACTGGCTTCGGAAAGGAAATCAAAAAGGACGATGACACTCCGGCCCGAATTACGATGGCAAGTTCCTACCGCATAGCGCCCCGTCTTCTGCTCTCTGCCGAAGTGAGAAAGCCTGTCGCCATAAGCAATTTTTCTTCAAGCGGTGCGCTCTCAATAGCGGCTGGGCTCGAAGCTACCGTCACTCCGATTTTTGCCTTTCAATGCGGATTTCTTTTACAAGGCTCAAACCCCCGTTTTTCAATCGGAAGCGAATTCGACATCAAGGGAATCAAAATGGATATTGCCTATATCCTTGACCTCACATCTTCGGCAAATCCTGCCAACCATATCAGCCTCAGCGCGAAAATGCGTTTCGGAGACCGCGGAAGAAAGGCCACAATGGAAAAGGTTGATGAATATTATCTATCCGGGCTTAAATTCTACGCAAACGGCTATTACAACGAAGCCATTGATTTATGGAACCAGGCAATTTATCTCGCGGCATCAAGCCCTCTCAACATCCGCTTTGAGCCTGCAATTCAGGCAAGAAATTCTGCCTACAATTTTATAAAAAACAAGACCGAGCTAGAAGACATCTACTCGGTCGTTGTAGAAGATTGATTTTTATTTTTTTCGAGAGAACATGCGGAAGTTCATCCAAGGAAATATGGCATGTTCCCGTTCAAGTTTCGTAAGCCACTCCGTGCTCACAGTGTTAGAACCAAGCGCGTCAAAAACAATCATAAAGGACTCAATAGCCTCCTTAAAACGCTCTGTGGCATATTCCGGGAAATAGCCGTCATGTATCATTTTCGCCCACTCGGCACTTTGGGCAATCATAAGTTCTTTTGCGCCCAAATTCAACAAACGGACTTTCAAACCAGTCTCATTCGGGAAGCGGTCTGACAAATCAATCATTCGTTCGCACATTTTTCTTGTGTAACGAATCATCCAGCCGTTTGAACTGTCGAGCAAATCCTCACCATAGCTGTTTCCTTGAGCCGCACCAGGATAAGGCACGATTTTCTGCAGCGAGAACTGATTCCCGATGAGAGGGGAAATAGCAGACAGTTTGATTTCGAAAGCAGCCGCTTTTCTCAAAACAGCTTCAAGCCAGTCAATTCCCTCAGCCCAGTCCTGCCCCAGTTGCTTCGCATCGATTACGCATAGAAGCGAAGGCTCTCCGCTTTTCATACATTTTTCGGCCTCTGACAGTTTTTCATTTTTACACCGGAGGAAAGAATCTGCATCTTTCTGAACTTGGGCAAGGGCATCACTCTGCTTGTACACGCCCTCATCGTCTTTATTCCAATAACGGAAATATGACGGAAACCTTGCCATTCCGTCCTCAATAAAACCAGCTTTAATAAGATCCTCTGCCGGCAAATCAAATGCGACATCTTTTCCTTGATTTTTATAAACTGGAGCAGAAGCAAATCCGTTCTCTCCAGTGATATCATCAGGAGTGTCAGCATCCTGACAGAAAAGAGCAAGTGATGCCTGAGAAAGGCTTGTATTTGTGTCAAGGTCACAGCGAACAGGAGAGAAAATGCCATTTTCCGGGAGACTATCACTGAAAAGCATGGTTCTCACATCAACAATAGTGTAACGGAAGCCGTATGAACGCAGAACTTTTTCAATTCCTGGAGTGTAGCCCATGAAAGGCAGGTAAAACCCATCTGGATTTGAGCCAAAGTAATGTCGGTGAGAATACAATCCTACCTCTACCTGAGCATTTAATATTTCAGTCATGTCACCGTAGTGTGGAAGGAAAGCATAAGTACCGCAAGTTGAAAGAAGCTCAAGTTTTCCTTTTTCTGCAAAACAGGCAAATTCCTTGAGGAGATTCCGTGAATAAACCTGAGTAAAATCAATCAAGTCTTTTTTTGCCTTCTGAAGACAAGTTTTGGCATTTTCAAGAAGATCATCTTTTCCAGAGAGCCGCACAACCTCCCTTTCTCCAAGAGCAATCCGCTTTTCAAGCCAACGAACAAACTGTTCTTTTACCATTTCATCGTCGAGCAAGGCGCAAAGGGACGGCGAAAAAACCATGGCAAGCTTAAAATCGACTCCTTCGTTTTCGAGGCGATGGAACATATTAAGCATTGGAAGATAAGTCTGCACAATCGAACCGAATAAAATATCATTCTGAAGCGCAAATTCTTTTTCATTTTCGTGGCGTATATACCCTTGATGACCGACAATCGTTAAAACTAAATTCTTTGACATTATAAGCTCCGACTAATCCACAAAAGACTGTCTGTATTTTTCGTAATGAGATTTTAAAAGTTTTTTCATTCCAGAAACCTCAAGGATTTTAGGAATATCGACTTCCTGACCGGGAAAAGCCTTAGAAAAAATCGCGGGAGTTTCAGGAAGCCTGATTCGATCGGAAATCGTGAGATTGTCAGAAGAGCCATCGTTAAAAAGCGCTACCAAATCCACACGGAAGAATTTTTTGCCAGGCTCAAGGAGTATATATTGCTCTCGGTCTTCAAGGCTTATCTGTAAATCAAAATATTCAATAGGGTTCGTTTCACTTTCGTTCTCAAAATAAAGAACCCTGAGAAGCAGATTTTTCAGGCGAGAGGATTCTGAAAGTTTCTTAACTCCATCAGCACTGATATCCCAATAAACGAAGGCCCATGCCGGATTTCTTAAGATGACAGAAATTTCTGTTTCGTTGAAAGAAGAAGGAAGTTCCCCAGACTTTTCGGGGAATTCCCCCTGCTCGTTCATCACCTGTACAGGTTCCGATTCGGCAGGCATATCCTGAGCAACCTCAAGCAATTCCCCGATAATAAAGCGGCGGTTTAAGTTATCAGGAATATCTATTCCATAATCATCGGCAAGAGCAATCAAATCAGCCGAAGATAAAGTCTCCAAATGAGCAAGTGTTAAAGCGTTATTTTCCATAATTTTTATTTTTTATTGTGTATGATTGTCTTAAAAACTTGAAAAAAAATCAACTAGTATATTAAAATAGAATGAAAAAGGAGTTCATCTTGCCCAAAGAATTTGCCAGCGAAAAACTCTGCGATCTCATTTCCGTACTTACAAGCAGCGTAACGACCCTTGCCGAAATGAACGAAAAACTTCAGGAAACTCTGCCAGCCCTAGCCGAAGAACTCCAGCTAGGCCGTCTTTCCGTAGTCGTGTCAAATCCACAAAATGTTTATGAACCTCTCGGCATCAACAAAGAGATGGTAAGCTATGAAAGCCCTGCTGGATTCAATCCTGACACATACGAAAAATTTTACTTTACCGAAGAAAACGGCTTTATCCGTCTCAAGGCAAACCTGCTCCCCCAAATCGAATGGACAGATCAAAACAAAAAATTCGTGGATTTTTATGTAGATCTCTCCTATCTTTTGTGCAGCCGCGCCCGCCTGATGAACCTCATGGATGCGGTCAAAATCACAGACTCGCTTACGGGAGCTTTGAATCTTCACGGCTTGCAGGAAACCGTAGGTGAAATCCTCTCCAAAAAAGAGATTCAGAATTTCTCCGTAGTTCTCCTTAACTTCAAGAATTTCAAGTACATCAACCAGCGGGTCACCACCGATAACGGCGACATCATCCTGCGGAAATACTCGATGCTCGTCCAGGGATTTCTGGAAGGGAAAGGCTATCTTGCCCGTCTCGGAAGCGACAATTTTCTCACGCTGGTGGAAAAAAAACGCCTTTCAGAATTCATCGAATTCATCAAAAATGTTTCAATCAGCGTAAACAACAAGGGAACCGTCGAATCCATAAAAATCGATGTAAGGGCCGGAGTCTACGAAACAAACGAAGAAACCACATTCGGTGATATCATGTCGAATTCGGCCGTGGCACTGGACAGCGCGCGGCATTCGCGCAACAAAGACATACTTTTCTTTGAGAGAGAAATGCTTGAAAAAGCCCTGCACGACAAAAGCATCTCGAACATGTTCCTGGACTCCCTTGCAAAAAACGAATTCAAGGTCTATTACCAGCCAAAAGTCGATTTACAAACGAACATGCTCTGCGGCTGTGAGGCTCTTTCCCGCTGGTACGCCCAAAGGCTCATAACTCCGGCAGAATTCATCCCCATACTCGAACAGGAAGGCACAATCAAGAATCTGGACTTTTATGTCCTCGAAACCGTTTGCAGGAATATCCGTGAGTGGATAGACAAGGGAATTGAGCCAGTCTTAATATCCACGAATTTTTCAAAACTCCACCTTTCGGACGAGCACTTTGAGGAACATATAATTTCTACTCTAAAGAAATACGATGTTCCTTCAAAATACCTTGAGCTTGAACTTACGGAACTTTCTGATTACCAATATTTTGAACGGCTCGTCTCTTTCGTAAATAAAATGCAGGACGAGGGTTTTAAGATTTCAATCGATGATTTTGGAACAGGTTATTCGTCCATGAGCCTTGTCCGAAACCTTAACCCAGATGTAATCAAGCTCGACAAATCATTAATCGACAATGTGGCGGCCGGCGACGATAAAAAAGCAAGGACAGACCGAATTATAAGCCGCTCAATCATCAAGATGGCTCAGGAACTGGGAATAAAAGTGATTGCGGAGGGCGTTGAGACAAAAGAACAGGCAGAATTTTTACTCAAGAATGATTGTTTCATGGCCCAGGGCTGGCTTTTCGATAAGGCCCTTGACCATGATGAATTTGAAAAGCGGCTTGTCACGCGGAAATACGAGATTTAACTTCCGCCCTATTTTTTAGCTTTTCGGGCTGCCCGACTTCCAATCGTCTGGATAATCTGAACAAAGACAATCAGTATTATCACCGTTGATGTCATAAGCGGCTGATTAAAGCGCTGGTAACCGTATGTGAGTGCCAAATCCCCCACACCGCCACCACCGACAGCACCGGCCATTGCCGTCGCACCCAAAAGGCCTACTGTTCCAGTCGTGACGCCCAGCACGATTGAGCCCAGGCTTTCAGGAAGAACGAATCTTATTATCGTCTGGAAGGTGCTTGCCCCCATACTTTGCGCAGCCTCAATGATTCCTTTGTCAACCTCAAGAAGCGCATTCTCTATCAGCCGGGCCAAATAAGGCGCGATATATGCCACCAGAGGAACCAAAGCCGCCGTAGAGCCGACGCGGGTTCCAACAATAATTTTCGTAAGCGGCATAATATAGACAATCAAAATGATAAAAGGCACGCTGCGGATAATGTTAATCACAAGACCAAGACTCGTGTAAATCAGTTTGTTTTCTTTAAGACCGTCCTTTCTGGTCAGAAAAAGAATCACTGCAAGCGGAAGGGCAATAAGAAGCCCCGCCAAGAGCGAAAGCCCGACCATGTACAAAGTCTGAAAAATGCTGGTATAGATTTTTATCGCACTGATTCCGAAAATCATAATACACTCCTTCTAATCCTATAATTCAACCGGAAATTTCGGCACATTTCTTTCATCGAAGAATTTTTCTGCGGCGGCAATCTGCTCTTCGCTACCCCTGAGCTGCACTGTCTGAAATCCGACGATTTTCTCCTCAAGCTCAGTTACAATTCCGTAAAGAATCGAAATGCTAACGCCGGTCTCCCTGATTGCATCTGCCATAATCGGCTCGTCCGCGTTTTTTCCGTCAAAGCGGAGCCTGAGGACTTTCTGGCTTCCAGTATAATTTTTAAGGAAAGACTTCACGCTCTCAGGCAGGCGGTCATTTATAACCGTGCGAATAAAATTCTTCGTTACAGGGGATTTTGGATTACCGAAAACATCGATTACGGAACCGCTCTCAATCAGGCTTCCTTTCTCAAGAACGGCCACTTTATTACAAATCTGCTGAATTACATTCATTTGATGGGTAATCATCAGAATCGTAACCCCCAAATCCTTGTTGATTTTTTTCAAAAGCGCAAGGATTGAGTCCGTTGTCCGGGGATCCAGGGCGCTGGTAGCCTCGTCACAAAGAAGGATTGACGGATTAAGGGCAAGAGCCCTGGCAATTCCCACCCTTTGTTTCTGTCCGCCAGAAAGTTCTTTGGGATAAGAGAGGATTTTATCATCCAGCTCAACGAAATGAAGCAAGTCTTTTACCCTGGACTCAATATCCCCTTTCGACTTTTTTGCAAGCTTCAAGGGAAGTGCCACATTTTCATAGACCGTTTTGCTTTCCAAAAGATTGAAATGCTGGAAAATCATGCCTATGTCTTTTCGGAATGCACGCAATTTTTTTCCTTTCAATTCCGCGACTGAAAGTGAATTCACGGTTACCCGGCCTTCCGTAGGAACTTCAAGACCGTTCACCATACGGAGCAGGGTCGATTTTCCCGCTCCGGAAAAGCCAATCACCCCGAAAATATCGCCCTTGCTGACTGAAAGAGAAATATCCTTCAGGGCATGGACAGTATTAGTCTTTGTTCTGAATATTTTTGATACATGCTCAAGTTCAATCATCTCAGGCGACCTCTTTTTTTTAGTTGAAAGAATAATCCTCAGGAATCCAGAAAAGTCCGTTCTCATAATTGGTCTTTTCAAGATATGCCTTGAATTCTGCAGAATGATAGGCGGCAACAATGTCCTTAGCCCACTGACTGTCTTTATTTTCTGCCTTTACTACAACCTGCAAGACAAGATGCGGGAGAACGCTTTCCTTTGCCAGTGCCGTGCTTGCGTCAATGCCTGCGTTGTAAACGATAGAGCCTGTAATCACGACAAAGTCAAAATCATCCTGAACCTGTGGAATGTTAAGCGACTTCATCTCAGTGAAGACAATATTATATTTATTTGAGGCAATGTCTTCGCTTGTAACTGTGGAAAGATTCACTCCATCCTTGAGAGTAATCCAGCCGATTTTTGAAAGAAGAACATAAGCCCGTGCCGTATTGGCAGGATCGTTCGGAACTGCAATCTTCGGATTTGCAATTTTCTCAATATCAGAAAGAGACTTGTATCTGCTTGAGAACATACTGGCTGGAACTGTTGGAATCGGTGTTATCGGCAGAAGGTCACCATTATTTCCTTTATTGTAACTCTCTGCGTAAGCTGTATGCTGCTCAACATTGAAGTCAACATCGCCTCCATTTACTGCGTCATCGGCGAGGGAAAGTTCTGAATAATCAATACCTTTCAGAGTGTAGCCTTTTGCCTCAAGAATCGGCGCGACACCATTTTCAAAAAGGACAGTATAAGGCCCCTGTGAACGGCTGTAAGTCAAAGTCTTTTTCTCGCTCGAAGAGTTTTCTTTTTTGTTGCATGAAACAAAGGAAGAAAGAACTGCGACAGCACCCAAGGTTAAAAGTGCGATTCTCAAGGAATTTTTAGTAATTTTTTTCATATTTTTGCTCCTTACCTATTGGAATACTAGGTTTATTTATGATAAGATATTTATATACCTAGTAACCTACTGTGTCAATAGGTTTTGAAAAAAAAAGGAGTTTTTATGAATATTTTAGACGAAGCAAAAACACTGAAACCGTATATGGTAGAACAGAGAAATTACTTTCACCAGCATCCGGAATTAGGATTGGAAGAATTTCTCACCTGTCAGAGAATTGAAGAAGAGCTGGATAAAATCGGAGTCACACACTTCCGCGTTGGCAAAACAAATGTCATTGCGGAAATTGATTCTGGAAAAAAAGGAAAAACTCTCTTTCTCCGCGCAGACATTGATGCCCTTCCCATTCAGGAAGCCAATGATATTCCATACAAGAGCCAGAATGAAGGGGTGATGCACGCTTGCGGTCATGACGGACACGCCGCATATCTTTTGGGAAGCGCAAAACTTCTATCTGAACATAAAAATGATTTCAAGGGAAAAGTCATTCTCGCCTTTCAGGCAGCCGAGGAAATCGGAAAGGGAGCAAGAGACATTATCGCATCCGGAGTCTTGGACAAAGCTGACCGTTGTTTTGGGATTCACTTTCAATCTTCTTTAGATGTGGGAAAAATCGGAGTAAAAGCAGGAGCAGACATGGCAAGTTGCGACCGTTTCAAAATAAGCATTTATGGTAAATCAGCTCACATTACCCGCCCCCAGGACGGTATCGACTCACTTTTTATAGCCTCTCTCATATCCACACAATTACAGACTGTCGTCTCGCGGCTCGTCAGTCCGGTGGAGGTCGCATTAATCGGAGTCGGAAGAATCTCTGCAGGGACAACCTACAACATAATTCCAGGGCAAGCAGAGTTGGAGGGAACAATCCGTGCATTCTCAAAAGAAGTCCGTGAAAAACTTGGAAGCACTATTGAAAAGATTGCCAGAAATGTCGCCGATGAATACGGAGCAAGAGTTGATGTTTTTATTGAGGATATTTGTGACCCGTGCTTTAATGACGAAAAAAGCGCGAGGGAAGTCATAGAATCAGCCCAAAAATTGCTGGGAACTGAAAATGTCATAACCACGCTGGACAAAAGATTCGGTTCGGATAATTTTGCAGACTATTTCAGGAAAACGCCAGGCTGTTATGTTCATGTCGGCTCAGGTGATTCCGAAAAAACAAGGGTCGCCCATCATAACGATCATTTTGATTTATCGGAAGACAGCTACACCTACGCCGCCGCCCTTGCAACACAATACGCTCTGGACTTCCTTAGTCCCGCAAAGCCTTAAAGTGAAAACTAAAGCACAAAAATGCAAAAAAAACGGCTTGTGGGACGCAGACAAAAAGTAAGGGGGCCCCTGTGAAGGGAGAATCCTTGCTTTTTGTCGTCGCTGGGACCCGCAAGCCGTTTTTATTCAGCTATTGCTTTTTCGCTTAAAAGCTACCTGCAACTGCTACTGCACAAGCTACTGTACAGCCTACCATCGGGTTGTTACCCATGCCCATGAAGCCCATCATTTCGACATGTGCCGGAACTGATGAAGAGCCTGCAAACTGAGCGTCTGAGTGCATACGACCCAAAGTATCAGTAAAGCCGTATGAAGCCGGGCCTGCAGCCATGTTATCAGGGTGCAAAGTTCGGCCTGTTCCACCACCAGAAGCTACAGAGAAGTATTTTTTACCGGCGAGGAGGCGCTCCTTTTTGTAAGTGCCTGCGACCGGGTGCTGGAAACGAGTTGGGTTTGTAGAGTTTCCTGTGATAGAAACATCAACATCCTCGTGCCACATGATTGCAACGCCTTCGCGAACATCGTCTGCACCGTAGCATTTTACGATGAGGCGGTCCGGGTTGTTGCCGTATGGGATTTCTTTAACGACTGTGAGAGCCTTGTCAGTTCCCTGGCCGTTGAAGTAGTCGAACTTAGTCTGAACATATGTGAAGCCGTTGATTCGGCTGATGATCTGAGCTGCGTCTTTTCCGAGACCGTTAAGGATAACGCGGAGCTTGTTCTTGCGAACTTTGTTAGCGTTAGCAGCGATTTTGATTGCGCCCTCAGCTGCTGCGAATGACTCGTGACCAGCCAAGAATGCGAAGCACTGTGTCTCCTCAGAAAGAAGACGAGCACCCAAGTTTCCGTGTCCGAGACCAACTTTGCGGTCATCAGCTACAGAACCTGGCAAACAGAATGCCTGAAGGCCTTTACCGATGTTAGCGGCAGCTGTTGAACCAGTTTTGTCACCAGTTTTCTCAGCTTCTTTGATAGCGATTGCTGAACCGAGAACATAAGCCCATTTAGCGTCCTCGAAACAAATCTGCTGTGTAGACTGACAAATCTCGTATGGATCGAAA
>ODAI014123314.1_pt1 | contig 43559 bp, 43 predicted proteins | sample 1539321 | NCBI WGS metagenome assembly ODAI01 (sample SAMN02144231, study PRJEB22623) | gut metagenome | biome: sheep rumen | host: Ovis aries | place: New Zealand
ATATGATATAATGAATGCAAAAGCATTCATTATATATTATCTAAAGCCCTTGCAGATACGCAAATCAAAGATTTGCTCCCTGCATATCGGGCAATTATATCATAATGCTGCGCTTTTATGATATAATGAATGCAAAGCATTCATCAAAAGACATTGCAGATACGCAAATCAGAGGTTTGCTCATGAATATCGGGCAATTTTATTATAATTGAGGATGTGATAGGGTGGAAGAGCATTATATATACAGCGGAACAAAAAAGCTGCGCTGCGGTTATACGACTGGTTCGTGTGCACAGGCTGCTGCCCAGGCTGCTGCAGAGTTCCTCCTGACAGGGAGGAAAGTCAGCAGAGCCGAGATAATCACTCCAAAAGGAACTATGCTTCGCATAGAGATAGCTGAATGCAGTATAGCTGAAGATCAGGTTGTATGTTCTGTCATAAAAGACAGCGGTGACGATCCTGATGTTACAAATGGTATCAAGGTTTGTGCTGCAGTTTCACTTGCAGAAAAAGGCATTGAGATAATTGGAGGGAAAGGAGTAGGCACAGTAACTAAAGCAGGTCTGGATCAGCCTGTAGGTGCAGCCGCTATAAATTCAGTTCCCCGCAGGATGATAACAAGGGCAGTGAACGATGTTGCAGAGCTTCATGAATACCATGGTGGTTTCCGGATAGTTATTTCCGTACCTGAGGGTGAAGAAGTTGCCAGGAAAACTTTCAATCCACGTATAGGCGTAGTAGGCGGGATCTCTATAATCGGAACAACAGGTATCGTTGAACCGATGAGTTCGTCAGCACTTATCGAAACGATACGGACAGAGGCGAATATACGCAAGGAAGAGGGCAGAAAAGTTCTTATCCTGACTGTTGGCAATTACAGTGAGCGTTTCATAGCCGGAGGTATGCCGCAGCTTAGTGAGCAATGCGTAATGTGCAGCAATTATATAGGGGATGCTATAGACATTGGAATAACGCTTGGCTTTGAGGACATACTCATCTTTGGTCATATAGGAAAAATGGTCAAGCTGGGTTCAGGGATAATGAATACTCACTCTTCATATGCTGACGGACGAATGGAAACGCTGATGACCTGCGGTGTGCTTGCCGGAGCAGATAACGGTGTGCTTTGCAGGCTGAATGAATGTGCAACAACTGATGCAGCGCTCGATATTCTTTATGAAAACGGCTATGCAAAAGGAGTCCTTGATATTCTTATCAAGCGCATCCACGGGTATTTGCAGGCACGGGCGAAAGGCGGAGCTAAGGTCGGGGCAGTTATTTTCTCCTACAAGAATGATCTTTTGCTGAAAACGGAATATGTTGATGAGATATTAAAAAAGGCTTCTGCTAAATCACAGTAGTGATATACCTGGTTTCAGATCAATAAAAAGCCTTACCTGACATCAGGTAAGGCTCTATTTTTATATCAGCTTTCTCTCATCGCAGTATTCACATTCAAGGAGAGTGTGATCACCGCTTGCACGGAAGCTCTTGGGGAGGTATTCTTCATGATTGGTTATACATCTCGGATTATCACAGCGGACTCCTGCATAGACCTTTCCCTTTAGTGTCTCTGAGGACTTCTTCTCACTGAGTATCGTAAGAATAAGTGCCATTCTAACAAAAACTCCATATTTTGCCTGTGTGAAATACTTGGCTCTTGGGTCCTCATCTACTTCAACAGCGATCTCGTCAACACGGGGCAGGGGATGCATCACTATCATATCCTGCTTGGCAAGCTGCATCTTTTTGTGGTCAAGAACATATGTATCCTTCTGAGCAAGGTACTCTTCAACGCTTGCAAAACGCTCCTGCTGTATACGTGTCATATAAAGCACATCAAGTTTACTGATGGCTTCTTCGAGAGTGTCAACCTCTTCAAATGAACTGCCGTTTGCCTTTATTATGTCCTTTATATAAGCGGGCATCCTGAGCTCCGGAGTTGAGATGAATATAAATCTATTATCAGGGAACATACTCAGGGCCTTGCAGAGAGAGTGTACTGTGCGGCCGTTTATAAGGTCTCCGCACATACCTACAGTAAGTCCGGAAAGAGTTTTTTTCTCGATTTGTAATGTGAGAAGGTCAGTGAGTGTCTGTGTGGGATGGAGATGACCTCCGTCGCCTGCATTTATAACTGAGCAGTCAGCAGTCAATGATGCTGCCTTTGCAGCTCCGGCAACAGGATGACGGATCACAAGTACGTCTGCATAATTGCTGACTATCTTGGTAGTGTCCTTTATAGTCTCGCCCTTTGAAACAGAAGAGTTTGCAGGGTTGTCAAAACCTATTATCTGTCCTCCAAGCCTTATCATGGCTGTCTGGAACGACATCTGAGTACGTGTGGAAGGCTCATAGAAAAGTGTAGCCATGACCTTGCCGTCACATTCATGTGCAAACTTTGCAGGGTCGTTCTTTATCTCTTCACCAAGCTCCACGACTTTCTTCCACCATGATACCGGATAATCGCTAAGGTCGATAAGATGCTGATACTCTGAATGCATATTTATACCTCCGTTGTTTTATGTAGTACGCATTTTAACTGCGTGTAAATGCTTGTCAAAGGATCTTGCTGCCGTTGATGAGCATCTCAAACTGTACTCCCAGAAAAGCAGAGGCTCTTCTGCAAAGCAGCATACGCTCCATAAATATCTCAAAATATTCCATAACTGACGAAATATCAGTATCTATTTTCAGTTCAAGAATAATAGATGACCTGTCGTCATTGAACCTTACTCCTGAGTTCTCAACAGCATAGTTCACACGGTCGTGTATATCAAATGTCAGAAGGTCTGTATTTCTGACTCTGCTTCGTCTTACATCAGTTTTATCACCGATTATCAGTGCAGCTGAGATAGGGTCAAGCGGCAGCCCGGTGCTTTCATCGTGGTTGCCTATCGCAGAGATCACAGAGCATATTTCAGATGCAGGCATACTCAGATTGTCCAGAAGTCTGAAAGCCATTACCGCACCGCTCTGAGCGTGGTCGATACGGTTTATCACATTGCCGATGTCGTGCATTATAGATGCTATCCTCGCAAGCTCGACTGTTCTTTCATCAAAGCCAAGCTCGGTTAGTATCATGCTTGATGTAGCTGCCACACGCTCAACGTGAGCAAAGGAATGCTCAGTATAGCCCTGCGCCTCCAGTGCCTTGTCAGCCCGTCTTATATACTCCATAATATCAGGATTCTGTTTGATGTATTTGTATGTCACTATACTTGGCATAATTACTCCTTAATACTTGCCGTTGTTCTCAAAATAGACCTTGTACCATACAAGGAAGATGAACACTGTCCAAATCTTTCTGCTGTTGTCAGCCTTTCCGTCCCTGTGGTCGTCAAGGAGCTTTATAAGGGGAGCTGTATTGAAGAACTCCTTAGCACTTTCGCTTTCAAATGTACTGCGGACGATATTATAGTACTTATCCTCCTTGAGCCATACTCTGATCGGCACAGGGAAACCGAGTTTCTTTTTAGCGGCAGTCCTTGCAGTCTGCTCAGGAGTATCTTTCTTTGCAGCAAGTCTCATAGCATACTTGGTTATATACTTTGTCTCCTCAGTACCCTTGTCATGAGTTACCCTGTATTTTGTGGGTATCTTTTCAGCCATAGCCATTATCTCTTTATCGAGGAACGGGACTCTCAGCTCAAGGGAATTTGCCATGCTCATTTTATCTGCCTTCAGGAGTATGTCTCCTGCCATCCACATATGCAGGTCAAGATACTGCATCTTGGTGACATCATCCTTGCCCTTGACGTGTTTGTAGAAAGGCTTTGTCAAAGCGGCAGGTTCAGGCGCAGAGGTCTTTATTTTAAGCAGTTCTTTTCTCTGCTCAGGGGTGAACATATAGGCATTTCCAATGAATCTCTCCTCCACGTCACGGCCCTTGCGGACAAAGAAATTGACTCCTCTCTTGGCCGGCAGCTTTGAGGCGATATTGCCGACTCCTCGTTTTATGAATCTTGGCAGTTTATCGTAAACAGTGCCGTCCGGGTCACTGTAGACATTATATCCTCCGAATATCTCATCTGCTCCCTCTCCTGAAAGCACTACTTTCAGCTTTTCTGAGGCGATATTGCAAACGAAATAAAGTGCAACAGCAGAAGGGTCTGCAAGAGGCTCATCCATATGATACTGTATCATTGAAAGGCTGTCCCAGTAGTCCTCAGGAGAAATGACCTTGCTGGTATTTTCTTTTCCGATAGCCTTTGAGAAGTTCTTGGCCCAGCCGATCTCGTTATACTTTTCATCACTGCCAAAACCTACAGTGAATGTCTTATCAACCTCAGCAACTGCTGCGACATAACTTGAATCAACACCGCTTGAAAGGAATGAACCTACCTCAACATCGGCTATTTTATGAGCATCTACAGAGTTATGGAAGGTATCGGATATTTTATTTACCCACTCATCGAGGGATGGACCATCATCGGCTTCAAAATTAACATCCCAGTATTTTGTTATAGTCATTTTACCCTTGGTAAAACGGAAATAATGAGCCGGAGGCAGCTTATAGACATTCTTGAAAAACGTCTCCGCAGCAGGGGAGTACTGAAAAGTGAGATAGTTCTCCAGAGCTGCTGTATTAAGCTCTTTTCTGAACTTAGGATGTTCAAGAAAACTCTTTATTTCAGAGCCGAACATCAGTGTGCCGTCCATTGCGGCATAGTACATAGGCTTGATTCCGAAAAAGTCTCTTGCACCAAAAAGCTCCTTTTTTTTCTTGTCCCAGATAACAAAAGCGAACATACCTCTGAGCATATTCAGCAGCTTTTCGCCATACTCCTCGTAGCCGTGGATAAGCACTTCAGTATCTGTATTAGTCCTGAAATCGTGACCTGCTTCAACGAGCTTTTCTTTTATTTCCTTATAGTTATATATTTCTCCATTGAAAATTATAACAAGGGATCTGTCCTCATTAAATATAGGCTGGTCGCCCTGGGAGCTGATGTCGATGATACTAAGTCTCCTGTGGCCGAGTGCAATATCCTCATCAATATACTTGCCCTCAGCATCAGGTCCTCGATGACGTATCCTGTCCATCATTCTTCCGAGCACTTCATTTGAATCGTCGATATCGTTTGTAAATCCTACGATGCCGCACATAAATTGTTACCTCCGTTTTACAGTTTGATCCCATTATATCTGTCACTGTACAATATGTCTGTTTCAGCACGTTCTAAATTATTATACTACATCCAGCGTAAATTTGCAACAAGTAATAAGAAAAAATTTACATAAATAAATTTAACTTATAGCAGGGGAGTCAGTCACCTTTTTTCTTTGCCTTGATACCTGCAAGCGGATTTGACTCTACTGCATTTCTGACATTATCATCATTAAGATGAGTGTATATCTCTGTAGTCGCCACGCTTTCGTGTCCAAGGAGCTCTTTAAGCTGTATCACATCAGTATCGCCATACTGATACATAAGTGTAGCCGCTGTATGCCTGAGCTTATGCGTAGTTATGCCTTTGCCGTCAAGTCCGGCTTTTTCTATATTATTTTCGACGATCTGCTGTACACGGCGCTTTGAGATACGTTTTCTCTGGTTGCTCAGAAAAAGTGCAGGTTCATCTGCCGACTTAGGGTCATTATTTCGGAACTCAAGATAATTATTTATCGCATCTATGCAGGCAGCATTCAGATAGACTGTCCTTGTCTTGTTTCCTTTACCATGGACCTGCATACGATTTTCTGAAAAATCTATATCAGATATATTTATCCCTACAAGTTCACTGAGTCGTATACCGCAGTTTAGAAAAATCGTCAGAATACAGTAATCACGTCTTGAATCCATACTGTCCGCTGAATTCAGCAGTTTAACACTTTCATCAAGGGAAAGAAACTTAGGTCTTGCTCTTTTAGGCGTTCTGATGTCCAGATCCCTGCAAGGGTCAGAATCTATCACATGAGCCGTCTTTTCCATATACTTGAAGAAGCTCCTGAGCGAGGAAACCTTCCTGTAGCGGGCACGTTCCTGATTGTTGCGCTCATCTGCTGTAAAGAATATAAAGCTGTATATATCTGACACATTGATATTTCTTATATCATCGACAGACATATTCCTTATATCTATATCATCAACGTCAGCCGGAGCGTCATCATTTTTCCTGCTGCAAATGTATTTCAGAAATAATCTTACATCCATGTAATATTCTTCGATCGTTCGCTGTGAAAGCATCTTGACAACTTTAAGATGCATCACATATTCATTCAAAAACTCCGGGTTTTCAGAACTGTTAAGTTTTATCATAATCATCCTGCCTTTATCGGACCTTAAAGTTGCACCAAACTTTCATTTGGTGCAACTTTAAATAAACTTATCATTATAGTAATTATACCACCCTCTCAGACTTGATGTCAACAAAAATCTATTCTTATACATAATTACATAAAGCCACAGGAATGTTTACCAAGGTTAATACGAAAGGCATTTCTAAAAAAATACTTTACAAATCGACAAAATTATGTTATATTAGTTATTAGACGCTAATAACTATAATATACTATAAATAGATGTATGCGTTATATCATTTTGACAAAATATAAGGAGGTCTTTTTATGCAGTTGATACTATGTTCGCTGATAGGATACTTTGTAGGCAACATAAATGCCGCCTACATAATTTCAAAGCTGCGTGGTTTTGATATACGTGAACGCGGGTCCGGAAATGCCGGCGCATCGAATGCAACCATGGTAATGGGAAAAAAAGCAGGTCTGATAACCGCTCTTTTCGATATAACTAAAGCAGCAGTCATTTCAGCGCTTGCAGTCTACCTGTTTCCTAAATTAAGATTTGCTAAGATACTGAGCGGTTCTGCTTGCATAATAGGTCATATCTTCCCGATCCTTATGCATTTCCACGGAGGCAAAGGTCTGGCTTGCCTGGCAGGACTTATAATATCCTACAATCCTCAGCTATTCCTGTTCCTGCTGGTAATAGAGATGTTCCTCGGATTCGGACTTGACTACATATGTGTAGTACCCATAACCGGTTCACTGCTTTTCACAAGCATATATGCTCTTACTACCGCAGACCCCTCAGGTACTATGATACTTGCGTGTGTCTCAATGGTGATACTGTATAAACACATTGAAAATCTTCAGCGTATACAGGAAGGCACTGAGGCTCATATCAGTTTCCTATGGAAAAAAGACAAAGAGATCGAACGAATAAAACAGCATGAACACTGACAAAACAGCTCCTCTGTGTGGGGAGCTGTTTTGTTTAACCATACAAAAATCATGTATCCGATTTATGCATATTGACAATTATCTTTTTTATGATTATAATAGTATTGTTATCCTACGGAGCCTTTGCCGCTGACTCCCCTACATTTTTTGCGGCTGAATGGAGCATTTCCAATGCAAAATAATTCTTCGGACCTTACAGAAGGTCCTCTTTTCAAAAAAATAATCCTTTACACCATACCAATAATACTCACCGGTGTATTGCAGCTTCTTTTCAATGCTGCTGACCTTGTAGTCGTCGGACGATACTGCGGAAGTATCTCCGTTGCTGCAGTAGGAGCGACCGGAGCTTTGATAAATCTTATTGTAAGCCTGTTTATAGGCCTTTCAGTCGGAGCCGGTGTAACCGTTGCACACGGTCTTGGAGCAGGTAAAAATGAGGACGTACGCAGAACAGTACACACTGCTATCCCAACAGCAATTGTTATAAGTGTTGTCCTGACAGTGATCGGAGTCTGCGGCTCAAGGTTTTTCCTGCGACTTATGGGAACTCCTGATGAAGTTATCGGGCTTTCTGCGACTTACATGAGGATATATTTCTGCGGTATCACCGCAAGTATGCTCTACAATTTCGGCTCAGCCATTCTCAGAGCCGCAGGAGACACTAAAAGCCCGCTTTACTTCCTTACAGCAGCCGGTATAGTCAATGTTATACTCAATCTTATCTTTGTTATCGTATTCAGAATGAATGTTGCAGGAGTCGCGCTTGCGACTACCATATCACAGGTGATGTCAGCAGTACTGGTCATCCGGGCTCTCATGAAACGTAATGATCCCTGTCGATTTGAGCCTTCAAAAATGCACTTTTACCGCCGTCAGCTAATACGCATCTTACAGATAGGATTTCCTGCCGGTATACAGGGGTCACTGTTCTCTATATCAAATGTTATAATACAGTCCTCAGTCAACTCGTTCGGCTCAGTTGTAATGTCTGGAAATGCCGCTGCCGGAAATATTGAAGGTTTCGTCTATATGTCTATGAACGCTTACAGCCAGACCTCAATAAACTTCACCGGGCAAAACTATGGTGCCAGAAAGTTTGACCGCATACGCAGGACCATGTTCATCTGTCTCATATCAGTTTTCGTTACCGGAGCAGTACTTGGATGTTCTGCAAGACTGGCAGGTAATCCCCTGCTCTCAATATACATTCCCGGTGATGAGGATGCTATATCAGTCGGACTTATAAGAATGACCTATATATGCGTCCCCTATTTCCTCTGCGGACTCATGGACGTGACCACCGGTCTTATAAGAGGCATCGGTCATTCCGTTCTGCCTATGATAATCACTATAGCCGGTGTTTGCGGACTTAGGATAGTGTGGATATATACAGTATTCAGGATACCAAAGTACCATACGCTCCAATGTCTGTATTTCTCCTACACACTTTCCTGGTCACTCACTTTCCTTACTGAACTGATAGTATTCATATACCTTCTCAGGAAGATAAGAGCACAAAAATAAGGCTTTGCAAAATGCAAAGCCTATTTTGTTACAGTGTTGCGTAAAGGTTCGTTTCCCATGCCGGGATATAGAGCTGATGCCTTATGTATAATTTATAACGTGGATTCAGCGTCTTTATAAGCAGCGGGAGCTCAAATATATCCTCATTCCTGTGATAGAGAGAGACCATCATTTTAGGAGCATAATGAGAGATAGTTATTGCAGAGCCCCATATCGCTTCACGCTCAAAGCCTTCGACGTCCATCTTGATTATAGTCGCCTGCTTTTTTCCAAGGATGCTGTCCACTGAACGTGCAGCTACCATATTCTCTGAACCTGCTGTTATTGCAGACTGTCGTCCTGCCTTCGCAGCAAACGGGAGCTCGGTGTCAGTGCACCATGCAGCTGCATTGAATGCATACACACGGTTCATTCCATCAACGAACTTTGCGAGCTTTTTAAAGTTCTTGCGGTCCGGTTCAAGTGCATAAATGGCGTTGTAATTTCCTCTGGTGAACTCAAGGAGCTCACGGATAGTATCTCCGTTATATGCGCCAAGGTCAACGTAGACTTCATTGAATGTAGGCTTGATTATCTTCCGATATATCTCTTCCTTTGGAGTTGTGACCTCAGAGAGATACTCGATCCTTCCGCTTATCTTGAAGTTTATGATATTGGCATAGACCTTTCTGGAATAGTCGTCAGCCAGGCTGTCATACACCTGCTGTATCTTTTCGGAATTCTCAAGGCAGTACTCATAGGTAAAGAGCCCCCTGCCCACTACAGGAACGTCTGGAACGTAAAGTGTATGTCGTGATGCTATATCATGTATCTTGTCAACTATTTCCTGATAGCCTGCCGCAAAGGCCAGAACCACTACAAAGTCATCCACCATTTCCTCTATCTCAGAGAGCTTGTGGACCCTGTAGCCTTCAAAGGAATGGCCTCTTACAAAGTCGTCGCTTGCAAATATGCCTGCTATAACGATGCCCTTGTCTCTGAAAGCGGACATTATCTTCAGAGCACCGTCTCCCATTCCGTAAATGAAGATCGGACGCTGTTCAGCCTTCAATCTTTCCCAGCAGGATATCTTTTCTGTTATAAAGGGTAACATTGCCGATTATCACCCCACATCAATACTGACCGTCGTCATAATCGTGGTCATCATAGTCATCATATTGATCGTGGCCGCCATGGAGTCCCATCATGTCCCTTCCACGGATACCGTACTTATCACGCATTATATTGAGGTATTTATCTATAAGTTCGGATACCTTGCGGACATCCTTTATGCAGTGTACTTCCTTGGAAGGCGTATCAGCATCTCTGCTGTACAGGATAATGGTACCGCATTTGAAAAGGCGCTGGAAAAGAGGAAAACGAACTTTTTTATCAGTTATCTTGTAGAGGTCGATCTCGTCCTCATCAACGCTGAGGAAACCTGTTCTTGTCACGAATTTAGTTTCAGTGAGATAGTAGCGTGTAAAAGAAAGGGGCAAGCCGAACAGAGTACGTTTTTTATCAGTCCAGATGTACTTGAAAGCGTCTTTTTTCATGATTAGATCCTCCGATCATTATTAATCGCAAATCTGCTACTAACTATTTTACCACAAAATCAACCAATAGTCAACAGAAATCTGTCAGAAAATTGTGAAAGCCGTTAAAGAAGCAGGAAAGCAACTATAAATGGATATTTATATGAGAAAATTTCTGGAAAACTCTTTACAAACGGAGGATTTTGTGATATAATATTATCACCGTGTACTTGGACATGGGCCTGACCTCGTTTTTCACCCTCGTCTAAGTTATCGGAATATTTTTATTAAGAGGTGCTTTCAAATGTTACTGAAAGAAGAAAAGACCGCTGTTATCGAAGCTAACAGAACTCACGAAAACGACACAGGTTCACCTGAGGTTCAGATCGCTATCCTTACAAGAAGGATCAACGACCTGACAAACCACCTCAAGAGCCACAAGAATGACCACCACTCCAGAAGAGGTCTTCTCAAGATGGTCGGCCACAGACGTAACCTTCTCGCTTATCTCAAGAAGAAGGACATCAACAGATATCGTGCTATCGTAGAGAAGCTCGGTCTCCGTAAGTAATTTTATGATGATGAAGGCAGCGGGGTCAATGCACCCTTCTGCCTTTAAGTCTATTAGAGAATCAGAGATTAGAAGTCAGAGGCAAGGGTTCAGTCCTCTGTTCTCAGCCTTTGCCTCTAACTTCTAAAGGCTCTTCTCTGATAGATAAATAACTATCAATGGAGGTATTTTATGTTTGAGAATTACAGAACTTTTGAAACTACTTATGCAGGCAGGCCTCTCATAGTAGAGACTGGCAAGACCTGCGGACTTTCCAACGGTTCATGCTGGGTGCGCTACGGTGAGACTGTCGTTATGGCTAATGTTACTGCAAGCGCAAAGCCCAGGGAAGGTATCGACTTCTTCCCTCTCTCCGTTGACTACGAGGAGAGACTCTACTCAGTAGGCAAGATTCCCGGTTCCTTCACCAAGAGAGAGGGCAAGCCATCTGAGAAGGCTATACTCACTTCCAGATGTGTTGACAGACCTATCCGTCCCCTCTTCCCTAAGGACATGAGAAACGACGTTTCAGTCGTTATGACTGTTCTCTCTGTTGAACCTGACAACTCCCCTGAGATAGCTGGTATGATCGCAACTTCAATTGCTATCTCAATTTCCGATATTCCGTGGAACGGACCTATCGCTGGTATCAACGTTGGTCTTGTTGACGGCGAGATCGTTCTCAACCCCACTCTGGAGCAGAGAGCTAAGACTGACCTCGTGCTCACTGTTGCCGGTACTGCTGAAAAGATCGTTATGATCGAGGCAGGCGCTAACGAAGTACCTGAGGACACAATGCTTGACGCTATCCTCAAGGGCCACGAAGAGATCAAGAAGATGGTAGCATTCATCAATGACATCCGTGCTCAGATCGGCAAGCCCAAGTTCTCATTCGAGTCCATGGAAGTTGATCACGATATGTTCGATGCTATCGAGGAGTTCGCTGCTGAGAGAGTTAAGTTCGCTCTCGATACAAATGATAAGAATGTACGTGACGAGAGACTCGCTCCTATAGTAGATGATATCCACGCTAAGTTCGATGAGCAGTATCCTGAGCAGATTGCTATGATCGATGAGTGCATCTACAAGCTCCAGAAGAAGATCGTCCGCAACTGGCTCTATGAGGGCAAGCGTGTTGACGGCCGTGGTATCGACGAGATACGTCCTCTCGCTGCTGAAGTTGGTCTCCTCCCCCGTGTACACGGTTCAGGTCTCTTCACAAGAGGTCAGACTCAGGTGCTCACTATCGCTACTCTTGGCCCTGTAAGCGACGCTCAGAGAATCGACGGTCTCGACGAAGAAGAGTCCAAGAGATATATGCATCAGTACAACTTCCCAAGCTACTCTGTAGGCGAGACAAAGCCCAGCAGAGGTCCCGGACGCCGTGAGATCGGTCATGGTGCTCTTGCTGAGAGAGCTCTTGCTCCTGTCATCCCCTCTGTTGATGAGTTTCCCTATGCACTCAGACTCGTTTCTGAGGTACTCTCATCCAACGGCTCTACATCACAGGGTTCTATCTGTGGTTCTACTCTGGCACTTATGGATGCCGGTGTTCCGATAAAGGCTCCCGTTGCCGGTATCTCCTGCGGACTTATCACAAAGCCCGACAGCGACGAATTCATGACAATGGTAGACATCCAGGGCCTTGAGGACTTCTTCGGCGATATGGACTTCAAGGTTGGCGGTACAAAGAAGGGTATCACTGCTATCCAGGTGGATATAAAGGTCGACGGACTGACTCCCGCAATCATCAAGGAAGCATTTGAAAAGACAAGAAAGGCTCGTCTCTACATTCTCGATGAGGTAATGCTCAAGGCTATCCCTGAGCCAAGAGACAGTGTTAATAAGTACGCTCCTAAGATGCTCCAGACTAAGATCCCTGCTGATAAGATAAGAGAAGTTATCGGTTCCGGCGGAAAGGTCATCCAGAAGATCTCTGCTGACTGTGACGTTAAGATCGACATCAACGACGACGGAAACGTATTCATCAGCGGTATCGACGGTGATAACAGCAGGAAGGCTCTCCAGATCGTTGAGACTATCGCAAATGGTCCTGAGGTAGGAGCTATCTACCGTGGTAAGGTCGTAAGACTTATGGACTTCGGTGCTTTCGTTGAGATCGTTCCTGGTATGGACGGACTCGTTCACATCTCTAAGCTGGACAAGCAGAGAGTTGAAAAGGTCGAGGATGTTGTGTCTATCGGTGACGAGATCGTTGTAAAGGTAACTGAGATCGACCGTCAGGGCAGAATCAACCTCTCCCGCAAGGACGCTCTTGCTGATATAGAGGCTAAGAAGAATAAGTAAAAAATATCCCCCTGGAAACAGGGGGATTTTTTTATCTGTATGCAGCTCCGGAATCATTTTGCCAGATGCTTATATAGTAATTTTGCCCCTTAGTGCAGAACACTTAGGGGCATCTATATTATCTGTTCAGCAAAGTCTGAAATGTTTTGCTAAGATCTCACATACTTCTTCTCTTGTATCTTGCTCATTATCTTCCCGCACAACTTTGAAAAAATTACTATTTGCAAATTCATCATAATGCTGTTTGCTATTGATAAGCGCAAGTCCACGCCGATAATTTTCCATAACAGCATTTGGATCATCGCAGCTTTTGATCACATCCAAAATAAATAACTTGTCAGGGTCACTTCGATCAAAAAAACGCTCGACACTCATTGACTGCGGCGAAAGCATAACAGCAACATGATAATAATCAGATATTTCTTCAAGTACATCAATAGGAATATTAGTATCAACAATGACTTTACTATCCCTTGATATTGAAATTAGCTCCGCTATTTCAAACTCCGCAGCTTCCCGTCCTAATCCAAACATCCACCGTTCATATTCCTCCGGTGAACGAGTCACAAAATCTTTCCAATCGGTAAGGCTTTTAAGGTAGCAAATATCAGGCTGTACATCTGGTGACGCTACTATATCAGATACAGTAATGTGATAGTTTTCTCCGCAGAATTTCATATTAAATCGCTCGGAAAGCATTTTTACCATTGTTGACTTTCCGGCATATGCTGTCCCGGTTATAAAGTATACATTTTTTAGATAGTATCTGAGAATATTATTTTCTATTTTCATTGAAATCCACCTCTCTTCGTTATATCCATACAGAAAAGCCATAGTACTTCTGACCGTATACCAGAAGCACTATGGCTGAAAAACTGCTTTGCAATTTGCAAGCGATTATCTCTTTACGAAATACTCCTCATACCATACAAGGAATGTGTATATCGTCCATACTTTGCGCCAGTTGTCAGAGTTCCCACCAACATATTCGTCATAAATAGCGTTTATCTCATTGAGATCAAAGAACTCGGCAGCCATATCACTATGGAATTTCTCTCTGACGTCAGCATTGTATTTTTCGTCTGCGAGCCATATCCTGATAGGAACTATGAATCCCAGCTTTTTACGGAATGCTATTTCCTCCGGAAGTACCTTTGCTGCGGCGGTTCTGAATGCAACTTTATTCTGCTCTTCGTTGACCTTGTACTCAGAGGGCATTCTGGATGCAATGTCAAAGATCCTTCTGTCAGTGAGAGGCATACGTATCTCCAGACCTGCTGCTGTACTCATCTTGTCAACGTTGAGATAAATATCGCCTTCAAGCCATATCTGTATATCTACGTCAGACATCTTGGTCAGAGGGTCAAGGCCCTCAGTCTCATCATAGATGTACTTCACAAGGTTTATAGGCAGGACCTCAGGGTCATAATGCTTGAGGATACGCTGTTTCTCTTCTTCCTTCATGATATTAGTATTACCAACGTAGAAGGTCTTGAGTGCGTCACCGTAGCGCTCAGCATTGCGGTACATATTATATCCGCCAAAGAATTCGTCTGCACCCTCACCTGAGTAACAGAGCTTTGTGTGCTTTGCTGTTGCAAGGCATCCGAGAGTAAATACGATAGCAGACGCATCACCCAGAGGCTGCTCCATATTATACATAACATAGGGAACTATATCAAAATATTCCTTAGGCTGTATCTTCGCAACTAAATGCTCCACGTTAAGGAGTTCGGCTGTTTTAGCAGCTACTCTTGACTCATCAAAGCGTTCCTCGTCATATCCGCAGGAATCAGCAGTTTTAGCATTGCTCATTGCAAGTACATAGGATGAATCGACTCCGCCGGAAAGGAATGATTCTGCTACTTCGCCGTCCTCTTTGACTTCGGTCATGATGTGAGTAAGGGTGCTGTGTATCTCATCAGCATAGTCTTCCAGTGACTTTGAGCTGTCAGGACGGAACTCCGGCTTCCAGTAGCGATGAAGCTCCACAGTGCCATTTCTGAATGACAGCCAGTGTCCGGGCATGAGCTTCTTCAAGCCCTTGAAAAATGTGTCCTCGCCTGCAACGTATGTCAGGGTGAGATATATCTGGAGCATATCTCTATTGAGCTCCTTGACAAAGCCTTCCTGAGCCATTATATCACGTATCATAGTACCGCAGAGAAGTCTGCCGTCAGAAGTGAGGTAATAATAGAACGGTTTTGTGCCAAATTGGTCACGGAGACAGAAGAGCTCATGGTCCTTCTCGTTCCAGAGTGAAAATGCAAACATACCATAAAGGTGGTCAGCAATATCATGTCCCCACTTGTCGAAGCCTTTTTCTATGATAGCCTTCTCTCTCTCTTCACGGGGAAGGTCTGCTGCAATTTCAAGTTCTGCACAGAGTGCCTTCCAGTTGCGGATATGGCCTCTGTATTCACGTAATTCTGCCATTGGTTTTCTCCTCTCTATATCTATCAGCCCTCTTCGTAATTGAGAGGACGGTTCATAAGGTTGGTCAGCGCTGCTCTGACATCTCCTCCATTGAAAAGAACCTCATTGAGCTGCTCTGTTATAGGCATTTCTATACCCAGTCTTTTTGAAAGGTCATAGGCGGCCTTGCAGCAGAAGTATCCCTCAACTGTGCCTACCCTTTCAACAGCTTCCTCCGGTGAGACTCCCTGTCCGATAAGGATGCCGGCACGGCGGTTGCGGCTGTGCATACTTGTGCAGGTCACTATCAGGTCACCAATACCGGTAAGTCCACTGAAGGTGGAAACATTAGCTCCGGCAGCCTTTCCGAGACGTGCTATCTCATGGATGCCTCTTGTCATAAGGGCGGCCTTTGTATTATCGCCGTAGCCAAGCCCGTCACATATTCCTACACAGAGCGCAATTATGTTTTTCAGAGCTCCGCCAAGTTCACAACCCTTTACATCGTTGTTGAGGTATATCCTCATAAAGCTGTTTGCAAGCTGATTCTGAACGTACTCAGATGCCTCATGATTTTCTGACGCTGCTACAATGGTAGTAGGGATACATCTTGCGACTTCCTCAGCGTGAGACGGACCGGAAAGCACTACGAGCTTATCAGTCTTTATCTCCTCACAAATCACCTCGCTGAGCGTTTTCAGACTGCCCTCTTCAAGGCCTTTTCCTGTATTGACAACTACCATATGGTCGTCAACATAGGGAGCAGCTTCTTTAGCAACGTCCCTTACAAAGGATGAGGGAATTCCGAAAATAAGCATATCGCATCCCTTGATGCACGAAATATCGCTTGTCATAGCAATGCTCTCAGATACCGGTACTCCCGGCAGCTTATGGATATGCTCTCCGTGACTGCGTATTTCGTCTATCTCCGACTGGAATTTTGACCAAACGGTCACGTTGTGTTTTCCGCAGTGTTCAGCCATTATTGCGAGACTAAGTCCGAATCCGCCTGAACCAAGTATAACAATATTTGCCATTTCCGATCACTCCTTCCGGCTGAGTCAGCCTTCCTTTGAAATGTCTATTTTTTTGAATGAGAACTTATTTTCTGTTCCATTTTTGAGTCTCTCGATATTCGAGCGGTGCATCCAGATAACAATACCCGCCATTGGTATCGAAAGTATCAGATACAGGAAACTTCGCTTGAAGCCATTTCCGTTGACTATCCATGACATCAGCAGAGTTGCCAGAGGACAGTACGCTGAGCTGATTATGGACGCAAGTGAAACATACTTTGAGAGTGCCAGTATAACTATGAATATAGCAAGCAGTGCTATAAATACCTTGAAGTCAACAACAAGGAAGGTAGACACACCTACCAGAACGCCCTTGCCTCCCTTGAATCCATAATATGCAGGGAAAATGTGTCCTATGATAGCGAACAGGCCTGCAATATAGCCTATGTAATGTGTGTCGTTTCCGGGAGACATACCTGCGCTGAGCAGGTGACAGAATCCTCTTGAAAGGCCGACAGCAATTATACCTTTAAGAAGGTCACCTGCAAGAGTTATGAGCGCACACTCAGGTCCGGCACATCTGTAGGTATTGGTAAGTCCTGCATTGTGACTGCCCATTGTACGTATATCTTTGCCTTTCAGCATTTTGACAGAGATTATGGAGAAATTCAGACTGCCCAGAAAATATCCTGCTGCGGCAGCAAATATAAGAGCCAGTAGTACCTTCATTATTTATCATTTCCTCCCCGCTCACGTACTATAAACCTTACCGGTGTACCCTCAAGGCCAAATGTGGAGCGTATCTGATTTTCAATATATCTTCTGTAAGAGAAGTGGAAGAGGTCTGCCCTGTTTACGAATGTCACGAATGTAGGCGGCTTTGTGGAAGGCTGAGTCATATAGTATATCTTGAGCCTTCTGCCCTTGTCTGACGGGGGCTGTACTCTTGTGGTAGCATAAGCAAGCACATCGTTGAGCATTCCTGTAGATATTCTCATGCTGTTCTGCTCAAAGGTGTATTTTATAAGCTCATAGAGTTTATTTATACGCTGTCCGGTCTTTGCAGAGATGAACACAAAAGGTACATAGGACATAAAGCTGAAATCGTTTTCGAGCTTTGTGCGGAACTCCTGCATGGTCTTATCGTCCTTTTCAATGAGGTCCCATTTATTAACAGCAACTACACAGGCCTTGCCCTGTTCATGAGCGTATCCTGCTACCTTTGAATCCTGTTCTGTAAAGCCCTCAGAGGCGTCCAGCATAATAACGCATACATCCGCCCTGTCAACGGCCATGTAGGCTCTCAGGACGCTGTAGTGTTCTATTTTTTCAGTCACCTTCGACTTCTTTCTTATGCCTGCTGTGTCAATGAAAACAAACTTACCGTAATCGTTTTCAATAACGGTATCAGTTGAGTCACGTGTAGTACCAGCGATGTCAGAGACTATCACTCTCTCCTCTCCGGCGATCTTGTTTATGAGCGAAGATTTGCCGGCATTAGGCTTTCCTATAACAGCGACCTTGATGTAGTCATCCTCGTACTCCTCTTCCTTTTCATCCGGGAGGTACTCATATATCTTATCCAGCATATCTCCGGTGCCATGACCATGTACAGATGATATAGGGTACGGGTCACCGAGGCCAAGATTGTAGAATTCATATATCTCCATAGGAGGCTCACCCAGTGCATCGCACTTGTTTACTGCAAGCACAACAGGCTTTCCACTTTTCAGGAGCATCTGAGCTACGGTGTAGTCATCCGCCGTTACTCCGCAGCGTATGTCAGTAACAAAGACTATAACATCCGCCTTTTCAATAGCAAGCTCAGACTGACGTCTCATCTGTGCCAGGATAACATCGTCACTGTCAGGCTCTATACCGCCTGTATCCACGACCATGAATTCCTTGCCCCGCCATTCGCACTTGGAGTAGATACGGTCACGAGTGACTCCGGGAGTGTCCTCAACAATAGAAAGACGCTGGCCTATGAGCTTGTTGAACAGCGTGGACTTACCTACATTAGGCCGTCCCACAACAGCAACTATCGGTATTGACATTATCTCCACTCTCCTTTCGTATTTTTATCAATATGTTATCCCCATCATAGCATCCAGTAGTTCAAAGCCGTCGCTGTTTGAGGTACGTATTTTCACATTTAATTCACTCTCTACATCGCCTATGGTCATATCATCAAGGAAAACGTCGGAATCCCTTCTGACCATTGCAGATGAGAGGAGCAGTTCATCACCCAGGTCCTTGCCTTTGAGCTGTGCGATAAGATCCTGAGCAGTAATAAGTCCTGTGACAGTTATAGTCTCACCGAAAAAATCATTTCTGATGCGGTACACATCGCATTTCAGAGCTGGAAATTTTTCCTCCGCAGACCTTGCCAGGGAGGTTATTACATCAAACGGAGAATACCCGGTGGCAATAGAGACATGGCGTTCACCGCCCTCCCATTCAGCCATATCCAGCGCACTGCTGAACTCGTCCATAAGCGAGCGCAGCATACCTACTCCGTTCTCATACTGAGGATAATCCTCATATACCTCTGCCGGAGGTATATCTCTTCCGGCGATCAGATAGAACTCATCAGAGGGAAATACCGTTCTTGTACCAAATTTTTCAAGAAATTCCTTCTGATAGCTCTCGATTATATCAATAGTCTCCCCCGCCCCTTCGGGAGTAAAACCTGTAAGCGGATACAAGCCCTGACGGAATTTTGTGACTCCCACCGGAACAACTGCCATACTGGAAATATTTGGCATAAGGGTCCCAAGGTCAGAGAGAGTCCTTCTGAGTTCATCGCCGTCATTGAGGCCGGGACAGCACACGACCTGACAATTCAGCTTTATACCACTCTGAGCGAGCTGCCAGATGTATTTCAGCTTTTCACCGGCAAACCGGTTATGCATCATCTTTACTCTCAGCTCAGGGTTAGTCGTGTGAACAGAGACATTTATATTCAGTTTCATTTTGATAATACGGTCAATATCGGACTGATCCAGATTAGTCAGCGTAACGTAATTTCCCTGAAGGAACGACAGTCTTGCGTCATCGTCCTTGAAATACAGGGTCTCACGCATACCCGGCGGCATCTGATCTATAAAGCAGAACACGCATTTATTGCTGCACGACTGCTTGCTGTCCATAAGGAAGGTCTCAAATTCAAGTCCGAGGTCGTCATACTCGTCCTTTTTTACAGTGACCGTAAGTTCCTCCCCGTGCCTGACGAGCACAAGGGAGACGTCGGTTTCAGCGGCATAATACATATAATCAAGAACATCCTTGACTCCGTGGCCGTTTATACTGACGAGGATATCCTCCTGCATTACACCGGCTCTGGATGCCGGGGAACCGGGGATCACACTGTTGATCTTTACCATAATAACACTCCAGGGCTGTCTGTGCAGTTAAAAAGGAGAGAAGGAATACTCCTCCTCTCCTTCTCATACTTCGTGTTCAGCTGATTATTCAGCGTCGATCTTAAGGACCTCAACGCCCTTATAGAAACCGCAGTTCTTGCAGACCTTGTGCGGAGCCTTGTATGCGCCGCAGTTGTCGCACTTGGACATAGCGGGTGCTTCGAGCTTCCATACAGCAGAACGTCTCTTATCACGTCTTGCCTTGGAAGTTTTTCTCTTCGGTACAGCCATTCTGGCACCTCCTTACAGAGCTTCACAGCTCAGATTGATTTAGATGATCGCACTGGCTGACATTAAGGTCACAGCCGCAGACCATACAAAGTCCCTTGCAATCATCCTTGCAGAGATTCTTTGTAGGCAACTGGAGCAGCAGATCTGTCAATGCGATTTCATTCAGTTCAATGCTCTCGCCTTCAGCAACGATATAATCATCATTATCGCCGCTGATGGAAGGAACAACAATATGGTCGAAGTCGAAGTGATAATCTCTGTCGAGTTCCTTCAGACATCTGTCACAGATGATACTGAGAACAAAATCAACAGAATACTCCAGGTAAACAACACCAGCTCTGTTATAGATGCGGCCGTTCACCTTAACAGGAGACGCAAAGCTGCAGCCTCTGATGTCAGAGAGCTCGTCCGCTCCGATCTCACAGTTGATATCCTTTGATTCTCCGACGATACTGAAAAGCTGTTTTAAATTAATCTTCATACTACAAATCCTTCAGAGCACCATAAAATATATTATACACTAATTGACAAGATATGTCAAGAGCAAGGCAGAAAAAACCTTGAATTTTTTCAGTAAATTACTTGATGAACTGCTTTACGATCTCAGGGAGCTCAGACTCATCAGCAGAAACTGTGAATACAACAGTGATGTCATTCTTTGTTGTAAGTGTATCGAGCTTCTCAAGCAGCTTGCCGAAAGCCTCGTAATCACGTCCGCCGATCTTGAAGATACCGTCAACATAGATAGACTGGATATCGTAGTTGCCGGCGATCATGCCTGCTACGTAGCCGTAGAATGCGTCAAATCCCTCTATAGCGAACTCATCAACGTCGCACCATCTAACCTTGAAGCTGATAGAACGTCTGACATTAGCGCCTTTTTCGATGCATACGAGATCGCCGTTTGTAGACTTTACTGCCTCGTTGATCTGATCGATGAGTATCTTGGTCTTGCCTGTGCCTTTTTTACCGGTAATAAGTTTAATCATGATTTACTCCTTCCATGCCGTGAGGCATTTGTGACGTATTTTGTTTTGAATTTATTATGTAAGCCGGGATCAGCCGAGCTTAGCTTCAAGAGCAGCCTTTGCGCCTTCATAGCCAGGCTTACCAAGGAGAGCGAACATATTTGACTTGTAGCTCTCAACACCAGGCTGGTTGAAGGGGTTAACTCCGAGAACATAGCCGGAAACGGCGCAGGCCTTCTCAAAGAAATAGATCATATATCCTACGTTTTCCTCAGTAGTATCGTCAAGTTCAAGGATAATATTGGGAACTCCGCCCTCAGTATGAGCGAGAACAGTACCCTCGAATGCCTTTCTGTTTACAACAGACATATTCTGATTTGTAAGGAAGTTGAGGCCATCAAGGTTTTCAGCATCGGGCTCAAGGAAGAGATCCTTCTTAGGAGTCTTGATGTCAACAACAGTCTCGAACAGAAGTCTTGCGCCGTCCTGGATATACTGGCCCATAGAGTGAAGATCTGTGGAGAATACGGCTGCTGAGGGGAAGATACCCTTGTTGTCCTTACCTTCACTCTCACCGAAGAGCTGCTTGTACCATTCAGACATCATTACGAAGCTGGGGTCATAGGAAACGAGCATCTCAACAGACTTTCCCTTTCTGTAAAGGATGTTTCTGAGAGCTGCGTACTTGTAGCAGTCATTGTTGTCGAAATCAGCACAGAAGTCAGCCTGAGCCTTAGCAGCGCCCTTCATAAGGGCATCGATATCACAGCCTGCAACAGCGATAGGAAGAAGTCCTACTGCTGTGAGAACTGAGAAACGTCCTCCAACGTCATCCGGGATAACGAATGTCTCATAGCCCTCAGCGTCAGACAGGTTCTTGAGAGTTCCTCTTGCTTTGTCGGTAGTTGCAAAAATTCTTTCCTTAGCGCCTTCCTTGCCGTACTTATCCTCTACCATTTTCTTGAAAATGCGGAAAGCAAGTGCAGGCTCAGTTGTTGTACCGGACTTTGAAATAACGTTTACCGAGAAGTCCTTGCCTTCACAGAGAGCGATTATCTCGTTGAGGTAAGTTGGATTGATGCTGTTGCCGACATAGTATATATCAGGAGTATCCTTCTTCATATTGTTGTAAAGAGGCGATTTGAGCAGCTCGATAGCAGCTCTTGCACCAAGATAGGAACCGCCGATACCGATAACGATGAGGATATCGGAATTAGACTTGATCTTCTCAGCAGCAGCTTTGATCCTTGCAAATTCCTCCTTATCGTAATTGGTGGGAAGCTCTACCCATCCGAGGAAGTCATTGCCGAGACCGGTCTTGCTGTGAAGAGACTCTGCAGCAGCCTCGACCTGAGCTTTGATTCCAGCCATTTCATCAGCATTGATGAAGTCCTTCAGGTATTTGGTGTTAAGTTTTAAAGACATTTGTATTTACCTCCATTATGTACAGTTCGCCCGTACAAAAATAATTTACCATCTTTATGATACTATATTTTCAGGATTTTTTCAAGTACATTTGTAATATTCTTTCCACTTTTGTGCAAACACAACAATCTCCAACAGCCTATTCTGACAGTTTATACAATATTTCCTTCAAAATAAAGCCATAGGACAATTTATTCACATCATTTTTTACTATAATATCAGTCTCAAAAACCAATTCCTTACCATTATAGAATGCAGCTTTGCCGACCCGCTGCCCTTTAGTCAGAGGAGCATCTAAGAAAGCCGGAAGCACACTGACTGTCCGCAGAGAAGAGCTGCCTCTCGGCACTACAACATCTGAACGTTCAGCAAAGCTCAGCTCCACAGCAGAAGTCTCACCGTTTCGTACCGTAACCGGACGAAGAAGGTCCTCTGGAAAAACAGCGGCAGTCACCTTATAATCGCTGAATCCTTGATTGATGAGACGTTTAGCAGTACCAAAGGAAACATCTTCACTATCAGCTCCAAGAACAACAGCGGCAAACTTCAGTCCAACATCATTAGTCCCGCATTCAGCTATACAATATCCGGCAGCATCCGAATGACAAGCCTTGAATCCGCAGTGTCTGTGATAAGTCCTTGACAGAGTATTCTCACTGACAAGCTCAGTCCTTCCCTCTTTAACGAAGTCTCTCCAGGTGCAGAAATACGGCCTGAGAAACTCATACTCAGAGAGCTCCGAACAAACCATAGAAATGTCAGCACAGGTAGTATATTCCCTTTCGTCATAGTATCCATACGGCGAAATATAAACCGTATCCCTAAGTCCGAGATCAAAGGCTCTGGCATTCATATCCATAGTAAAATCTTCAACTGTCCCAGATGAATTTTCAGCAAGCACAGTCAGAGCATCATTTGCATTTCCGATAATAACACTTTTCAAAAGCTCCTCAACTGTGAGCTGATCTCCCGGTTCAAGCCAAATCACGGAACCAGATGTCCCTCTTACACTTTCCGAGGCCGTAAGAACATCGCTCAGCTCATATTGGCCGGCATTTATATCCTCAGCGATAAGAAGTAAAGCCATCAGCTTATTCATATAGCAGCCGTTGAGACGCTGGGCAGAATTATATTCCGATAGGACCGTTCCAGTCTCACATTCAACGAGAATATAGGCGCTTGGCAGTACAGGTTCTTCTTTCTTTTTTCCGGCAGAGATAAGTGCAGCAGCAAACAATACAAGTGCAGCGGCAAGAATATAGCGTTTCAAAAGCATCACCTCATTTCAATATATGAGGACAGCTTTCCGGATATTACGGAAAAAAGGCAGCCCGAAGGCTGCCTGACATAAACTTAACACTCGTTCAGTTCTTTTCCGTTGTAATGATGTATGTTCCGATATTATCTCCGGATATTGTATACTTTCCGGAGACAGGAACTCGCGCTGACGCAGCACCGTCCTTAGCTTCCGAAGTGTATATTTCATAAGTTACACCGTTGCAGGTGCAGGAAAAAGCATTGTCAAAGCTGTAGCCTTTGAGAAAGTCAATGTACTCCTCAAGGCAGAAGTTCTTTTCGCCCATAACTGACGCATGAACTTCACCGACGTAGCGAAGATGCCAGGGGCAGAACTCGTGACCGGTCTTTGCTGTTTTTCCCTCTGGGTATCTGACGATAAACCCATATTTTGTACAATTATCTATGACCCAACTCTCAGCATCGCGGCCGTCATAGGCAAAAATGCCTCCGCAAGCACTGACAGCAAGGTCCACTGTATTTCCCGTAGCTGATTCGGGGAAATACTCCGGGCAGTAAGAGCCCTCTCCAGTAAAAGTATCGTTTGTTCCATACACAATGAAGTCTGTAAGCTCAGTGGCCTCGTAATAATCGGCCATCATCCGATTAAAAGCATCGGCCGCCTCTTCGTTCAGTTTTACAGACTCGCTGACGAGAGTATAGTACTCGTTTTTATATTTAAGCAGGTTTACCATAGTCCCATTTGTAGACTTACCTGCAGGATGTTCGTCGTCTATAATAGCAAGCATCCCTGAAGAAAGCTGTGAATCGGGAATTGTGAGCTCTGAAAACCCAAGATTCTGTACTCCTTCAAAAATAGTTGTTGCCTGTGGATCGTTACTGAGATTAACAGTTTCGTCAGTACTTTTCTCAGTGCGTTTCTCAGGTTTGTCGCTTGAAAAATCACCGTTTACAATGATGCTGCTTGTATTCTTCTGGCGCATATCCCTTCTTACGCTGTCTGCTCCGTAAATGCATCCGCAAAATACGACAGTAGCCGCCAGGAACCGCTTCCATCTGAAACGTCCTTTCGCCATTTTTATTCCTCCGATTGTTTTGTTCTTCACATTAAACGGTAATCCGTTTTATCTCTTTTTTCTTTTAGTGTTCTGTCAGTTTGTCGGAGGTTCATATGGCTTTCCTCCGGCGCCATATACACTGTATATACTGAGTGTATCGTAGATGTTGTTCCAGTTTGTTGTTGCCCCGCATAATACGAGAATGTATGTCTTTCCTTTGATCTCCGCAAAGCTCTCTATACAATTTCCGGCTTCGTCGGTATATCCTGTTTTGCCGCCTTCGATGACTACATCCGGCATTTCATCACCGTACATCCTGCTGAACAGGGTGCTTGTGAACCTCAGACCTTCGGGATTCTGCTTTGTTGCTGGCACTGTGTACTCATATGTAGAAAGCACTTTCCTGCAAAGTTCATTTCTGAAAGCATATTCCAGAATAACCGCCATGTCCTCCGCAGTACTGTAGTTCTCCTTGTCATGGAGCCCTATAGGATTCGCAAAATGAGTATTTTTCAGTCCCATATCAACGGCTTTTTCATTCATAAGCTGAACGAAACTCTCTTCAGAGCCTGAAACATAGTCTGCCACAGCCAATGCCGCATCTGCACCTGACATAAGGATCATGCCATAGAGAGCATCCTCCAGTGTGGGAGTCTCATCCGGTTCAAACCCTGCTCTTGATGCATCAAGTTCGATCATAGGAGCTACCATATCGTACGTTATTGTAACTCTTTCTGAAAGGTCTGGTATATTCTCTGCAGCTACTATGAGTGACATCACTTTTGTCAGTGATGCCGGATACATTTTCTCTCTGCTTTTTCTCTCTGCAATTATCTCATTATCTTCCATGCAGAAGAGCAAAGCATACTTTGCATCATAGTCCTTGCTTAGTTCTTTTGTTTTGTTGGTCTTTCTTGGATAAACAACAATAGACGCTGCTGTATCCTCTGGGGTATCTTGAGATATTTCTGTCATAGTTTCTATGCTATCCGCATCCGAAGCTGCCGCTGCACTTGTCCGTGCCTCCGACCGTTCATCCGCATTATCATCCATAACCGCATGGCATGACGTAACAGTTGAAACTACAACGATAAATATCAGAACCAAAAGGAAAACAACTGCGCCGATCTGTAAATATCGTCTTTCAGTCTTGTCTATTCCCTTCCTGTTCATTCTACACCTCAATTTTTTATATCTCTGCATATAATTATAATATAAAAATCATAAAATGTCAACAGAATCCAAAAAATCTACATATTGCACAAAGTTGCACACTGATTTTCTGCCTTTATTACAAATCCTTTATTCTTCTTATTTTTTCCCAACCAAAAAAGCTGCCGGATAGTTCCGGCAGCTTCACTATTATTCACCTATTTCGCTGGCATAATCTGAAAGTTCATCTGCAAGCGTTTTTATATATTTTTTGTTGAGCACTTCACTGAATCCAGCTTTCTTCATTGCTGAGCGGAACTTATAATCGCTGTCATTGCACGATATACGCACTACCCTTTCGTACTTCTCAAGGGCCGCATCCGGGTCATAGAGACAATCCTCCCATATATCAAATGCAGCAAGAGCAGAAACCCCGTAGCTTATGTAGTATCCCGGACTCTCAAAAATGTGATTTATTTCATAGAATCCTACTCCCGGCAGGTAGTCGCCCATTATCTCATCCCAGCAATTGATAACATCCTCAGGCGTATAGGTGTCCTTGTTCTTCAGCACCTTATACTCAAACTCTCCGACAAAGAATCCTGTTATGACTGCATAGAGCATATCATAGGTCTTTACTACCTTCATTGCCTCCGCCTGGTCTCCGTATATATCGTCGTAGAACTGCATGAACAGAAACTCAAAGCCCTGGGACTGTGTCTCAGCTATATCAAGATTACTGGTGCTGAGGTATGTGGGGATGTCATCATAAAATGTTGCGTAGTAATGCCCGAACTCGTGAACAGGAGTGAGCAGTGCATTGTAGTCCTCATCGTCATAGATGTAGATGTGAGCACTGTCACTCACAGGCAGATTGTCTGTAAAAGAACCATCATAACAGTCATCGCCGGAAGCTATAGTATAGAGCTTGTTTTTCACGAGAACGTCTGCTGCATCGCCTATCTCCTTTGACAGCTTAGGTGCATATTCCTTTATCACCTCGAATGGATCGTCAAATTCCTTTGGTTTGTATATGACATCAGTAGCGCCGTCGCATTTAAAGAAAGCGTTCAGAAGATCGTCAGATACAGGCAGTATCTCTTCACGGATAGTCTTGCTCAGTTCGAGTATTTCTTCTCCGGTATAATCACGGAAATACTCATCATAAAAGGTCTCCGCATCATACTGTGAAAGCAGATCAAGGTATATCTCTGCACATCTTTCAGCCTTTTCATCTTCGTCCATATCTTCATCGTAGGCAATATCGTGATACTCGTCAAGCTGTTCATCCATTAGTGTATACTCAACTCTGGTATAGCCCTCCAGCTTTTTCAGGGTCAGTGAGGGATCGTCAAAGGCCTCTACGTCAACATTGTCAAGTATCAGATCATCAAACATATACGAGTATTCCTCGCTCTGCTTTCCCTTTATGAAGGCATATGTTATAAGGCTGTTGGTGATATATACATTCTCGAAAGAATCATCATATTCAGCCTCAAGTTTTTCATTGTTCCAGTCAAGATAATAAGGTATCATCAGCTTAGATGAAGTCTCATAGACTATATCCATGTCATCCAGAAGAAGATCAATATCCTTCTGGATGTTCTCCTCATTTTCGGAGACTTTCAGATCATCCATAAGCTGCCTTGCGTGTTCACGGACCTGCTCCAGATCAGCAGAGTCCTTTTCTATCACAAAGTCCGGACGTTCACCACTGTTTTCGTCCTCTTCTTTCACCTCATCATCGGCAGAAGAAGTTGTGGTTTCCGGTTCCTCTGTAGTCTCCTCCTCTTCATCTTCCTCTGTTGTGTCAGCAGTCTCATTTTCCTCAGAGCTCTCAGAGGAACTGCTCGTATCAGATGAATCCATCTTGCTGAGACTGCATGAGCAGAACGGCACAGCCATGGAACAGGCTGTCAGAAATGCGATAATGCGATATTTGGTCATTTATACTCCTTTCGTGGCGAGCAGCTTAGCTGCTGCGGACGGGATCTCATAAATATGTTCAGCTATAATATCAGCATTTGAAAGTTCTTCTCTTGTACCGTAACCATAGGCACAGCCAATAGATGGAAGTCCATTCTGTACGGCAGTATCAATATCGTGGAATCTGTCTCCGACTACCACGAACGGGCCGCTGTGGCTCGGTGAGATCCTGCGGAATATCTCATATTTCGGTATAAAATCGAAAGCCTCACAGCAGTAGAAATAGCTGAAGAACCGGTCGAGTTTAAAGACTCTTCTGTGACGCTCCATATAGTGAAAACGGCAGTTGCTGAGGAATATAAGTGTATGTCCCTGAGAGCGGAGGTCTGAGAGCATCTCTTCTGCGCCGTCAAAAAGTGCCCCTTCTCCCCTCTCAATTCTTTCAGCCATATTCTGTCCAAGGCGGACTCTTGCTTCCTCACGGATGTCTGTGTCAAGCTCCGGATGGAACTGCCTCCACATATCAGTGGAATTGAACCCCAGCCAGCAGCTTATCTCATCATCGGAATACTCCTTTGGAGCTATATATCCACCGTCAGAAAGCCATTTCATTGTATCACGAAAGGCAGGGGCATAAGTCTTCATGGAATTGTGTATGGTACCGTCGTAGTCAAAAATTATGTCAGCCATCAGTCCTCTATCTCTCGGATAAGGTTTATCATCTCGATAGCGCCTTCAGCACACTCACTGCCCTTATTGCCAGCCTTGGAACCGGCTCTTTCAATGGCCTGCTCGATATTCTCTGTAGTTATAACGCCGAACATCACTGGTATATCGCTCTGGAGAGATACCTGTGCAATTCCCTTTGCTGCCTCATTGCATACAAGGTCATAGTGTGATGTGCTTCCTCTGATGATAGCTCCCAGGCAGATAACTGCATCATATTTGCCGGACTTCGCCATTTTGGAGGCGATAAGCGGTATCTCAAATGCTCCGGGGACCCATGCGATGTCTATTGAATCCTCATGTACATCATGACGCTTTAACGTGTCGATAGCTCCGCCAAGGAGCTTGGATGTGATGAACTCGTTGAAACGTGCAACAACGATGCCGATGCGTGTGTTTTTTGCAATAAGATTTCCTTCGTAAGTTTTCATGATTTTTCTCCTTTAATCTTTGATAAGCGGATTTTCATAGCCGTGTTTCTGATACCAGTCAGCCAGCATCTTCACGGTCCTTATGCTTTTCGTTCCTATCTGGAACTTTGCAGGTCTTGTGCTTCCGGGGGTGTATATCTCAAGAGCTGAGCCCTTGAATTCATAGCTGACCTCTGATGACGGAGCGTACTTCCTGCCGAATGACAGCGATCTGCATACGCCCTTAGGAGTAAGGATAACTCCGCATACTGAGGGTATAGATATAAGTACTGCAAGGGCAATGAGTCCGAGAGCCGTGTCATGTCCTTTTCCGATAATAAATACCGCAAAGGACAATATTGTTACTATCCCGGCACATATCAGCATCTCTGCCGAATAGACCAGAGCCTTTTCTTTTTCACGTATGAAAGCAGTCAGCCATGACACAGTCATGAGAGCCGAAACTGCAAGCAGCACTACAGCTACAACAAAAATAATCGTTTCGAGAACAGTCATGGCTCACCTCAATAATCAAGTATGTGGCCCATTTTGTCACGCTTGGTCTTTAAGTAGAAGAGGTCGTAGGCTGTCGCATCTACCTGTATCGGAACACGCTCTTTTATTTCAAGTCCGAAACCGCTGAGTCCATATACCTTATCAGGGTTGTTGGTAAGAAGGCGCAGAGTCTTGCAGCCAAGCTCCCGAAGTATCTGTGCTCCGATGTAATATTCTCTCATATCACCGGGGAATCCCAGTGCGAGGTTTGCTTCAAGAGTATCCATTCCCTGGTCCTGCAGTTCATAGGCTCTGAGCTTATTTATAAGGCCTATCCCTCGGCCCTCCTGTCGCATATACAGAAGAATGCCTCGTCCTTCTTTTTCTATCTGGTTCATCGCAGCCGCAAACTGCTGGCCGCAGTCACATTTGAGAGACCCGAAAGCATCTCCTGTAAGGCACTCGGAATGTACACGGCAGAGTATATTCTCACCGTCTCCTATATCACCCTTTACAAGTGCAACATGATGTTCACCGTTGAGCTTGTTCACAAATCCGATAGCTCTGAAATTTCCGTACTTTGTGGGCAGTTTTGTGTCTGCGACCTTCTCAACCAGTACGTCGTTGCACTTGCGGTAATCCTTCAAGGCCTGAATGGTAATGAACTTCATTCCCCATTCCTTTGCTTTCTCCTGAAGCTCCGCTGAACGCATCATGGTACCGTCATCACGCATTATCTCACAGCAGAGTCCGCACTCCGGCAGGCCTGCAAGGCGCATCAGGTCAACAGTTGCTTCTGTGTGACCCTCTCTTTCAAGGACGCCGTTCTTCCTGGCAGTCAGCGGGAACATATGGCCCGGACGTCGGAAGTCTTCTGGCTTCGCATCAGGTGAAACGCACTTCCGGGCTGTATATCCCCTTTCCTCTGCTGATATTCCTGTAGTTGTATCCACATGGTCGATAGATACCGTGAACGCAGTGGAGTGGTTGTCGGTATTGTAATCCACCATTTGCGGAAGATGCAGCTTATGACAAAGCTCGATGCTCATAGGCATACATATAAGTCCTTTGGCATGAGCCGCCATAAAGTTGACATTCTCCGTAGTTGCAAACTGTGCGGCGCATATCATGTCGCCTTCGTTTTCTCTGTCCTCGTCATCTGTGACAAGGATTATCTCACCGCTGCGGAGCGCCTCTAAAGCCTCTTCAACAGTGTTGTACTGAAAATTTTCAGACATTGCTTACCTCCTGAGTTATTTATCCGGAATATTAGAATCCGTATTTTGCAAGAAAGTCCATTGTGATCCCCGACTGAGCCGGCTGCTCCTCTGCGGGGCTCATGAGCTTTTCTATGTACTTGCCTATAATGTCATTTTCAAGGTTCACTGCATCTCCGACCTTTTTTGTTCCAAGGATCGTCTCCGATGCAGTGTGCGGTATCACTGATACGCTGAATGTATCTTCTGTTACCTTAGCCACAGTAAGGCTGATGCCGTCGATAGCCACAGAGCCTTTTTCTACGATGTACCTCATTATCTCCTGCGGCGCAGATATTTTGTACCATATTGCTATACCGTCCTTCTGAATGCCGCATATCCTGCCGGTGCCGTCTATGTGCCCGGAAACTATATGCCCGCCAAATCTGCCGTTGGCTGCCATAGCCCTTTCAAGATTGACAGGACTTCCAGGATGCAGGTCACCGAGAGATGACCGGTTCAGTGTCTCGTTCATTACATCTGCCTGAAAACTGCTGCCGCTGAGATCAGTTACCGTAAGGCACACTCCGTTAACTGCAATGCTGTCACCAAGTTTAGTATCAGATAGCACCTTTGATGCCTTTATCCTTATATAAGAAGTGACTGTCCCCTTCTTTAACGACTCAACGGAACCTGTCTCTTCAACTATCCCTGTGAACATACCTCACCCTGCTTTCTATCATTATATCTTCTCCGAAATGCTTTATATCCGCAGTTACCAGCTTGTAGCACAAGTCCGGTGAATCAGCTCCTGCTCCGCCTACAGGAGACTTTGCTCCGGCTCCGCCGAAGATCTTTGGTGCGATATATGCACGAACACGGTCTGCGATGCCGTATTCAAGTGCAGACCAGTTCAGCTCAGCTCCGCCTTCAAGGAGGATGCTGTCTATCTTCATCGCTCCCAGCTTTTGCATAAGATCGTTGAGGTCCAACCGTCCGTTTTTCTCAGCGGCAGTTAATATCGTACATCCTCTGTCTCTGTACGGCCTGAATTTCTCTTCATCAGTGCAGACAGTCGCTATTATCGTAGGTACACGGTCAGCAGTCCGGACTATATTGCTTTCAAGAGGAGTCCGCAGATTCGAATCACAGATTATCCTTATAGGAGCTCTGCCGCCTTCAATACGGCAGGTCAGCATAGGGTCATCGGCAAGGACCGTACCGACTCCTGCCATGATAGCACTGTGTCTCAGCCTCTGATACTGAACATCCTGCCTCGACTCCTCACCGGTCACCCACTTCGACTCTCCGGTATGACAGGCTATCTTTCCGTCCATGGTCATAGCATACTTCATCGTCACAAAAGGCAGCCCTGTAGTTATGTAATGGAAAAATATATCATTTATACTGTCGCATTCTTCCCTGAGAACATCCTCGATAACTTCAATTCCATGCTCTCTGAGTATCTTTACACCCTTTCCTGCTACCAGTGGATTGGGATCAGCAGAGCCGATAAATACTCGTTTTATTCCGTGTTCTATGACCGCATCTGTACAGGGCGGCTGCTTTCCATGATGACAGCATGGTTCAAGAGTGACATACATATCTGCACCTGCACAGTTAATGCCCTTTGACTCACAGTCTGCAAATGCGTTCCTCTCAGCGTGAGGCTCGCCGTACTTTTGATGCCAGCCTTTTCCTATCACTACACCGTCCCGGACTATGACTGCTCCGACCATAGGATTCGGAGAGACATGGCCAATTCCATTCAGCGCAAGTCCGACCGCCATTCTCATATATTCCTCGTGGGACATAACGTCCTCCTTCCTGTGAAAACAAAAAGCCCCGAAAATACTTCGGGGCGGCAGATCATTATTCAGCGCCGGAGCGCAGATTCATCTTCTTTCATCCGGACTTTTACCGTCGGCTCCGGGATCACACCGGATCAGCCGCATTGCGGCTCGCAGGCTTTACTGCCGGTCAGGAATCGCACCTAACCCTGAAGATATTTCATATAACGTTTACATTATAACACACTGACAGAGAAATGTCAATATCTATAAGATAAGTCTAACTCCATATTTTACAAAATAATAGGATATTATTATTCACATACAACATTTTATTGCACATTTATTTTTGCCATATTCAAAATAAATTCATATAAAAGATATTATTATTAATTGCTATCCTGATAATATTAATGTATAATAATATCAGAACGCTCCGTTCATTCGGCCTGGTTTAGGCGCCAGCCGGTATATCATTATATTAAGAAACGAGGAATAATTATGGAAGTCAGAAAGAAATTACTTTCGTCAGTCACTGCATTCGGATTGGGCATAACTGCTGTGACAGGAGCTCTCCCTATCAGACAGGTATCTGAACAGTTCACCGCTGATGCAGCAGATGCGTCATATCCTGTTCAGGAGTTCAGACTTGGTATGGCCGACACCGACAATAATGTCTCTGCATCCGGTTCATCCCTGGTACCCTCTGAGCTTACAGGTACTTCAAATGAAAAATGGTCACTCAACTACGTAAGCTCTGGCGTTTATGAGATCGTCAATTCTTCCAATGGCCAGATACTTACTGCAAGCGGAAGCAGTGTCACCCTCGCAAGTGACACAAATGCAGCTAACCAGCGCTGGAAGATAGAGGGAGTCCAGAAGGACTTCGACGGCTACTATCTTTACTACAAGATAACAAGCAATGCTGACTCTACAAAGTCCCTTACTTTTACAGAGGGCTCCGGATTTGGACTTGCCTCATACTCCGGCGGTGAGTACCAGAAATATAAGCTCAACCTCGACGGACTTGAGGGATTTGCTGCAAATTCAATGACCTCTTCCGGTGAAAAGGCCGGAACTATCGGCGGTCTGCTGGGCGAGACAGTTTTTGTTTCTACCGCTGACGACCTTGAAAAGCAGCTTAACACTGTCGGTGCACAGACTATCGTTATCACCGCTGATATTGATATGCAGAAAAAAGGCAATACCCGCATCCGTGATAATAAGACTATAGTTGGCTCATACAGTAAGCATACTATCTATGATTCTCAGTTCCGAACTAATGACGCATATGGTGCAGCAGACGACAGTCCCAGTGACAATATCGTTTTCCGTAACCTCGATATGGAAGCCAAAAATGTCCCCAACCGCATACTTATAAATATATGGTCCTCCCGTCAGATTTGGATAGACCATATCAACTTCAACAGTCAGCTCACATACGACCGCACAGGCAACGGTCAGGATGAAGTCGGAAAATTCATCTGGATAAATACACCATACGACAACTATATGGATGCCAAGGACAGGCTCCGCAGCCCGGACTACGTTACTATTTCCTACTGCAAGTTTACTCACCGCTATTGGACAGTTGCTTATGGTACTCAGAACGATGAGATAACAAGAGACCGCACATCTCTTATGTACAACTGGTGGAACGAGAACGTTAGAAGATGTCCACAGCTCGGAAACGGATCGGCACACATCTATAACAACTACTATCAGGCCTATGGTGTTAGCAGCAACGGCTCTGCTACTACCGGTATCATCGGCGGCGACGGTTCTGAGATGCTGTCCCAGAATAACCGTTTCCAGGGATATTCTGCAGCTCAGGCACTCACTATGGGCGGCGATACTAACAAAAATCCTGCTCGTGACGACAACTCATACCTCTCAACTGAGGTAAACGGCACTCCCTCCGCTATCAACTTCCAGTCGAAGAACACTTCTCAGTGGTATCCAAACAACTCCAACTATGGCTATGAGATGCTGGACGCTTATAATACCAAGAATACTGATACCAAGGCTTTCTGTACAAAGTACGCAGGCTGCTTCAGTTCTGCATCAGGTATAAAGTATATCACCGACAGTGATTTTTCAAGCTGGATAACTACTAAGTACGCCTCTCCCTTCCTCAGACACGTTGACCTCGGCACAGTTTCCGCAGCCGTATTCACAAGCGGCACTTCATACAGGATAAAGAATGTCAACTCCGGACTCTATATGCAGGTAGAAGGTGCTGTTGCTGCAAACGGTACTAACGTTCAGCAGTGGGGCACTGCTGATGGAGTTACCCATGATATATGGAAGCTCATTGATGCTGGAGAGGGTTACTACTACATTGTTTCAGCAGTAGGCGACGGCGGCTCATATGTCCTCGACATTGCAGGAAAAAAGACCGCCAACGGAACCAACGCTGATATCTATACCTGCAACAAAGGTACCAATCAGCAGTTCATGTTCACTCAGAACCCGGACGGTTCATACAAAATACGCACAAGAGTTACAGGCAACAAATCTGCTGTTGAGATAGCTGATGCTGGTGTCGGCAGCGGTGATAATGTTCAGCAGTGGGAGATAAACGGCCACAACTGTCAGAACTGGATACTTGAACCGATCGCAGACCCAGGATGCAAAATGAACACTAATGTCATCTACGAGTTTGAGAACGTAAACAGCGGCATGGTAATGGATATTGAAGCCGGAAATATGGACAGCGGAACCAATGTACAGCAGTGGTCCACAGGTCATTTTAAGAGCCAGCAGTGGACTCTCCAGGCATTCAGCGGCGGCGGAAACTATTACTATATCCGCTCCGTGTCCAACTCTAACTACGTTCTCAAGGCTGAAAGCGGTTCAAACGGCGGAAATATCGACATTGTGCCCTATGCAAATAATGACAGCGCAATGCTCTTTAAATTCTCCAAGAATCTCGACGGCAGTTACTCTATCATGTCAAGAGCATCCAAGGATGCCTGCCTTGTAGAGATCGGCAATGCAAGCACTTCAAGCGGTGCAAATGTCCAGCAGTGGCAGCCTACCGGCCATTCCTGCCAGAACTGGAATGCTGTTACTATGACAACAACAACAACCACTACCACCACAACAACTACTACCACTACAACAACAACCACCACTACCACAACAACAACTACTACCACCACAACAACCACCACTACAACATCAACTACATCGGCACCGATAACTACGATTCCAACAGCCGGTGATACCGACTGCAATGGTGAAGTCGGAATGAATGATGTTGTTCTCATTATGCAGGCACTCTCAAATAACGACAAATACGGTGCAGAAGGAACTGATCCCAGCCACATCACAGATGACGGCATAAAGAACTCTGATGTTGAAGGAAATGGCAATGGTATGACCAGCATGGACGCTTTGCAGATACAGAAATTCCTGCTCAGTCTTGTGAATGAACTGGTGATAGGAGGATAACAATTTTATAATATGTAAAAGAAGGCAGGTCCCTTTTATAGGACCTGCCTTATGTTTTATATTCAGTTCCTTATCTGCTTTGCAACAAGGCTCTCTCCACAGTACTTCTCACGGAGCTTGGGTTTCTCAATTTTTCCGGTGGGATTTCTTGGTACATCTGCGAATATGATCTTATGCGGTCTCTTATATCTTGGGAGCTTCTGACAGAATTTGTCTATGTCCTCCTCGGTACAGGTGCACCCTTCCTTAATGGAGATGATGGCAGCGGCTATCTCGCCCAGTCTCTTGTCAGGAAGTCCGATGACTGCAACGTCCTTGATAGCCGGATGAGATCTGAGGAAGTCCTCTATCTGAACAGGATACAGGTTCTCTCCGCCGCTGATAATAACATCCTTCTTGCGGTCTACCAGGTAAATGAATCCGTCCTCATCCTCCTGAGCCATATCACCTGTAAGAAGCCAGCCGTCCTTCAGAGTCTCGGCTGTAGCCTTTTCGTCTCTGTAATAGCAGGTCATGACTCCGGGACCCTTTACATAGAGCTCGCCAACCTGGCCACGCTCTACAGTGTTACCGTTTTCGTCAGCTATCTTGACTTCCCAGCCAAAGCCTGCCTTTCCGATAGCACCTACCTTATGGATGTTTTCTACGCCAAGATGTACGCAGCCAGGGCCTATAGACTCGCTGAGGCCGTAATTTGTATCATACTGGTGGTTCGGGAATACTTTCTTCCAGCGTGAAATAAGTGACGGAGGTACAGGCTGTGCGCCTATATGCATAAGTCTCCAGCGGTGAAGGTCATAGGCTGAAAGGTCTATGTCTCCCCTGTCTATTGCGTCAAGTATATCCTGTGCCCATGGTACAAGGAGCCATACTATTGTACAGCCCTCATTGTTGACAGTATCAAGAATAGCCTTAGGCTTTATGCCCTTTAACAGGACCGCCTTGCTGCCGGAATAAAGACTTCCGAACCAATGCATCTTTGCTCCTGTATGATAGAGTGGAGGTATGCAGAGGAATATATCATCACGTGTCTGGCCATGGTGATTCTGCTCGACCTTTGCTGAATGCATAAGGCTCTCATGATTATGAAGGATAGCCTTGGGGAATCCTGTTGTTCCTGATGAGAAGTAGATAGCGGCATCATCTGCGTCTGCGAGCTTTATTCCGGGAGCTGCACTTGCACAGTTTGCCACAAGGCTGTCATAATGCTCAGCAAATGAAGGACATCCCTCTCCTACATAGAAAAGCAGTCTGTTCTTGCTAATCTCATCTGCTATCTCTTCTATTCGTCCTATAAACTCAGGTCCGAACATAAGTACATCGACCTCTGCAAGGTCAAGACAGTACTTTATCTCGTCGGGGGTGTATCTGAAATTCAGCGGTACTGCAAGGGCACCGACCTTGAGTGCTCCGAAATAAATCGGAAGCCATTCAAGGCAGTTCATCAGGAGTATACCTACCTTATCTCCCTTCTTAACTCCTCTTTCAAGGAGCAGGTTTGCAAAGCGGTTAGCCTTTTCATCAAAGACCTTCCATGTTATCTCTCGTCTGTAAAAGCTGATAGGGTCAGGCTCGATGAGGTCATAGTCTCTCCAGGTCTTACGTCTTATCTCAGTAAGCTCCGGGTTTACTTCGACCAGTGCCACGTCATTTCCATATAACTCCGCATTTCTTTCAAGTAACTCTGTAATAGGCATTATGATTTTCCTTTCTGTATATATACAATGAACTGCGGAGACTGTTGCATTAAAGCTCCACAACTTCACAGTGATAAACTATATATAATTTTAACACAAAAAAGCCAAAAAGTAAAGCCTTTTCCGATGTTATTTCCTACAAAATAACCGGGATTTTTACAGCATATCTTACAAAAAATCACACCGGACTGCTCCGGTGTGACCTTTTAGCCTTATAATTTTGTACCGCACTTATCACAGAATTTCTGGAACGGCTCCAGTGAACTTCCACAGTTTGGGCATATTACAGGTGCCTTCTCTGCCTGAACATCCTGCGGCTGGGGGTTCTGGAAATTATTCTGGGGCACATCATTGAATCCTTCGATTATTGGCGGCTCAACAAATACGACCTTGGTACCGCACTTGTCACAGAACTTCTGTCCCTTTATAACCTCAGCTCCGCAGTTAGTGCAGGGCTGCTTGTCCTCATAGGATGCGAGCAGGAGCTTGAACTTCTCTATCCTGTCAGTTTTGGAGATGATGTCCTTCACCGGTGCCTCATAGTCAGCTCCCGGCTCCTCAGAATTCTTCTCAAAATATTTTTTACCGATTATATAGTACGCATTATTTATTTCGTTTTCAAGCCTGTTTATTTCATTTCTGACCTTAGTCTTTTCGCTCATTTTCTTTGTGCTGTCAGTAACAGACTTGACTCCGCTCTCAAAGGTATCTCCTACCTTGCCGGCAAAGCCTTTAACTGAATCCATAAATCCCATAATATCAACCTCCAAGTTGTATGATTTTTTATTATTGTATCACAAAAATTTCTTTAAGTCAAGGGCTTATGACAATTGACCGACTCAAAATCTATGGCATTCAATGCCCTTACAGCAGCATCAGAGAAGTCGCTGCAAAGTGTAGAATAGAGAGTCATAAGGGTATCTCCAGTAGAAACGCTGTCGCCTGGTCCGACGTGCATTATTATTCCTGCTGTCATGTCGATAGGGTCACCCTTGCATAGCCGTCCGGCACCGAGCAGAAGCGATGTCATACCTATCTCTTCACAGTTTATCCGGATTATCTTCATATCCTGCACCGCTCTGACCTCATAGCTGCATCTTGCAACCGGAAGAAGTGATACATCGTCACACACTGACGGGTCTCCGCCCTGAAGCTTTATAGTCTCACGGAGAACATCAAGTGCCCTGCCGGAATCCACTGCTTCAACTGCCATTTTTACGCACTCTTCATAGCTCCCCTTGCCTGCAAGCTGAAGCATATCAGCAGCAAGCTGTATGCTTGTATCGTATAGTTTTCCCTTTACCTTGCCCTGAAGCACTTCTATTGCCTCAGCAACCTCAAGCGCATTGCCTATATTAAGTCCAAGAGGACTGTCCATATCAGTGACCTCAGCTTTACAGCGCTTTTCAGCGCCCTTGCCTATCTTCTCCATAAGGTCAGCAAGCTGCTGAGCAGATTCACGGGTCTTCATAAAAGCTCCGGAGCCGTATTTTACATCAAGTACAAGACAGTCAGCGTTGACTGCCAGCTTTTTGCTCATTATACTTGCAGCGATAAGCGGTATACTGTCAACCGTGCCGGTTGCATTTCTCAGGTCATACATTTTCTTATCCGCAGGGCAAAGCTCGCCGCTCTGTGAGATAACTGCAAATCCGGTCTTACGAAGTATTCTCTCAAATTCATCCACAGGAAGTTCGGTACGGAATCCGCTGATACTTTCGAGCTTGTCTATGGTACCACCTGTATGTCCAAGGCCTCTTCCCGACATTTTGGCTACACAAACTCCGCAGGCTGCAGCTATGGGACCGATTATCAGAGTAGTTTTGTCACCTACTCCGCCGGTACTGTGTTTGTCTGCTGTGATGCCTTCTGCTTTCAGACGAATTATTTCTCCGCTGTCACGCATAGCGTATGTCAGTGACTTGGTCTCTTCTTCTGTAAGTCCGTTCAGTCTCACTGCCATCAGCCAGGCTGACATCTGGTAGTCCGGTATCTCACCGTTTGTATAATTTTCTACCAGCCAGCGTATCTCGTCGTCTGTAAGTGTAATAGCCTTTTTTGTTTTGTTGATTATATCAATGGCGTTCATACTCCACCTCCTATATATGATATTTTTATTTTACCATAATTGTAACAAAATTTCAAGAGTTTTTATGAAATTTTATCCGATTTTTCACAAAATTTTCAATATGACCTGACATATCACAAACGGAACTCCTAAAACTGCGCTCCCGCTAAGATTAAAAGCGTTCAGCGGAAGAAAAAGTCCGAATCTGTTGCCGTAATGTGCGAGAACTATAAGTGCTGCAAGTCCTGTAACAGAACCATACAGCAGGCTTCTAAGCCTGCGGCAGCGTGTTATGTAATATACCGCCATTGCCAGAGCTGCCGCCCCACGGATGCCCATAAATAATGTATTTACCATAGTATGTCCCTCATAAAAGTATGTATCCGAGAGCAAGTATCAGCTTGATGTCTGCACCCTCTCTTATAAGCAGCAAAAGCAGCGCTGCAATAAGAAGTTTGTCCCCGTCTAAGCTGCCGCCAAAGAGCTCATCAAGCAGTCCGCTGAGCTTATCCTTTGCCGGTCCGGGGAGCTGCGGGCTCTGTGACAGGTTCTCCTCAGTCTTCGGTGTATTTAGTCCCGCTCTGCTGTACATCTCCTTTGACCTGCGTATCGCTTCCTGACGCATCCGGTTGACCTGCCGCCTGTCAAATCCCGCCATATTTCCCCCTTTCCGGCTGCTGTCATATCAGTTCGTTCAGCAGTCCGCTTTCTTTCGCCATGTTCCACACTGCTATCAGTTTGAGCAGCTTTATAGCTTTGTCCACCCTTTTCTGCTTATCCTCCTTCAGATGCGGTTTAAGAGCAAGCAGCAGCTCTGAGTTTTTGTCACTCTGAGATGCTGCGCCCATTAGACCTGTGAGTTTCATTAAAGCACTGATGTCCGGACCGTCCACCGGGCTTTTTACGTTTCCATTTTCCGGTTCTCCCTCAGTGCCTTCGTCACCGGAGGTAAGCATCTGCGCCAGTTCGGAGAGCTGCCTGACACTTTCTTCGTCAGACAAGAGCTCCCCGAGTTTCCCCATTACATCATCCAAGAACTATCCCGCCTCTCATTTTTCCCCGGATAACTTCTTGTATAAGGCCTGCGCCTGGGGTGTGCTCATCATACGCTCTACCAGCTTTGGATTGTTCAGCGCCTGCTGAAACTTTGAGGCATCCTTCTGATTCATTGCAGATAGTGTACTGTCAAACTTCCCTGACTCAAGTTCACTTTTCAGTTTTTCCGGAGGAACTCCTATTTTCTTGCTTATAGCATTTATGAGTCCGCTTGCTTTTTTCGGGTCAATAGAATTTCTGTTCATAATTACCTCCAAAAAAATTTATTTTTCTTTAAAATATATATTGCATTTTCCAGTGTTTTATGATATAATTTTCATATCAGATAAAAAGGGGGATAATATGCGGATCATTGTTTTATCAGATTCACACGGAGATTACGCCGCTTTAGAAAGCATTATAATGAGAAATACAGACGCTGACTGGATAATCCACCTCGGTGACGGTGAACGTGAACTGGACCGTTTCGTCATCTCACATCCTGTCATTGCTCCTAAAATTATACACGTCGCCGGAAACTGCGATACCGGCTCACTTTCACACGATGTTTTTATTCTGCCCGCCATGAACCATAAGATACTTGCAACACACGGCCACCGTTACGGTGTCAAGTGCTCAGTCGAGAGACTTAAAATGCTCGCCGCTGACCATAACTGCGATATAATCCTTTACGGCCACACCCACGCAAGATTCAATCACTTCGATGACGGTTTCTATATAATGAATCCCGGAAGCTGCTCATGTCCAAGAGACGGTAATCCGCCTTCATTCGGACATATAGATATCTCCGATGCAGGCGTCGTTGTCAATATAACCGACGTCTGATATAATTATATTCTCTGAAAATGTTTTTTGTGCCATTTTATAATTAAAAGCCGGTCTGAATGACCGGCTTTTTCCGTTAGCTGTACATATTTTCTGCTGTGAATGGGGCTTCACCTCTACGGACGAAATACCCCTGCTGCGCTCCGCATACCGGACAGTCCCTCGGCGGCTCACTTCCTGTGTGGATGTGTCCGCAGTTGAGACAAAGCCACACTTCCTCTGTGCTCTCAGAACGCTGGAGCATCCCCTGTTCCCATAGCTTTGAATAGTAGTCGAAACGCTTATGGTGAGAGTCCTCTATCTTTGCTATCATGTCAAACTTTGCCGCTATATCCGTAAATCCTTCTTCCCTTGCGGCTCCGGCAAAGTCAGGATATACAACGCTGAACTCATGGTACTCCTCCTCTGCTGAGGCTTTTAATAAGTCACCAAGGTCCGTATAGACCGAGGCCGGAAAACTTCCGGCTATTTCAATGGTTTCACCAGAACAGTCCTTCAGAAGCTCAAAAAACTGCTTTGCATGGCGCTCCTCCTGATCTGCGGTGAAACGGAACATCCGCTCCAGCCCAACATAATTCTGCTGCTGAGCAATAAGTGCCGCCTGATAGTACCTCTGCCTGGACTGACACTCTCCGGCAAATGCTCTCATCAGGTTCGATTTGGTTTCACTTTCACAAAATTTCTTCTGCATAAAAATACCTCCTTTTGGAGGTATTTTGTGCTTTATTATGAGTTTTATTCGTCTTTGTTCCTGAATAATATCTCCTTTATAAGGTACGGCAAGCCGATAAGTCCACTCCATGTGCCTATATCAACAATAAAACCTACCCAGAAAAAAGCTCTGAACTGAGTAAAGGCAACGCTCAGCGCTGTAAAAATGCCGCCTAAAAATGGGATACACGAAAATGAACTCTCCGTCCTCCTGGCACGGATGACTCCTTTCCAATTGCCGATAATTACGCTCATCCCAAGTATCCCGGTTATCAAAATCACTACTAACCGTCCTGTATTCATAAACTCATTCCAATGACGCCAACAGGCCACGTATGTTCTCAGGTCTTGGAGTTATGACGTTAATATCCGCCACTCCGCTTTTAGCATACGCTTCCAGCAATTCTTTCAGGCTCTCTGCCGACTTCATATAATCTGCGATTATATAGTCCTCACTGTATCCAAGGCGATGCAGTAATATTGCTGAAACTACACCGGTCCTGTCTTTTCCGGCACTGCAAAAAAACAGCACATTTGACTCCGCTGACAGTATGGTCTCAACTATTTTATCCATCTGCTGGTCGGCCATGTCTATGTATGACTGCACTACATCATCAGCTGTCTTTGGAACAGAATTTCCTCCTGTGACCGGCATGATACGATAGTCAAATCCCTCTGCTGAAGCAAATGCACTTGGGCACATCTTTGCCTCCTCATCGGAACGAAGGTCTATAACTGTTGTGATATTGCTACGTTTAAGCCACTCCAACTCTTCATCTGTCAGCTTATAAGGTGCATCACTGCGTATGAACCGCAGGCTGTCCGGCAGCAGTGCTCTTGTATTCAATGTGCTCTCAAAATACATACGTACCTCCTCACTTTATAAAACGAGCGGACCCGAAGGTCCGCTCTATTTTCGGAAACGAAATTATATCTCGTTTACCTTTCTCTTTACATAGCTTGTGTGGAGAACCTCATGTGCCTTGTGGCTGCCTGGCTTCTCGAAGAATTCCTCGTAAACCTTCTTGATAGCAGGGTTCTCATGTGACTGACGGAGAGGCATTGACTTATCAAGGTTGTGGAGGACCTTAGCTCTCTCAGCTCTGATGTCAACGAAGTTTCTGATTCCCATAGGAACCTGAGGCTGACCGCCGCCGTTTA